>Ga0160447_100404_pt1 | contig 21355 bp, 21 predicted proteins | sample HID1973K_E1MG_FD_108222 | JGI IMG/M metagenome (GOLD analysis project Ga0160447, IMG submission 108222) | Enriched mosquito-associated microbial communities from UW Madison campus, WI, USA - HID1973K_E1 MG | ecosystem: Host-associated > Arthropoda: Insects > Digestive system > Unclassified ...
CGAATCGACGAACGGCACGCGCACGAGCCGGAATTTTTGATCGAACTGGGCGAGGATCGAATGCGCGAAGGTTTCGGCAGTGATCCCGGTCCCGTCGGAAACGATGAATACGGAAGGCGGCATTGGCGAAAAGACCAAATGGGGAACGAGTTGGGGCGGGTACGCTCAAACGGTATCACGCGCGGACAGCGCCACGGAAACGCTAGGCACGGCGGACCCGAGCGCCTGTGTTACATTGGTTGCCCTGCGGTGTGCGCCGGCGAACCGGGCGGCGCGAAAGACCTCGATTTTGCCGTGGAATTACTGTCTCTGCCGAACCAAAATCGAGAATCGGCACGGTAGAATAGCGGCAACCTGTTCGATAAGCAATTGCGGACAAATTGATTCGGATTTTCGTCAAATCGCGGTCGGTTCGTCGGTTTTGGCAGCAAAAACCCACGGTTTCGAGCAGATTTCAGACGTCCCGCCTCTTTTTGCAACGCGCGCCGGCCCCGGCGATGCACTCCCCGATGGTTTATCAAACAGGTTGTACGAGATGCGCCGGCGCTTCCAATGAGCGCCGCCGCATATGAGCCCACTCGTGCGATCGTGAATTCCATCCACCTTAGGGGCTTGTATGACTAACGCAGTCAATGTTGCGAAAGACGTCGCAAAGGATCAGGCGTATGTAGTTCCATTCGAGCAGTTGCGAATGACCGACGTGGAAATCGTCGGTGGCAAGAATGCGTCGCTCGGCGAGATGATCAGCCAGCTTTCCGAAGCCGGCGTTCGCGTGCCGACAGGCTTCGCCACGACCGCGCTCGCCTTTCGCGACTTCCTCCAGCACAACGAACTGACCGAGCGCATCGCCAAGCGTCTCGAAACGCTCGACGTCGACGACGTCAAATCGCTCGCCGAAGCCGGCAAGGAAATCCGTCAGTGGATCATCGACGCGCCGATGCAGCCGCGCCTCGAAGACGAAATCCGCCGCGGCTTCGAAGTGCTCCAGAACAGCTCGCCCGAAGAGCTATCGTTCGCCGTGCGTTCGTCCGCGACCGCAGAGGACTTGCCGGACGCATCGTTCGCGGGTCAGCAGGAAAGCTATCTGAACGTGGTCGGCATCGAGGACGTCCTCGATCGCATGAAGCACGTGTTCGCGTCGCTCTACAACGATCGCGCCATCTCGTATCGTGTCCACAAGGGCTTCACGCATGCCGAAGTCGCGTTGTCGGCGGGCGTGCAGCGCATGGTGCGCTCGGACGTGGGCGCGGCGGGCGTGATGTTCACCATCGACACGGAATCGGGCTTCAAGGAAACCGTGTTCATCACGTCGAGCTACGGTCTCGGCGAAACCGTCGTGCAGGGCGCGGTGAATCCGGACGAGTTCCACGTCTTCAAGACCACGCTCGAACAGGGCAAGTACCCGATCATCCGCCGCTCGATCGGCTCGAAGCTCGTCAAGATGGAGTTCACGAAGCCGGGCGAGCCGGGCCGCGTGAAGACCGTCGACGTGCCGCACGAGCAGCGCAACCGCTTCTCGATCACCGACGAAGACGTGATCGAGCTGGCGAAATACGCGGTGATCATCGAGAAACACTACGAGCGTCCGATGGACATCGAGTGGGGCAAGGACGGTCGCGACGGCAAGATCTTCATTCTGCAGGCGCGTCCCGAAACGGTGAAGAGCCAGGCGGCCGGCAAGGCCGAGATGCGTTTCAAGCTCAAGGGTCAGTCGAACGTGCTGGCGACCGGCCGCGCGATCGGCCAGAAGATCGGCGCGGGTCCCGTGCGCGTGATTCACGATCCGTCGGAAATGGAACGCGTGCAGCCGGGCGACGTGCTCGTCGCCGACATGACCGACCCGAACTGGGAACCGGTGATGAAGCGCGCATCGGCCATCGTGACGAATCGCGGCGGGCGCACCTGCCACGCGGCGATCATCGCGCGTGAGCTGGGCGTGCCAGCGGTGGTCGGCTGCGGCGACGCCACCGACATCCTGAAGGAAGGCGCGCTCGTCACGGTGTCGTGCGCGGAAGGCGACGAAGGCAAGATCTACGACGGCCTGCTCGAAACCGAAGTGACCGAAGTGCAGCGCGGCGAGCTGCCTAAGATTCCGGTCAAGATCATGATGAACGTCGGCAATCCGCAACTCGCGTTCGACTTCGCGCAGTTGCCGAACGAGGGCGTGGGTCTGGCGCGGCTGGAATTCATCATCAACAACAACATCGGCGTGCATCCGAAGGCGATTCTGGAGTACCCGAACATCGACGCCGATCTGAAGAAGGCGGTCGAGAGCGTCGCGCGCGGTCATGCGTCGCCGCGTGCCTTCTATGTCGACAAGCTGACCGAAGGCATCGCCACGATTGCGGCGGCGTTCTATCCGAAGCCCGTGATCGTGCGTCTGTCTGACTTCAAGTCGAACGAGTACAAGAAGCTGATCGGCGGTTCGCGTTACGAGCCGGACGAAGAGAATCCGATGCTCGGTTTCCGCGGCGCGTCGCGCTATATCGCGGAAGACTTCGCCGAGGCGTTCCACATGGAATGCATCGCGCTGAAGAAGGTGCGCGAGGAAATGGGTCTGGACAACGTGCAGATCATGGTGCCGTTCGTGCGTACGCTGAAGCAGGCGGATCGCGTCGTCGAGCTGCTGAAGAAGTTCGGCCTCGAGCGCGGCAAGAACGATCTCAAGCTCGTGATGATGTGCGAGGTGCCGTCCAACGCGATTCTCGCCGAACAGTTCCTGGAGCGCTTCGACGGCTTCTCGATCGGCTCGAACGATCTGACGCAATTGACGCTCGGCCTCGACCGCGACTCGGGCATGGAACTGCTCGCGGCGGACTTCGACGAGCGCGACGAAGCGGTGAAGTTCATGCTGGAGCGCGCGATCGAAGCGTGTCTCAGGTTGAACAAGTACGTTGGTATTTGCGGTCAAGGGCCGTCGGATCATCCGGATCTGGCCGAGTGGCTCGCGAAGAAGGGCATCGAATCGATGTCGCTGAATCCGGACACGATCATCGACACCTGGCAGCAACTGGCGAAGACGTTGTCAAAATAAGTCGACAGAGCCTTTCCGGATGCTTTCGGAAAGGCGCGAGCGTGCTATAAAAACACCCCGGACTTCTCCGGGGTGTTTTCGTTTGGAGACCGGCGATGTTGACGAGTGGATTGATTTGGTGGGTCGCGGCGGGCGCGCTGATCGTCGCGGAGCTGTTCACCGGCACGTTCTATCTGCTCATGATCGCGCTGGGCATGATCGCGGGCGGCATCGCTGATGCGTTCGGCGCGTTGCCGCATGTGCAGATGGGCGCGGCGGCGGTCTTCGCGCTGATCGCCGTGGCCGCGCTGCGCCGCTCGCGCTTCGGCAGCTGGAAGCGGCGCGACGCCTCGCGCGATGCAGCCGTGAATCTCGATATCGGCGCTACGCTGGAAGTGGATCAATGGCGCGATGGCCACGCGCGCGCAATGTATCGCGGCGCGCAGTGGGACGTCGAGCTCGCGCCGGGCGAAACCGAAGGCGCGCGGTTTTACCGCATCACTGCGCTTGACGGCAACCGGCTGATCGTCGCGGCCAAGCGCTAGCAAGCTCGCCCAATAAAAAGGAGTCACACAATGTATTTCGCGCTCATCGTGCTCATCATCGCCATCGTGATCGTGGTGAACACGGTCAAGATCGTTCCTCAACAGCATGCCTGGGTGCTGGAACGCTTCGGCCGCTATCACGCGACGCTCACGCCGGGTCTCAACATCGTGCTGCCGTTCATCGATCGCATCGCGTACAAGCACATGCTGAAGGAAATTCCGCTCGAAGTGCCGAGCCAGGTCTGCATCACGCGTGACAACACGCAGTTGCAGGTCGACGGCGTGCTGTACTTCCAGGTCACCGACGCGATGAAGGCGTCATACGGTTCGAGCAACTTCGTGTTCGCGATCACCCAGTTGTCGCAGACCACGCTGCGTTCGGTCATCGGCAAGCTGGAGCTCGACAAGACTTTCGAGGAGCGCGACTACATCAACCAGAGCATCGTCAATGCGCTCGACGAAGCCGCGTCGAACTGGGGCGTGAAGGTGTTGCGCTACGAGATCAAGGACCTGACGCCGCCGAAGGAAATCCTGCACGCGATGCAGGCGCAGATCACCGCCGAGCGCGAAAAGCGCGCGCTGATCGCCGCGTCGGAAGGGCGCAAGCAGGAGCAGATCAATCTCGCCGTCGGCGCGCGCGAGGCCGCGATCCAGAAGTCGGAAGGCGAACGACAGGCGGCGATCAATCAGGCGCAGGGCGAGGCATCGGCGATTCTCGCGGTGGCCGAGGCGAATGCGCAGGCGATCCAGAAAATCGGCACGGCGATTCAGACCGCGGGTGGCATGGAAGCGGTGAACCTGAAGATCGCGGAGCAGTATGTCGGCGCATTCAGCAACATCGCGAAGACGGGCAACACGCTGATCGTACCGGGCAACCTGTCGGATATGAGTTCGATGATCGCGTCGGCGTTGACCATCGTGAGAGGCGAGGGCGGCGGCGTCATCAAGAAGGGTTGATGCGCAAGCAAGAAAGCAGACGGGGCGCTCGAGGGCGCCCCGTTTCATTTAACGCGTGCTCGTTCGCATCAGGCGAGCGCGTTCACGTTCCCAGTCGCGTTGCTTCTCGGTCTCGCGCTTGTCGTGCAGCTTCTTGCCCTTCGCCAGGCCGATCTCGCACTTCACGCGGCCTTCCTTGTAGTGGAAATTGAGCGGCACGAGCGTATGCCCGCGCTGCTCGACCTTGCCGATGAGCTTGTCGATCTGCTCGCGATGCAGCAGCAGCTTGCGCGTCCGCACCGGATCGAGATTGGCGAATTTCGACGCTTCGGGCAGCGGGCTGATATGCGTGCCGATCAGAAACAGTTCGCCTTGCTTGATGACGACGTAACCTTCCTTGATCTGTCCACGGCCCGCGCGCAGCGCCTTGACTTCCCAGCCCTCGAGCACGAGACCCGCTTCGTAGCGTTCTTCGATGAAGTAATCGAAGAAGGCTTTTCTGTTGTCGATGATGCTCATGAATGGAAAGTGCCCAACTCGTTTAAAATCACGATTTTAGCAGCGCGCCGCGCGGCAAACGAACTCCTGCCGCGTTCTCTTGCGCATTGCCGCCCAATCCAGCCACCGCTGCGCCCTATATGGCAGACGTCCAGAAAACCGTGTTGATCCGCCATTCAGCGGAAGAAATGTTCGACCTCGTCACCGATGTCGCCGACTACCCCAATTTTTTGCCCTGGTGCGGCGGCGTCGAAATCGGCCGCCAGGACGAAAACGGCATGGAAGCGAAGATCGACATCAGCTTCAAGGGCATCAAGCAGCACTTCGCGACGCGCAACACGCAGAAGCGTCCGACCACCATCGATATGGAGTTCCTGAGCGGTCCGTTCAAGAAGTTCACCGGCTACTGGCGCTTCACGCCGCTGCGCGCGGACGCGTGCAAGATCGAGTTCGCGCTGCACTACGAGTTCTCCAACGTGATTCTGGAAAAGCTCATCGGGCCGGTGTTCAGCCATATCGCCAACACGTTCGTCGATTCCTTCGTGAAGCGCGCGGACCAGCGCTACGGCAAGCCATGATGCATATCGATGTCTGCTACGGCCTGCCCGATGGCGCGTTTCTGAAGCGTGTCGAATTGCGCGAGGGCGCGACCGTGCGCGATGCGATCGAGGCGAGCGGCGTGCTGCGCGCGCATCGCGACATCGATCTGGCGACGCAGAAAGTCGGCGTGTTCGGCAAGGTCAAGCCGCTCGACGCGGCGCTTGCGGAGTTCGATCGCGTGGAGATCTATCGTCCGCTGAAAGTGGACCCGAAGGCCGCGCGCCAGCGCCGCGTCGACAAGGCGCGCAAGGCCGGTTCGATCGAAGGGCGCAAGTGGCAGTCGAAGGATTCGCGCTGAACTGAATCAGTGCGCGGGCGCTTCCTTCGCGGCGGCGGGTGCGGCTTCGAGCGAATGTTGCCGGACCGACCAGATCACGCCGACCAGCAACAGCACGATTGCGAGCACTTCTGGCGTGCGCGGCCAGCGGCCGTCGTAGACGAACGCGTAGAGCAGCGCGAACAGCGTTTCGAATACGATCATCTGCCCTGAGAGCGTGAGCGGCAGGCGCTTCGACGCCGCGTTCCACAGCATGTTACCGAGCCACGAACCGCCGGTCGCCAGGGCGAACGACACGATCCAGAAGAGTTGCCAGCGCGCGGCCGGCACGCTCGCCTGCACGGTTCCAGCGGGCAGCATCCACACGATCGCGCCGAGCAGGACGCCGAGCAGACCGGTCACGATGCCCCACAACACCGACCACTCGTTGCCGTCGAAATGGCGGTTCGCCTGCAGATAGCGCGCGTTGACGACCGCGTACCAGGTCCACGACGCGAGTGCGCCGAGCGCGCAGGCGAGGCCCGTCAGGCGCGTGAACACGCTAGTCGCGTGCTCGCTGCCGCCCGCCGATGAAAATACGTCGCTGAACACATCGAGATTGATGCACGCGATGCCCGCCAGCACCAGCAGCAGAGGCCCGACCAGCCGCCTGAGGTCGACCGCGCCGTGATCGCGCCGTCCGGCGAGCGTCACGGTCACGGGCAGAATCCCGACGATCAGCGACGAAGGCGCTACGCCGACCAGTTGCACCGCGCTCGCGAGCAGCATGTAGTAGAGCAGGTTGCCGACGAGCGCCAGCTTCACCAGCGCGATGAAATCGGCACGCGTGAGCTTGGACAGGAGGCGTCGGGCGAACGGCAGCGCGACCGCGACCGACACCGCGCCGTACATCAGATAGCGGCCGATCGAGAGAGTCAGCGGCGAAAAATCCGGCAGGAGCCGGGGCGCGAGAAAGATGAAACCCCAGATCGCGCCCGCCGTCATTCCATACATCACACCGCGCTGCATTGCCCGACTCCCGCCGTTATTTCACTTGACGGCGCGAAGCGTAGCACGCGACCCCGGGAGGCCGTCTTGTCGAAAACTGCAACCACCCCGGTGTGCCGCGCACGGCGCGGATTTTGCGGGCGAATGGCCTAAGCTGCTGTTCGGGCAGTGAAAATCCGGGGAACTATCGGTATAATCTGCTTTTGCGCCCATAGGATTTGCCATGCGTCTGATCCAGAAAGCACTCACGTTCGATGACGTGCTCCTCGTTCCCGCGTTCTCCAGCGTTCTTCCGCGCGACACCAGCCTGAAATCGCAGCTGACTCGCAACATTTCCCTGAACATGCCCCTCGTGTCCGCCGCCATGGACACGGTCACCGAAGGCCGGCTCGCCATCGCGATGGCGCAGATGGGCGGCATCGGCATCGTCCACAAGAATCTCACCGCCAAGGAACAGGCCCGCGAAGTCGCGAAAGTCAAGCGCTTCGAGTCGGGCGTCGTGCGCGATCCGATCACCGTGCCGCCGCAGATGCGCGTGCGCGACGTCATCGCGCTGACGCAACAGCACGGCATTTCGGGCTTTCCGGTGGTCGAGGGCGCGCAGCTGATCGGCATCGTCACCAACCGCGACCTGCGTTTCGAAGAACGTCTCGATGAGCCGGTGCGCAACATCATGACGCCGCGCGAGCGTCTCGTGACGGTCAAGGAAGGCACGTCGCTGGCCGAGGCGAAGGCGCTGATGCACGGCCATCGCCTGGAGCGGGTGCTGGTGGTCAACGACGCGTTCGAACTGCGCGGCCTGATGACGGTGAAGGACATCACCAAGCAGACCGAAAATCCGGACGCCTGCAAGGACCAGGACGGCAAGCTGCGCGTGGGCGCGGCGGTGGGCGTCGGCGCTGACAATGAAGAGCGCGTCGATCTGCTCGCGCAGGCGGGCGTCGACGTGATCGTCGTCGATACCGCGCACGGTCACAGCCAGGGCGTGCTCGAGCGCGTGCGCTGGGTCAAGCAGAACTATCCGCACGTGCAGGTCATCGGCGGCAATATCGCGACGGCGGCGGCGGCGAAGTCGCTCGTCGAGTACGGCGCGGACGCGGTGAAGGTCGGCATCGGCCCGGGCTCGATCTGCACAACGCGTATCGTCGCGGGCGTCGGCGTGCCGCAGATCACGGCAATCGCCAACGTCTCGGAAGCGCTGCGCGGCACCGGCGTGCCGGTCGTCGCGGACGGCGGCGTGCGTTTCTCGGGCGACGTCTCCAAGGCGCTCGCGGCGGGTGCGAACGTGGTCATGATGGGCAGCATGCTCGCGGGCACGGAGGAGTCGCCGGGCGACGTGTTCCTGTATCAGGGCCGCCAGTACAAGTCGTACCGCGGCATGGGCTCGGTCGGCGCGATGAAGGACGGCGCGGCGGACCGCTACTTCCAGGACAACTCGGCGAACATCGACAAGCTCGTGCCGGAAGGCATCGAAGGCCGTGTGGCGTACAAGGGCTCGGTCAACGCCATCCTGTTCCAGATCGTCGGCGGCGTGCGCGCGAGCATGGGCTATTGCGGCTGCCGCACGATCAACGAAATGCACGAGAAGGCGGAGTTCGTGCAGATCACGGCGGCGGGCATGCGAGAGTCGCATGTGCATGACGTGCAGATCACGAAGGAAGCGCCCAACTATCACGTCGACTGATCAAGCGGAGCGATCATGAAACCGTTGCTGCGGGTCGTGCTCGTCATCAATGCCCTGATTTTTCTGGCGTTTGGTTTGCTGTTTCTGCTGACGCCGTGGGCAGGCCTGTACGGCGCGCTGCAACTCGATTCGATCCGCGTGCAACCGGCGCTCGCCGGACAATTGCTCGGCATTGCGCTCATGGGTCTTTCGTGGCTCGCGTTTCATGCATCTGTCGATGGCGCGTTGACCGCGCGCGCCGCCCGGGTATCGGGCCACGTGCAGTGGCTTTCGGGCGTCGTGGTGCTGGTCTGGCTGCTCGGATTGCACACGCCGCAGGTCGATGGCTTCGGGCAGATCAGCGCGGCGGTGGTCGGCGCCGTGCTGCTGGTGCTCGGTCTGGGCAGCGTGAGGCTGTCGTCGGCGGTGCGTCGGCACGAGCGCGCGGCGCTGGCCGGCGCGGCATCGGCGCAGCGCGCGGAAAAGAAGGCGGCGCAAAAGCGCGACGACATTCGCGCGACCACGGCGACATCTGTGGATACCGCCGTGCGACCCGCAGCCCGCGCGCCCGAAGCGACGGCCATCGATCCGGTTTCGGGGCGCGTAATCGATGCGTCGGGACGTCCGCTCGATCCCGCTTCGCCGATCGCACCGGCCGCCATCCGCGCGCATCCGGACGGCGCGGTCGATCCCGTCACGGGCGGTACGCTCGACCCGGTCACGGGCCGCGCGATCGATCCGGTGACCGGGAAGCGCATCGAACCCGTGATCAGCGGCGAGATCGATCCGGCGACGGGTCGAAGAGTCGATCCGCTCGCGCCCGACGCGGGCCGCGTACCACGTTGAGGACGCGAAGCGCATGCCGCACGCCACGCGAGCGCAGCAGCGGAAGCACGCAAGACACGTACGGTCGGCCTTTGTGCCGGCCGTCGATTTATTGGCCGGCGGGCCGCGCAAGATCGCGCCCCGGCCGTACCGACATCATTCGTTCACTTAGCCTTTGGCCGCAGCCATGCACGACAAAATTCTGATTCTCGATTTCGGCTCCCAAGTCACTCAACTGATCGCCCGCCGCATCCGCGAGTCGCACGTCTACTCGGAAATCCATCCGTACGATGTCGACGAAACCTTCATCCGCGAATTCGCGCCGAAGGGCATCATCCTGTCGGGCGGTCCGAACTCGGTCACCGAGGCGAAGTCGCCGCGCGCTCCGCAGATCGTCTTCGATCTCGGCGTGCCGGTGCTCGGCATCTGTTACGGCATGCAGACGATGGCCGACCAGCTCGGCGGCAAGGTCGAACTGGGCAACGTGCGCGAATTCGGCTATGCGGAAGTGCAGGCGCTGAATCACACGGGCTTTCTGGAAGGCATCGAGGACTTCACGAACGAGAAGTCGGAATCGATGCTCAAGGTGTGGATGAGCCACGGCGACAAGGTCGTCGATCTGCCCACGGGTTTCAAGCTGATGGCTTCGACGCCCTCATGCCCGATCGCCGCGATGGCCGACGACGACCGCCGTTTCTACGGCCTGCAATGGCATCCGGAAGTCACGCACACCGTGCAGGGCCGCGCGATGCTCGATCGTTTCGTGCTGGAACTGTGCGGCGCGCGGGCGGATTGGGAGATGGGCCATTACATCGACGAGGCCGTGGAGAAGATCCGCGCGCAGGTCGGCAGCGAGCACGTGATTCTCGGTCTGTCGGGCGGCGTGGATTCGTCCGTGGCGGCGGCGCTGTTGCATCGCGCGATCGGCGATCAGCTGACGTGCGTGTTCGTCGATCATGGTCTGCTGCGTCAGAACGAGGCGGAACAGGTGATGTCGACCTTCGCGGATCACCTGGGCGTGAAGGTGATTCACGTCGATGCGAGCGAGGAGTTTCTTCAGAAGCTCGCGGGCGTGACCGATCCGGAAGCGAAGCGCAAGATCATCGGCGCGGAGTTCGTCGAGGTATTCCACAAGGAATCGGACAAGCTCACCGATGCCAAATGGCTGGCGCAAGGCACGATCTATCCGGACGTGATCGAATCGGCGGGCAAGGGCAAGAAGGGCGCGCATACGATCAAGAGCCACCATAACGTCGGCGGCTTGCCGGAAACGCTCAATCTCAAGCTGCTCGAACCGCTGCGCGAACTGTTCAAGGACGAAGTGCGCGAACTCGGCGTGAAGCTCGGTTTGCCGCCTGGAATGGTGTATCGCCATCCGTTCCCGGGGCCGGGACTGGGCGTGCGGATTCTCGGTGAGGTGAAGCGCGAGTTCGCGGACCTGCTTCGCCGCGCGGATGCGATTTTCATCGAGACGCTGCGCAATACCATCGACAAGGAGACGGGCAAGTCGTGGTACGACCTGACGAGTCAGGCGTTCGCGGTGTTCCTGCCGGTGAAGAGCGTCGGCGTGATGGGGGATGGGCGCACGTACGAATACGTCGTCGCGCTGCGCGCCGTGCAGACGCTCGACTTCATGACGGCACATTGGGCGCATCTGCCGCATGAGTTGCTTGGACATGTTTCCAATCGCATCATCAATGAGGTGCGCGGGATCAATCGGGTGGTGTATGACATCTCGGGTAAGCCGCCTGCGACGATCGAGTGGGAGTGATAGTCGTCGCTTCACATTGAGCGCGAGCCGGGCGCGTGGCTGACGTTGCGTCCGGACGCGAGCCGAGCGGGCGCCTCACCGACTCGCTCTTCTTCGCGCTGTACCCCGACGAACCCGCCGCCGCGCGCATCGCCGAACTGGCCGCGCGGCTGCGCATCGAGCATAAGCTGAAGGCGAAGCCGATTCCCATCGACCGCCTTCACGTCACCCTCCATTACCTCGGCGCTTTCGCGGGCCTCCCCGCCGATGTGCTCACGCAAGCGCGTGCCGCCGCCTCCCAAATCGCGCTGCCACCCATCGAAGTGACGCTCGACCGGATCGAAAGCTTCTCCGGCCGTCGCGCGAAGCGTCCGCTGGTTCTCTCGGGCGATGCCAACGAGTCACTCGCCACACTCCAGCAAGCCCTCGACGCCGCACAACGCCATCCGCGCTTCACACCCCACGTGACCTTGCTCTACGACGAGCAGCGCATCGCGCGCGAACCCGTCGCGCCCATCACATGGACCGCGCGCGAGTTTGCGCTCGTGCGCAGCGTGCTAGGCAAATCGCATTACGACGTCCTCGCGCGCTGGCCGCTCGGGCTTTGATTGCCGAAACGATCCGACAAAGGGTTTCGCGAAATTTTCTAACGCGTTAAGGTTCGTCTATCGAAATCGAAGCCGCATGCAACCCATGACGCGATCCCGCCTGCTGCACATCACGCCCGAAACCCACGATGTCCAGATCGACCTCGTCTACGCGACCGATCGCAACTTCACCGGCAAACCGATCTACAAGGCCCAGCACTGTCTCTTGCTGGAACCCGCCGAAGCGGCATTACGAAAAGCCGTCGATATCGCGCGCAGCATCGGCACGACGCTGAGGATCTTCGACGCCTATCGCCCGCCGCAAGCGCAAAAGGTGCTGTGGGACTTCCTGCCTGACCCGACCTTCATCGCCGAACTCGGCCGCGGTTCGAACCATAGCCGCGGCACGGCAGTCGATCTCACGCTGGTCGATCGCGACGGCAACGAACTCGACATGGGCACCGGCTTCGACGCGATGGTCGTCGAATCAGAGCATTTCCACTTCGGCCTGCCGGAGCATGTGCAGCGCAACCGCACGCTGTTGCTCGGCGTGATGCACGGCGCCGGCTTCACGCACATCAAAAGCGAGTGGTGGCATTACGAATTGCCAGGCTCGCGCGAACTTGCTCTGATCGACAACGAAGAAAGCGGCCCGTTGCGGCTAATGTGAACCCGACGACAACAGGACGACCACCCATGAAAAAGGCATTGGCAGCGGTCATGCTTGCATCGGCGCTGACGGCATTCACGGGCTTGCACAGCGCGCAGGCCGCCACGCCGAAGGACATGTTCGTCATGGCGACGCTGCTCGACGAGTTCACCTCGCTCGACCCGGGCGAAATCTACGAGCTCGTGCCGGAGGAATATGTCGCGAATACGTATGACCGCCTGGTGCGCGTCGATCTGAAAGACCCGTCGAAATTCAATGGCGATGTCGCCGAATCCTGGAGCGTCAGTCAGGACGGTCTCACCTTCACGTTCAAGATCCGCCCGGGCCTGAAGTTCCATTCGGGCAATCCGCTCACGGCCGACGACGTCGCGTGGTCGATCCAGCGTACCGCATTGCTCGACAAGGGCGCGGCGGCGGTGCTCGCGGGCATCGGTCTCACGAAGGCGAACGCGTTGCAGAACGTGAAGAAGATCGACGACACGACCGTCGCGATCACGACCGATCGACGTTACGCGCCGACCTTCGTGCTGAATGTGCTCGGTTCGTGGCCGGCGTCGGTGGTGGATCGCAAGCTCGCCGAATCGCACGCGAAGGGCAACGACTATGGCAACGAGTGGCTCAAGACCAACGAGGCCGGCTCGGGCGCGTACAAGCTCGTGAAGTGGACCGCCAACGACAGCATCGTGCTGCAGCGCTTCGAGGGCTACCGCATCCCGCTCGCGATGAAGCGCATCGTGCTGCGTCACGTGACCGAGGCGGCGAGCCAGCGCCTGATGATCCAGAACGGCGACATCGACGTCGCGCGCGATCTGAGCCCGGACGATCTCGACACGCTTTCGAAGAACGGCGTCATCAAGGCGAGCGCCGTCCCGCAAGCCACGTTGATGTATCTCGGCCTCAACAACAAGAACCCGAATCTCGCGAAGCCGGAAGTCTGGGAAGCGATGAAGTGGCTGATCGACTATCAGGGCATCCAGAAGAACGTGATCCGCACGACCTACAAGGTCCACCAAACGTTTCTGCCCGAAGGCTTTCTCGGCGCGCTGAACGAAAACCCGTATCACCAGGATGTCGCGAAGGCGAAGGCGCTGCTTGCGAAGGCCGGGCTCGCCAACGGATTCACGGTGAAGATGGACGTGCGCAACGACTATCCGTACAGCGAGATCGCGCAGGCGGTGCAGGCGAATCTCGCGCTCGCGAACATCAAGGTGCAGCTCATGCCGAGCGACAACAAGCAGACGCTCGGACGCTATCGCGCGCGGGCGCATGACATCTATATCGGCGAATGGTCGGCGGATTACATCGACCCGCACAGCAACGCGCAGGGCTTCGTGTGGAACCCGGACAACTCGGATGCGTCGAGCTACAAGATGCTCGCGTGGCGCAACGACTGGGACATTCCGCAACTGACCAGGGAGACCGATGCCGCGCTCGCCGAAAGCGACACGAAGAAGCGCGCGCAGCTCTACGAGAAGATGCAGCGCGAAGTGCTCGCGAAGTCGCCATTCGTGATCATGTTCCAGAAGGTGTCGCAGGTGGCGGCGCGTCCCGGCGTGACCGGTCTGGAAGTCGGGCCGATCAACGATCTCGTGTCGTACCGCAATATCAGGAAGCAGTGAGCACGGTCACGCTGATCGAGCGCATGCGCGCCGCGAGTTCGCGGCGCGGCGGCGTACGCATCGCGCTTGCGCTGGCGCGCTGGATCGCGATGCTCGCCATCACGTTCACGGGCCTGCTCGCGATCACGTTCTTCATCGGTCGCAAAATACCGATCGATCCCGTGCTCGCGATTCTCGGCGACCGCGCATCCGCGAGCGCGTATGCGGCCGCACGCCTGCGGCTCGGGCTCGACAAGCCACTCATCGATCAATTCCTGATCTACGCGCGCGACGTGTTGCACGGCAACCTCGGCATCTCGCTGCTGACGGCCAACCCGGTCATCGACGATATCAAACGCGTCTTTCCCGCGACGCTCGAACTCGCGACGCTGTCGACGTTCATCGGCGTCGCGGTCGGCGTGCCGCTCGGCGTGGCCGCGGCGGTGAAGCACAACCGCATCGTCGATCACGTGGCGCGCGTGATCGGGCTCGCGGGCAGTTCGGTGCCGGTGTTCTGGCTCGCGCTGATGGGCCTTTTGCTCTTCTATGCGCGGCTGCACTGGGTGTCCGGACCGGGACGCATCGATCCGGTCTACGACGGCATGGTCGATACACATACGGGCAGCCTGCTCATCGATTCGATCATGGCCGGCGAATGGGATGTGTTCAAAAACGCGTTCTCGCATATCGCGTTGCCGGCGGGCGTGCTCGCGTTCTATTCGATCGCGTATCTGTCGCGCATGACGCGCTCGTTCATGCTCGAACAACTGAGCCAGGAATACGTGACGACCGCGCGCGCGAAAGGCCTGCCCGAGCGGCGCGTGATCTGGCGGCATGCGTTCGGCAACATCGCGGTGCCGCTCCTCACGGTGATCGCGCTCGCCTACAGCTATCTGCTCGAAGGCTCGGTGCTCACCGAGATCGTGTTCGCGTGGCCGGGCATCGGCTCATATCTGACGGGCGCGCTGCTCAACGCCGACATGAACGCCGTGCTCGGCAGCACACTCGTGATCGGCGCGACGTTCATCGCGCTCAATCTCCTGACCGATGCGCTTTATCGCGTGTTCGATCCCCGCTCGCGCTGACATGGAGGACTTTGCGCAGATGAAACCGGCGCGAACGGGCTTGCGCACGTGGCTTCTCACCGAGACGCCCGCGTCGCCGCGTCAGGCCGCGCTCGGCCGCGCGTATCGGCGCTGGCGGCGGTTCTCGTCGAATCCGCTGAGCATGGTCGGGCTCGCGATCCTGCTGCTGCTCATCGTGGTCGCGGCCGTCGGGCCGCTGCTCGTCGCGCAGGATCCATTGCAGCAAGTGCTCGCCGAACGTCTCACGCCGCCCGGCGCGGCGCACTGGTTCGGCACCGATCAACTCGGCCGCGACATCCTTTCGCGGCTCGTGCACGGCTCGCGCCTCACGCTGGCGATCGCGATGCTCGTCGTCGTGCTCGTCGTGCCGGTCGGGCTTCTGATCGGCACGGTGGCGGGCTATTGCGGCGGCATCGTCGATACCGTGCTGATGCGGCTCACCGATGTCGCGCTGGCGTTCCCGAAGATCGTGCTCGCGCTCGCGTTCGCCGCGGCGCTCGGGCCGGGCGTGCTCAATGCGGTGATCGCGCTGTCGATCACCGCGTGGCCGCCGTATGCCCGGCTCGCGCGCGCGGAATCGCTGCGGCTCGCGCAGTCGGACTACATTCACGCGGCGCGTCTGCAAGGCGCGTCGCATCCGCGCATTCTGCTGCGCTATATCGTGCCGCTGTGCTCGTCGTCGGTGATCGTGCGCGCGACGCTCGACATGGCGGGCATCATTCTCGCCGTCGCCGGTCTCGGTTTTCTCGGGCTGGGCGCGCAGCCGCCGAGCCCGGAATGGGGCTACATGGTCGCGGCGGGCCGCAACGTGCTGCTCGATGCCTGGTGGGTCGCGACGATCCCCGGGCTCGCGATCCTCGCGGTGAGCCTCGCGTTCAACCTGCTCGGCGACGGTCTGCGCGACGTCTTCGATCCGCGTCATGGAGGCTGACATGTCGACGCCGCTCGCGCAGATCGAAGGTCTGGAAGTATCGTTCGCCGGCCACGACGGCACGCTCATGCCCGCCGTGCGCGGCGTGTCGCTGACGGTGCGGCGCGGCGAACGGCTCGGCATCGTCGGCGAATCGGGATCGGGCAAATCGCTCACGGGGCGCGCGCTGCTCGGACTGCTGCCGCCCGAGGCGAACTGGTCGGCGCAGGCGTTGCGCTTCGAAGGACAGGACCTGCTCGCGATGCGCCCGAAGGAGCGCCGGCGCCTGTGCGGCACACGCATGAGCATGATTCTGCAGGACCCGAAATTCTCGCTCAACCCGGTGATGACGGTCGCGCAGCAGATGCGCGAAACCTTCGTGCGGCAGGGCGTGAAAGAGAGCAGGCGGGCGCTGCGCGAGCGCATCGTCGCGGCGCTGGAAGCGGTGCATATCCGCGATCCGCAGCGCGTCGCGGATGCGTATCCGCACGAACTGTCCGGTGGCATGGGCCAGCGCGTGATGATCGCGATGATGGTCTCCGCTGGCCCGCGCCTCCTGATCGCCGACGAACCCACGAGCGCGCTCGACGTCCTCGTGTCGATGCAGGTGCTCGCCGTGCTCGACGAGATGATCGAGCGCCACGACACCGGGCTCGTCTTCATCAGCCACGATCTGCCGCTCGTGATGTCGTTCTGCGACCGCGTCGCGGTGATGTACGGCGGGCGCGTCGTGGAGACGTGCGCCGCGCGCGATCTCGTTCACGCGACGCATCCCTACACGCGCGGCCTGCTCGAAGCGAATCCGCCGCTCGACAATCCGCCCGACGAATTGCCGACGCTGCGCCGCGATCCGGCATGGCTCGATGAAAGGACCACGCGATGATCGACATCGAGCGCGCGCTCATCCGCTTCAAGACGAAGACCGGCCACGTCGACGCCGTGCGCGATGTTTCGCTGCGGGTGGAGGAAGGCGAAGTGTTCGGGCTCGTCGGCGAATCGGGCAGCGGCAAGTCGACGCTTCTGCGCGCGCTCGCCGGGCTGACGCCGCTTGCAGGCGGCAGCATACGCATCGGTTCTCAACCCGCGAGGCGCGACGTGCAGATGGTGTTTCAGGACCCGTATGGCGCGCTGCATCCGCGCTTCACCGTCGACAAGACCTTGCGCGAACCGCTCGCGATCAACGGCATCGGCGACGAAGACGCGCGCATCCTCGATGCGCTCGCCGAAGTCGGGCTCGGGCCGGCGTTCCGCTTTCGCTATCCGCATCAGTTGTCGGGTGGGCAGCGGCAGCGCGTGTCGATCGCGCGGGCGCTGATCGTCGGGCCGCGCGTGCTGTTGCTCGATGAACCGACTTCCGCGCTCGATGTCTCCGTGCAGGCCGAGATTCTGAATCTGCTGCGCCGTTTGCATCGCGAGCGCAAGCTGACGATGATCCTCGTGAGTCATAACCTCGCGGTGATCGGCTTTCTGTGTCAGCGCGTCGCCGTGATGCGCAATGGTGAGATCGTCGAGGAACTGGGTGTGGACGCGGTGCGCTCGCGCGACGTTTCCCATGAGTACACGCGGCGGCTTTTGCTTGCGACCGAAGGCTATACACGCGGCGGCGGTGCGCTTCTGGAGAGCACGCCGGGCGGTTAGACATCGTACAAGCACAGTTGCTGCGACGCCGTCAACGAATGTTGCGCAAACGACGCATAAGAACAGCAATAAGCCCGGTATACGGCCTCACGCCGTGAACACGCGCGCCCCCGACGAAAACCTCTAGGCAGCCGCTGATAGAATAGACACTGGATTGTCGAGACGTGCCGAACAACGCGCAAGCGTGGTCTTCCGGTTGCCTTCCGACTTCGAGCTAACCAACGGAAATCGTGACAGACCGTGCCCGTTCGCGGGTGAAAGCCGGTCGTAATCCCCGATGAAATTGCTAGATGCTTTGGTCGAACAGCGGATCAACGAAGCCGCTACGCGTGGCGAGTTCAACAACCTGCCGGGCGCGGGCGCTCCGCTCAACTTCGACGACGACGTCCTCGTGCCCGAGGAAGTGCGTGTCGCCAATCGAATCCTCAAGAACGCGGGCTTCGTCCCGCCTGCCGTCGAACAGCTTCGCGCGCTGCGCGGGCTTCAGGAAGAGTTCGACAAGGTGACGGACCCCGCCGCCCGTTGCCAGTTGCAAGCGCGGATGCTCGCGCTCGACATGGCGCTCGAATCGCTGCGTGGCGGCGGCTGCGTGCCGCATGAGTATCGCCGGCGCATCGCCGAACGGCTCTCCGAACGCGCGCAGTCGCGCGTGGCGCTGGAAGCCGAAGCCAAGTGACCGGGATGCCGGACGCGCCCGATCCCGCGCCCATTGCCTCCATCGACGATCATTCGAACGAACGCGATCGCCGCTTCATGGCGCTCGCGCAACGCGCCGCCGACGAAGCTCGCCGCGCGGGCGAAGTGCCCGTGGGCGCGGTGATCGTGCTCGGCGATGATGTCATCGCCACCGGTTTCAATCATCCGATTCGCGGACACGATCCGTCCGCGCATGCCGAAATGGCCGCGCTGCGCGCCGCCGCCGAGAAGCTGGAAAACTATCGACTGCCGGGCTGCGAACTCTATGTCACGCTGGAGCCGTGCCTGATGTGCGCGGGCGCGATCATGCACGCGCGCATCTCGCGCGTCGTCTACGGCGCGACGGACCCGAAGACGGGCGCGTGCGGCAGTGTCGTCGACATGTTCGCGAATACGCAGCTCAATCATCACACCACGGTGACAGGCGGCGTGCTCGCCGACGAATGCGGGCACGCGCTCAAGAATTTCTTCGCGGAACGCCGCCGCCTGGCGCGCGAAGAACGCGATGCGCGCCGCGCGCGAGAAGCCCGATAACGAATCCAACGAACAACATCGTGAAATCACGCACCATCGATCTCGTCGCGCCTTCGGGCTATCCGCACGATCCGGCGGCAGTGGAACGCGGCATCGGGCGATTGCGCAGGGAAGGGCATCGGCTCGAAAACGTCGAAGCGACGCGCCGGCGCTTTCAGCGCTTCGGCGGCACCGATGCCGAGCGCGCAGCCGATCTCAATCGCCTCGCCGATCCGTCGCGCCGGTTGCCTGACATCGTACTGGCGGTGCGCGGCGGTTACGGCGCGTCGCGCATTCTGCACGGGCTCGATTATGTCGGTTTGCGCAGGCTTGCCGATCAGCCGGTGGCGATCGTCGGGCACAGCGATTTCACGGCGATCCAGTGCGCGCTGTTCGCGCATGCCGGCGTGAAAAGCTTCGGCGGACCGATGTTCGCGGGTGATTTCGGCGCGGAACAGGTGAGCGCGTTCACGATGCAGCATTTCTGGAACGCGATCTCCCATTCGAGCTTCACGGTGACGAGCAACACGCCGCAGCGCCAGACCGTGAACGCGACCGGCATGCTGTGGGGCGGCAACCTCGCGATTCTGGCGTCGCTCGTCGGCACGCCGTATCTGCCGCCGGTCGAAGGTGGAATTCTTTACCTCGAAGATGTGAACGAGCATCCGTTTCGCATCGAGCGGATGATCTATCAGTTGCATCAGTCCGGCATGCTCGGCCGTCAGCAGGCGATCGTGATGGGCGAGTTTTCCGGCGGCAGGCTCTCTGAGTACGACAACGGCTACTCGCTCGACGCGATGATCGAGCAGGTCAGAGCCGTGACCGGCATTCCGGTGGTGACCGGGTTGCAGTTCGGGCACATCGAAAATCTTCTGACGCTGCCTTTCGGTGCAACGGGGCACCTCGTCGCGACGGAGCGGGGTTTTACGCTGAAACTCTCCGACTACCCGCATCTGGCTTGATTCGACGATCAGGGGCGCTCATCGAGCGCCTCGTTTTTTGGCTTAATTCGCAACTAACGGTCCTAATTTGCACCATCCAGGCTTCAAACGCGCACCAACTCCATCCTTTAGATTGTCGACAAAAAAGTGGCGGCAATGCTGACAAAAACTTGATAAATTGGCCGAGAGGCCCGTCCGTATTGAGATGAAGGCTAGCCGAGCCAACGAAACACGGCCGAAAATCAACGATTTCTCAAATGAATTGTTGACAATCTTTATGTCGATTCTAAGATGCTTAACATGCAAGCGAGCACATCATGTCCGACACCACGCGTAGTGCTGCCCCGAATGCCGCAGTTGCCGCTTCGAACGGAGCAAATGCCGAGTCGATCGCCGAAAACATCCGCGCCGCGATCCTCGAGCATCGTCTCGCGCCGGGCGCGAAGCTGACCGAAGCGCAGTTATGCGAGGTGTTCGCCGTCAAGCGCGGCACCGTCCGTCAGGCGCTCGCGCAACTGTCGAACGAACGGCTCGTCGATCTGGAGCCGAATCGCGGCGCGTTTGTCGCGAGTCCGTCGCTGCAGGAAGTGCACGAAGTGTTCGAGATGCGCCGCATCATCGAACTGGCGGTGGTGGAGCGGATCGCACAGGGGCACGGCACGCGCCGGCTGAAGTCGATCAGCGCGACCATCGGCAAGGAGCGCCGCGCGTTCGAAAGCCACGATTTTTCTTCGTGGATCCGGCTGTCCGGCGAGTTTCACACCGAGCTCGCGGCGCTCACCGGCAACACGGTGCTGTGCGAATGCCTGTCGGGGCTCGTCGCGCGTTCGACGCTGATTTCGGCGCTGTATGAATCGCTCGGCAAGAGCTCGTGCTCGTTCGAGGATCACGAAGAGATACTCGCCGCGCTCGATACCGGCGACGCAACGAAAGCCGCCGGTCTGATGGCGCAGCATCTGCGCGATGTCGAACTGAAGATGCTGGAGCGGCCCGCGCGTGGCGCGGTCGATCTGAAGGAAGTATTCGCAAGACCCTCCGAGCGCGAACAGACGCTCGACACGTAGCAGCGGAACACGGCAGGTCGGAGCATCTGCCATCGGCTGAATGAAGCAGGACTAAATAATTGGAGACCGTGCCCCGCGCATCCGCGCCGGGCGCGCGGACAGTCGCACGCGCAAGAATCCGCAACGTGCGATGCATCGGACAGGACGCTCAAGTGAGCGTGAAATGAAAGCCGCCGCCGGGCGGGCGTGTGGGGCAGGTGCCTCGCGCGCTCTTGGTTTCAGGCCCGGAAGCGAAAACGCAAATCCAAAGAATGCCGCGCCGATGCGAGACCTCGGCGAAGGCATCTGATCGAAGCTTGTCACTCGAGCATTTGCTTTTTTTCATTACGCAAGCAGCCAATGAAGGAGACGTCATGGCCCAGTTCAGTGCATCCGGCAATTCAGCCTTGCCGCAATACGAAGAGCAGACAGCGGATCACGATCCGAATCTGCCCGCCGGTTACAGCGACCGCCTTTACAACGAGGATCTCGCCCCCCTCAAGAACCAGACATGGGGCGCGTACAACATCTTCGCCTTCTGGATGTCGGACGTGCACAGCGTCGGCGGATACGTGTTCGC
>Ga0160447_100407_pt1 | contig 21321 bp, 20 predicted proteins | sample HID1973K_E1MG_FD_108222 | JGI IMG/M metagenome (GOLD analysis project Ga0160447, IMG submission 108222) | Enriched mosquito-associated microbial communities from UW Madison campus, WI, USA - HID1973K_E1 MG | ecosystem: Host-associated > Arthropoda: Insects > Digestive system > Unclassified ...
CGGGCATGAAGGACTCGAAGGTCATCGTCGCGATCAACAAGGATCCCGAAGCGCCGATCTTCAGCGTCGCGGATTACGGTCTCGTCGGCGATCTGTTCGCGGTCGTGCCGGAGTTGATCGAAGCAATGAACTAACAGCAGGCCGCGTCCAAAGCGACATCATTCAAAACATGAAGGAGACAGCATCATGCAGCAGGTTCATATCGATCGAACGGCGGCGAGTCCCGCTTACCACCGGCTCGTCGCGCAACGTCGCCGCTTCAGCTTGACGCTGACCGCGCTGATGATCCTTACGTATTACGGCTTCGTCCTTTTCGTCGCGCTGGCGCCGCATCTGCTCGCGCGTCCGCTCTATACCGGCGCCACGATGACGGTAGGCGTCGTCGCGGGCGTCGCTGTCATCCTCATCGCGCTTGGCATGACCGCATGTTACGTGCTGCGCGCGAACCGGACGTTCGACCCATCGATGAGCGCACTGCTCGCAAGCGTCCAGCAAGGAGACTGAGCGATGAAACTTTTCCACCTCATCTTCGCGAGCCTTATCTCGACGCCTGCGCTCGCTTCGTCGATCGAAGGACCTGTGCCAGATCATGTCGAACTGAATCCGGTCGCGATCGGCACGTTCCTGCTGTTCGTGCTCGTCACGCTTTGCATCACGCGCTGGGCATCGCGCAGGACGCGTACGACGAAAGACTTCTATAGCGCGGGTGGCGGCCTGAGCGGCTTTCAGAACGGACTCGCCATCGCCGGTGACTACATGTCCGCGGCTTCGTTTCTCGGTCTGTCCGGCATGGTCTTCGTGTTCGGCTTCGATGGCCTTATCTACTCGATCGGCTTTCTCGTCGGCTGGCCGTTCGTGATGTTCCTGCTCGCCGAACCCCTGCGCAACCTCGGCAAGTTCACGTTCGTCGATGTGGTCGCCTACCGCTTCGAGCAGGCGCCGATTCGCCTGCTGACCGCCAGCACATCGCTCGTCGTCGTGATCTTCTATCTCGTCGTGCAGATGGTCGGCGCGGGCAAGCTGATCCAGTTGCTGTTCGGCTTGCCATACTGGATGGCCGAAGTCATCGTGGGCGCGCTGATGGTGGTCTATGTGTTCTTCGGCGGCATGACCGCGACGACCTGGGTGCAGATCATCAAGGCCGTGCTCCTGTTGTGTGGCGCGACGTTCATGGCCTTCATGGCGCTTGCGCAATTCGGCTTCAGTCTCGACGAGATGTTCCGGCGCGCCGTCGATGTCCATCCTGGCGCGCTCAGCATCATGGCGCCCGGCAAGCTGCTCTCCGATCCGCTCAACGCGCTTTCACTCGGCATCGCGCTGATGTTCGGCACCGCCGGTTTTCCTCACATCCTGATGCGCTTCTTCACGGTTCCGAGCGCGAAGGAAGCGCGCAAGTCGGTATTCGTCGCGACGAGTTTCATCGGCTACTTTTATTTGCTGACATTCGTGATCGGTTTCTCGGCGATCGCGCTGCTTGCTCAGCATCCCGAGTTCTTCAAGACCGCAGCCGACGGCCACTTCAACTTGACGCACGACTTGCTCGGCGGCTCGAACATGGTCGCGGTCAAACTGGCGCAGGCGCTGGGTGGCAATCTGTTCTACGGCTTCATTGCGGCCGTGACCTTCGCGACTATCCTCGCGGTCGTCGCGGGGCTCACGCTTTCCGGCGCGACCACGGTTTCGCACGATCTTTACGCGTGCTGGCTTGCGCGCGGGAAGGGTGACGATGCGAGCGAAATGCGCGTATCGCGTGTCGCGACCGTGATCCTGAGCATGGTCGCGATGGGACTTGGCGTGCTCTTCGAGCACGTGAACGTGGCGTTTCTGGTTGGCCTGGTGGCGGCGGTGGCGGCCAGTGCGAATTTCCCGATTCTGGTGTCGTCGATCTTCTGGCGTGGCATGACGACGCGCGGGGCGGTGGTGGGCGGCAGTCTCGGGCTGATCAGTGCCGTGCTGCTGACGCTATTCTCGAAGGCGGTGTGGGTCGATGTGCTGCATCAAGCGCATGCGCTCGTGACGCTCGACAATCCGGCTCTGATTTCGGTGCCGCTTGCCTTTGCGGGCATCGGAGTCTTCTCGATGCTGGACCGCGGCGTGCGCGCGCAGCGTGAGCGGGAAGCCTTTGCGATGCAGGAGTTCTTCGGGCAGACAGGCATGCTGTCCGTCGAGAATGCGGATCGTGGAACCGCGGGCGTCTGAGGGGGCACTTGCCTCAGCGGCGCGAAGAGCGAACGTCGCCCGACGACCTCTTCGCGCAGCGCTGCAAGCGCAGGCGTGAAGTGCCTCTTGGCGCGCGAGGATGAGACGTTCCGGAGGCCGACTTCGCGCAGGTCTGCACGGCGGCTTCCATATCGGGCCATCGAGGAATCTCATCGGGCGATATGACGTCGGGCTCAGATGTCCTGAAGTGGTGCACGAGGATGGCATAGACACAGATCAGGACCCACAAGGTGCCGAAGGTAATCAGAAAGTCGTTCACGATGTCCTCACGCGAAATAGCCGCTTACTCCATCCCACAGCAGTTTCAGTGCAGCCACGACCAGCAATCCATAGCAGATCCGGTAGATCTGGCGCTGGTCGAGCATCGAGTGAAAGCGCCATCCGGACACGACACCAGCGGGAATCGCCCACACACAGACCGCCATCAACGTGAGGACGCCCGAGGTGGGCCTCGCGAGCAGCAGCCATGGCACCGCTTTGGTCGCATTGCCCACGGTGAAGAACATGCTGGTCGTTCCCGCGTACATGTCCTTGCTGAGGCCGAGGGGCAGGAGATACATCGCGAGCGGCGGCCCTCCCGAGTGAGCAACCATGGTAGTGATTCCCGAGGCGACGCCGGCGGTGACCGCCTTCGACGCGGAACGCGGGCGAGTGGTCTGCGGCGCCCCGCGAAGAAGCCAGAGTCCGACAAAGATCAGGGTGATCGTCGCCATCATAATCGCGATGGCGCGATGGTCGAGGAAGCGAAAAGTCAGATAGCCGAAGCCAATACCGGTCACGAGTCCCGGCAGGAGCGCCAGAAGGTCCGGCTTCGACCAGGTCGAAGGCTTCCAGTACCGCAGCGCGAACAAGTCCATCGCGATGAACAGGGGAGCAAGCAATCCGCCAGCGGTGACCGGATCCATCACAAACGACAACAGCGGAATTCCGATGATCGAGAAGCCGCCGCCGAAGGCTCCCTTCATGAAGGAGATCAGAAACACGCCGGAAAAGGCAATCAGGATGGTGGCGACGGTCAGTTCCGGCATTGCAGGCATCATGCTTCTCCAGTGATTGCTCCGGGCAATGCGACGGCGCGTCACACATGCTGAGCGGCGAGGCCGGCGCGCGCTTTGAGCACTGTGGCTTTGCAATGCACGTACAATCGGCTGTGTGAAAACAGAATGCACCTACGGGCTATATCGGTGCAATAAAAACATTGATCTCAGTGCAATAAACATTTAACTCGGTGCAATGTATGCCGAAATCCGATTACCTGAAGTTAGCGGATACGATCGCCGCGGAAATCGCCAACGGTACGCTCAGGCCTGGCGATCGCCTGCCTCCCCAGCGCAATTTCGCCGATCAGAGAAAGGTCGCGGTATCGACGGCGAGCCGCGTCTACGGGGAGCTATTGCGCCGCGGACTGGTCGTCGGCGAGGTCGGAAGGGGCACTTTCGTTTCAGGTGAAACGAGGCGAGGTCTCGCGGCACCAGGCGAACCGCGCGGCGTCCGGATCGATCTCGAGTTCAACTACCCGATACTTCCGAGTCAAACCGAACTCATCGCAAGCAGTCTGAGCGGGCTGGAAAAGTCTGCGGAACTCGGCGCCGCTCTGGGACAGGCAACCAGTGGAGGGACATCAGCAATCCGAAGTATTTCAGCCGCGTATCTATCGCAGGATCGATGGTCACCGTCCGCTGAACAACTGGTCTTTACGGGAAACGGACGGCAAAGCATCGCTGCAGCGGTTGCTTCAGTCGTTCCGACGGGCGGGCGCTGCGGCGTGGAGGCTTTGACCTATCCCTTCATCAAGGGCGTTGCCGCACGGCTTGGGATCTCGCTGTCGCCGCTCGCGATGGACGAAGGCGGCGTGCGGCCGGACGCAGTCGAAAAGGCGCATCGCGAGGCCAATCTCTCGGCGATATACCTTCAGCCGGCGATCCAGAATCCATTGGGGATGACGATGAGCGCTACGCGCCGGGAAGATCTTTTGCGCGTGGTCGATAAGCTCGGTATTCCGATCATCGAGGACAATGTCTACGGCTTTCTCGACGATGTGCCACCGCTTGCCGCGCTTGCGCCGGACACTTGCATCGTCATCGATAGCCTATCGAAGAAAGTCGCGCCAGGTTTGACGCTGGGCTTCATCGTGCCCCCGCAGCGCCTGCGCGAGAGCGTGATGGCATCGGTGCGCTCGGGTGGATGGACCGCATCGGGCTTTGCGTTTGCCGCCGCGCAGCGGTTGATGAGCGACGGTACTGCCACGGAGCTTGCGAGACTGAAGCGTCTCGATGCGGTTGCACGTCAGAAAGTCGCGCTCGACTGTCTTTCGGGTTTCGACATTCAGACGAACGGAAAATGCTTCCATCTCTGGTTGACGCTTCCAGCGCACTGGCGCTCCCAGGCACTGGTCGCCGCCGCGGCAAGACGTGACATTGCGCTGACACCATCGACGACCTTCGCTGCCTCGTCCGGACATGCGCCGAATGCCGTCAGACTTGCGCTCGCAGCTCCGACACTGGATCAACTGGGTGCGGGCCTGCGCACATTGAGTGCGATCCTTCATGGCCGGGAAGACGATTCCGATTCGACCGAATGACGCCGGTGCGCTTGTCATGACCGTCCACGGGCGACGAACGAATGGCCGGCATGCGGCACGGTTACAGCCGATTTGGGAACGATCCGTGCTTACGTACTGCTTTCGTCAAGACAGTGTTCGAGGATGACATGACGAATCAATACCTCCAGTCAGGCGCCTTGCCTGCGAACGCGGAGTCGGCCTTTTCGGCTTTCGCCACTCCACTTGTTCATGAAGCACTTACGCACGCCGCAAAACTTCAAACGGATCCGGATGCCGAGGGCATGCATGCGCTTCGCGTTGCCATGAGACGCCTGAGGAGCCTTTTCTGGGCATATCGGCCACTGCTCGACGACGCGTTCGACGATCAGCAACGGGCTGTCTGCAAGTTCATCGCAACTGCCGCAGGCAACACGCGTGACTGGGATATTCTTGTCGAACTGCTGCGCGACCTCGGCGAAGACGAACTCGCCGACGTGTATTGGGCAAGACGTAGCGAAGCGTACGATTCAAGCAAGGAGACGATCTCGAACGCACGGATCGAAGGGGTCTTGACGGAGGCGCTCAAGGAAGCGAATCAGGAACTCAATACTTCAGCGCAACGCACGCCGCTCGAGAAGTTCGCGAGGAAGCGTGTGACCGTTGCGCGCTTGCAGTTGAAGAAAAGAATGATTCGCGCGACGAAGGCAAAACGTTCGGACTATGAGCGCTACCATGAAGTCCGCAAGGCGGGTAAGAAGCTGCGCTATATGCTCGAATTCTTCGGGCCAGTCCTTCCGAAAAAGCAAACGAAGCACGAGAAAGCGCTGAAGCAATTACAAAAAAAGTTTGGCGAACTGAACGACGTAGTAGCCAGTCGTGACCTCATGCGGCTCAATCCGCCAGAGGAATCGTCCGGACTCAACGCGCGCAAGGCGCTCAAATCGCTTGCGCGCGAAGAACGACGACGCCATCGGAAAGCAGAGCATCTCTTGTAGATAAAGAGAGGCGGCAAATCAATCCAGCGGTCTAGCTGAACATGTGTGGCTGACCTGGCGCTGTCCGTTAATATCTTCCAAGCCTGCTACTGCATCGAGCAAAGCAGCGCCACGCCGACTCCCGATAGCGCCGCGACACGGTGCATCCATGTTGTAGCGCGCCCTTCGGGGTCGACCAAGTTCCAGACGAAGCGCTCGCCGCCGCCGGACTTTCAGAAACAGATGCGGCGCGTCATAGGATTGTTGTCGAACGGGAAACACCGTGCGTTACGCGACCGGAATTGTGCGGCGATGAGGTGTTGCTTAGCATCCTTTCGGATAGGCGATTGTTCGCCTGTCTATCGCAGGCGATGCGCTCACACAGTTGAGCGCATCGCACAACAAAACCTGGTGCGGTCAAGAAAGGAAGTTCACGATGTCTTCACCTCGCAGCACCCCGCAGCGTGTGTCGCGGCGAAACATGCTGGTCGGCGGCGCTGCCGCGGCCGGCTCGATGGTCGCGGCAGCCTTGCCTGGCCCGGCGATGGCAGCGCAGTCCGCAAAGACGCCGTCCCCCGGCAGCGCGGCCGACAAGGCCTCGGGCAGCTATATCACGACGAAGGATGGCACCCGGCTCTACTACAAGGACTGGGGTGCCGGTCGCCCCGTCGTCTTCTGTCATGGCTGGCCGCTCAGTTCGGACAGCTGGGAATCGCAGATGATGCTCGTGGCATCGGCGGGATATCGTGCCGTCGCGCATGATCGTCGTGGCCACGGGCGTTCCAGTCAGCCCTGGCATGGCAACGAGATGAACACCTATGCCGACGACCTCGCGACCGTGTTCGAAACACTTGATTTGCGCGATGTCGTCCTCGTGGGCTTCTCCACCGGCGGCGGCGAGGTGGCGCGCTATCTCGGACGACATGGCACCCGACGCGTCTCCAGAGTGGTGCTGGTGTCGGCCGTGCCACCGTTGATGCTCAAGACCGCCGCGAATCCGCTAGGCCTGCCCATCGACGTGTTCGATAGCCTGCGGGCCGCCCAGCTCGCCAATCGATCGCAGTTTTACAAGGACGTGCCTGCCGGCCCGTTCTATGGCTTCAACCGTCCTGGCGCAAAGCCCTCGCAAGGCCTGATCGATGCGTGGTGGACCCAGGGCATGCAGGGCGGGCACAAGAACACCTATGACTCGATCAAGGCGTTCTCCGAAACGGACTTCACCGAGGACCTGAAAAAGATCGATGTCCCCACGCTGATCATTCACGGTGACGACGATCAGATCGTGCCCATCGACGCCGCAGGGCGAGCATCCGCGAAGCTGATCAGGAATTCGAAGCTGATCGTTTATCCCGGAGCGCCTCACGGCTTGACGGACACACACAAGGAGAGGTTCAACGCAGACCTGCTGGCATTCATTCAGAGCTGAAGTCGAAAGCGGCTGAGCGAGGCAGCTTCGGACATGCCATACCTTCCATCATCTGATCCATCGGTTGAGCCGTTGCTCATGAAATGATGAATCGTGGAATGGTATGGCGACTCACACAGGTGCTTCATTTCAAATTCATCACGCATGCCTTTCAAATTTATGTTTAATTTTCCTGGAGAGCGTCTATGTTTTTATGGTGCGTTGTCCTTTGCGCACGATGCTGAGGTGGCACCGCGTTGGCGCTTCGTTCGGATCTCTTGAGCTTTCCTCCAACGATCGACGATGGAGAGTGAATCATGCGGATAGTTATCATTGGTGGTACCGGGCTGATCGGTTCGAAGACCGCTCCCATTCTGCGTCAGGCTGGCCATGACGTCATCGCTGCCTCACCGAGCAGCGGCGTCAACACGCTCACAGGTCAGGGACTCAAGGAAGTCCTTGCGGACACGCAGATAGTGATCGACCTCGCGAATTCGCCGTCGTTCGACGACAGCGCAGTGCTGGAATTTTTCGAAAAATCCGGCCGGAATCTCCACCCAGCCGAGGCCGAGGCAGGTGTCAAGCATCATGTCGCGCTGTCGATCGTCGGGGCCGACCGGACGCCCGAAAACGGCTATTTCCGCGCGAAGGTTGCGCAAGAAAAGCTGATCGAGGCTTCTGGTGTTCCCTTCACGATCGTCCGTTCGACGCAGTTCTATGAATTTCTCGGCGGTATCGCCGATTCAGGCACGGAAGGGAACACCGTGCGGCTATCACCGGGCCCGTTCCAGCCCATTGCGTCTGACGACGTCGCCGCCTTTGTCGCCGATGTGGCGCTTGCCGTCCCGTGCAACGGAATCGTTGAAATCGCGGGTCCGGAACGCGCGCCGTTTGACGAAATCGTCGGCCGCTATCTGAAAGCGAAGGGCGACAAGCGAGAAGTCGTGCGTGACGCGCAGGCGCGCTACTTTGGTGGCCTCGTCGGAGAGCATTCGCTCGTGCCACTCGGCGAAGCGCGCATCGGCCGCATCGGATTCGATGAGTGGTTTCGGCATTCGCAGGGCAAGTCGTGATTCCCGCAGCAAGCGATTTTGAGGAATGCCTCGTAGATGAAAGCGAGCCGCTCGAAGCGAGCGTCGGGCATGATGGGCCAGAACGATGCGAACGATCGGATGTTTGATGACGACTCCGTATCCAGCTTCGAGCGCCGTCGAGCTATGTGCGCAATGACCTCAATCCAGCGCGCACTTCCTCGGCAAACAGGTCCGGCTGTTCCCACGCCGCGAAGTGTCCGCCCCTGTCGAGCCGGTTGTACCAGATGAGGTTGTGATACGCGCGCTCTGTCCATCTTCGCGGCGCCTGATAGTTCTCGCGCGGAAATACGCTCACCGCGGCGGGAACCGCCACATCGGCGGCGGCGAGGAAGTTGAAATGCGATTCCCAGTAGAAGCGCGCCGAGGAGACGCCGGTGTTCGTCAGCCAGTAGAGCGTGATGTCGTCGAGCACGTCGTCGCGCGTCATCGCACCTGACGATTCTCCGTTGACGGTGTGCCCGAACACTGCCGAAGTCAGCGCGGCAGCGGGCTGCACATAACCGTCACCGTGATCGAGCAGCCAGCCCGCCAGACCGATGGGCGAATCCGCGATGCCATACAGCGTTTGCGGGCGTGTTCCCATTTCCAGCGCGTATGCGCGGCGTTTCCTCGCGGCGCTGGCGAGCTGGTCATACGCATGCTTCTCTTCATCGTCGAGGCCCACGGGCGGCGCATCGCCGGCTTGCAGCGCTTTGGCGATATCGGCGGGAACGGTCGCCGGGAAGTTGACGTGAATGCCGAGCAGTTCAGGTGGCCTCTGCTTGCCCATTACGTTCGCCACCACGCCACCGAGATCGCCGCCTTGCGCCGCGAACTTGTCGTATCCGAGCCGTTTCATGAGCGTCACCCACGCGCGTGCGGTGCGCTCGGGTCCCCAGCCGGTCGTGCCTGGCTTGCCGGAGAATCCATAGCCCGGCAGAGAAGGAATGACCAAATGAAAAGCATCCGACGAACTCGCGCCGTGCGCGGTCGGATTGATCAGCGGATCGATGATTTTGAATTGTTCGATCACTGAACCGGGCCATCCATGTGTAACGATTAGCGGCATCGCATTCTCATGCTTCGAGCGGACGTGAATGAAGTGAATGTCGAGTCCGTCGACTTCGGTGATGAAATTCGGATAACCGTTCAGTTTCGCCTCGCACTTGCGCCAGTCGTAATCCGACGACCAGTGACGCGCGAGTTCCTGCATCATCGCGAGCGGCACGCCTTGTGAATCGTCAGACACGGTTTCGCGTTCCGGCCATCGGGTCGCCCTGATTCGTCGTCGCAATTCGATGAGTTGCGCCTCGGGAACGTTCACGTGAAGCGGACGAATCGCGTCCTTGTCGCCATTCGCGGCCTTCGTCACCGAAACAATCGATGATTCCTTTTCGGCAAAAGCGAGCTGACTCAAAGATGCTGCCGCGACGCTGGCCGCCGCGGCCCCAACGAAGCGGCGGCGTGATGGTGACTGCGGAAGGGCTTTGTTATCTGACATGAGAACTCCTGAGGAGGAGGAGGATGCTATCGACGCGTTTGGAGAAATGCGCGATTCGGCGCTTTACAACGATAGGTCTGCTCGCCTCGTTTTGCATTTGCAATACCCCGGTGTCCTGTTACTGACGATGTTCGAGTGCGGCGCGCGATTGGAAGTATTGAAGCGTGCAGTCGTATCCCGCACGTGTCGAAGACGAGGCGTTGTGTAAGCGCGCGTATCCGCCGGTGCGGTAGATACGTTGCGATACAGAATGGGTCGTGCTGGCTCAGCCAGAATGAGTGGGCGGGAAGGGGTAGCTCTCGCTGCGGCGGCCGGCCCGAACTGAATCGCGTAAAGGGATTTCAGGCGCGCGACAATGTGTCGATGCCACGCCGGTCACGCAGGATCGCAAGCAACAGGGCCGTGATGCCGCACAGGGTGATGAGCGCCATCAGCGCACCCGGGCCTATATGGACCAGCACCCAGGCGCCGAGCGCCGGGAAGCCGAACACGCCGACAAAATACGAAGCGACGAACCATGTCAGTGCGGCGTGACGGTGGCCTGCATCGGAGTCGTTGACCACCTGCGTCTCGATCACCGGATAGACGAGTCCGAAGCCGGTGCCGAGCAACACCGCGCTCGCGGAATGAAACATTACGTGATAGGGCACCGCGAACGTCGCGAGGATGCCGAGCACCATGAGCGTGAGCAGGACTTTCGTCGCCACCTCGCGGCGCGCACGAATCACGAATTGCCCGAGCAGCCAGCGCGTGGCGGCAACTGTCACGGCGTAGACGCTGAAGAACGTGCCCGCATGCGCGCCCGTGCCTTGCATGAGCGACATCTGGAAGGTCATCAGGCCCGAGAACACGCACGCGCCCAGCGCGATCATCACGATCGGATAGACTGCGCGCGTGTGGAATATCGCGTGAACATCGCGCAGCCCTTGTTTCTGAACTGGCGATAGTCGCTTGCACGGCGCAGTCCTGCCGAAGCTTTCCAGCATCAGCGCGCCGATCACGCAGAGGCCGCCGATCAGGTACAGCACGCTGTTGACGGGCCAGTGCCAGTAGCGGATCGTGAGCGCCGCGAGTCCCGGTCCGCCGGTCATGCCCGTCATCTGGAACGTACCAAGGCGCAGAAACCAGCGGCCACGATCGGAATCGCTCGTGCGCTCGGCCAGCGCCATCGGCGCGGCCAGATAGAAGGAGCCCCAGCCGAAGCCCATGAAAAACCCGGGCAGCACGTTCAGCGGGCTCACGCGCTCGACGAACCCGAAACCCGCCAGGGCCAACGCGATGAACAGTGCGGACAGCGCAGTCATGCGCGCGGCGCCGACGTGCCGGGCAAGCCAGCCGACGAGCAAGATGCCGCCAAAGGTGCCGAGCATCGCGCCTGCGAGCGCCTCTCCGGTATCGAGATCATTTCCGCCGAGGAGCTTGAAATGCATCGAGAGAAGAAAGGTTGCGCCATACCCGCAGGCGGTAAGCAAAGTACCGGTCAGCACGAGAAGAGCGCTGGATGCGTTCATGAGCGGCGTCGACGAAAAAGTTAGCGCGACTGGATCAGTCTCCGACTCATGATCGCACGACTGCAAGGAGCTTGCGGAGATCGAGGCGGCTCGAGGGATAGAGACAACTCCACGATTCAATACTCAGCTAACTTCACGCCAATACGCTGGCCTATATCGAAACGCTCCGGAAAGAGTCGACACGACCTTCCAGCGAATGACTCGATATGGATCGAGCGGTTCCTTGGAATACCTGGTAAATGCGCTGAACTCAATACACGTGCGCCGATCCGTTGCACCACGGCGGGCGACGTTAGCGGCCCCGCCAGAAAGCCGAGCGCAAACGGCATGATCGCGATGCCCGATGCAAGCGGCGACCAATGCAGTCCGGTTTGCAGATAGATGCCCTAAAGGAGGAAGAAAGCGCTGTTGCAATAAAACAGGAACGACAGCAATAGCCCGAGTGAAAAGGCCGGATTGCGGAAGAGCCGCAGATCGACCAGCGGATCGCGGCGTTTTGCCTGAGCGTGGCGCTCGGTCCGGACGAACCACGCGCACGCCGGCGCAACCAGCGCGAACATGACGAGCGTCCAGGCAGGCCATCCGGCCTCACGGCCATGCGTCAGCGGATAGATCACGAGCAGCAGCATCGGCGACAGTGGCATCACGCCCGCCATGTCGACCCGGGTCCGCACAGCGGGCCGGCTTTCGGGCAGGAAGTACCACGCTCCGATAAAGGCGAGCAGGCCGACAGGCACGTTGAGCAGAAAGATGCTGCGCCAGCCGAGTCCGAAGGGGTGGAACGTGATGAGTGCTCCGCCGCCGAGTTGCCCGGCGATGGCTTCACGCGCCCAGCGCTCGCCCCAACGCGTGCTCGCCTTTCGTACGAAGGTGCGCCTCTACCTGATGCACATCGTGCGTGACGAAGCCATGTTCGCGGCTCGGAATATCGAACCAGTCGCGATGCGCAAGCGAGTTACGGCAATCGTCCAGACCCGTCTGCCAATGTTCGCGCATCGTATCCACACTGAACTCGTAGTCCTTCGAACTGCCTTCGTACGACTTGTTCTTGTAGATCAGATGCACGACGTTGATCGAACTGCCGTCGGCGGCCGCTTTGGCGATACGGAAGATCGGGTCGGTCTTCGCGACATTCTCCGGCACGTGCTTGAGCACTTCCTTGAGAAGTCGCGCGTGTTTCTGCCGGTCGGCGAGCAGGTCAGTGATCGCGCGTGTGCGGCTCGAGTACTGGATGTCCTTGGTGCGTTCCGAAATGTCGAGGAAATCAACGGGCGTCTTGCCGCGCGCGCTCCATAGATCGACCTGAAAAATCAGGGAATTCTTGTGCTCGGCCTCCGCGAGGATTTCGGTGAGCGGCGTATTCGACACGAGGCCGCCGTCCCAGTAGTACTCGCCGTCGATCTCGATAGCCGGAAAGCCCGGCGGCAATGCGCCCGACGCCATGAAATGCTCTGGCACCAGGCGGATTTTCGTATTGTCGAAATAGACGAGATTCCCGGTGCGCACGTTCACGGCGCCCACGGACACCCGAATCGGACCATCGTTGATGCGATCGAAGTCGGCGTAATTCAATAGGGTGGCCTTGAGCGCCGCGGTGTCGTAATAGCTGACACGGGCGGGATCGAGCCGGTCGAGACCCGCGAGCGGCGACGGGAAGCGTGGCACGAAGAAGCCCGGCTGGCCTTCCGCCAGAGCGCGTGCTGCCGCCCAGTTGCTGGTCCACTTGCGCACCAGTTCGTTCAGGCCCGCGTACGGCAACATCAACGCGCCGGCATTCGCGACCCAGTCGCGCGGCCGGCAGATCGCATTCCAGAATCCGTGCAGCGCTCTCACGCGGTCCTCCGGCGCATTGCCGGCGATGATCGCTGTATTCAGCGCGCCGATCGACACGCCCGCAATCCACGTCGGCTCGATGCGCACTTCGGCGAGACTTTCGACCACGCCGGCCTGATACGAGCCCAGCGCGCCGCCGCCCTGCAGAACGAGTGCTATCTCGTCGTAGCGCGGCATCGCGAACTCATCGGACGGCCGGCTGATTTCCTTTAGTTCGTTGCGCATGGGTCACCCTTATTTCATTTCCCAGCCGTGGCTCACGATGATCGACTGGCCCGTCAGCGCGGAGGATTCGAACCCGGCGAGAAATGCCACGGTGTTCGCGACGTCTTCGACCGTGGTGAATTCGCCGTCGACGGTTTCCTTCAGCATCACGTTCTTCACGACGTCCTCCTCGGAGATGCCAAGTTCTTTCGCCTGCTCGGGGATCTGCTTTTCCACGAGCGGCGTGCGCACGAAACCGGGACACACGACGTTCGCGCGAACCCTGCGTGGACCGCCTTCCTTGGCGACGACACGGGCAAGACCCAGCAAGCCGTGCTTGGCCGTGACGTACGCCGACTTCAGCTTCGACGCTTCATGCGAGTGCACCGAGCCCATATAGATGATCGAGCCGCCGCGCTTGCTGTCGTACATGTGTCTGATAGCGGCCTTGGTGGTCAGGAACGCGCCGTCGAGATGAATGGCGAGCATCTTCTTCCAGTCGGCGAATTCGTACGCTTCGACCGGTGCGACGATCTGAATGCCCGCATTCGACACGAGCACGTCGATGCTGCCGAGTTCCTTCACCGTGCGCTCGATGCCTGCGTTGACGGCTTCTTCGCTCGTCACGTCCATCGAGACGGCGATCGCCTTGCCGCCGCTTTCGACGATGCTCGCAGCTACCTTTTGCGCATTCACGAGATTCAGATCGGCGATGACGACCGCTGCGCCCAGGCTCGCGAGCTTGCGTGCGCATTGCTCGCCGATACCGCTGGCTGCGCCCGTCACGAGCGCGACTTTGTCTTGCAGAGACATGTTGATTTCCTTTATCCGGATCAGACAGCGTGGAGGGAGGATGCCCGCGCGTGTTTCGCGTGTTGCGTGTTCTGCGCGAGATAGTCGAAGGCCACTTCGCCGATATCGAGCGTGAGATCGGCAATGACGTGGCGCGCGGCGACCACGCGCTTTACCGGCAGGTCGGCGACCGGCGCGAGCGCATGTGCGTGGAGTTCGAGGGCGGCGGGGCCGCTCCATGCGCCGAGCACGGTGACGTCGCGCAGAAAGAAGCGCACGAGCTCGCAGACGCGCACGCTGCCGTCGACGTGCGGAATAACCTTCAGCAGATAGTTGGGCGTGTCGGCGAGCTTCGCGCGCTCCGCCTCGATGTTGAGCGCGTGATGCTTGTAGCCCATCGTGCCCGTCGCCACGCGTTGCGTGCCGTAGTCGAGCGTGCCGAGCAGCGTATCGTTACCGTCGACGCCGAGCGTCGGGCGCGCGAGCTTCTTCGGAAAGCCCCAGATTTCACGTCCGCCGGCAATCGGACCCTCGTCGTCGAGGTACATCGAGTGCGTGTAGTTCGCGAGACGCCCGTCCATGTCGCGCACGGAAATCACCTGACCGCTTTCCGTGTAGTCGCCGAAGCCCGACGAATCCGGCATGCGGATGAATTCATAGTGGACTAGCGCGTTCTCGGGCCGCAGCGGCTCCGGCACGATGGCGCGTAACGCGTCCATATCGGTTTCGTAGGAGATGATGAAGTATTCGCGATTGCAGAACCGGAACGGCGGGCGCGGATAGGCCGGATTGTGGAACGGCATTGCGAAGGCGGACTGGCGGATGGAGTCGATGTCCATGTGATCTCTTCATGTGGGAGGGAAGGGAACCACCCGCGCTGCGCGTTTCATTCGCTGCGCGTGGAAGGCTTGGTGTAGTCATGTTGAGCCAGCAGAGTTAGCGCGGAATTATTTGTCGCTGCTAACGCCATGCTGGATAGCGCAGAACCACGTTACAGCGCACAGGGCGCCTGTCGCTCAAGTCGATGAAGGCGCTTTATCAGAATTCGCGATTGCGCCCGTCAATCTTTTGCTTGTTGTGGGAGAAGCCGCCAATTGAGAGTGGCATAGCCGGCTTGACGACGCAGGAGGGCACGGAGGCGTGCGAGCACCTCGCGAACATCGAACGGTTTGAGTATGCAATCGTCCGCGCCGATATCGAGAATATGCACGCGCGCCTCAGGATCGCCGGATATGTTGAAGGTCAGTACCGACACCTTGTTGCCCGACTCTCGCGACGCTCGGGGCAGTTCGAGAGCGCCGCCGCACATCAGGCCCAGATCGAGCAGGACAACAGCATAGTAAGCAGCGCCGATGGCGAGCCTGCCGGCGCGCGCGTCGCATGATATTTCTTCTGAGTTACGGCCTTCTGGCCGCCGTTCAAGAAATCTGGGTTCAGTCCAATAAATTCGGCCTCCGAATATATTCGATCAGTCGTCCCAGAAGATATGCCCGTTGCCGCCTGGGTTGATGCGATCAGTCGAGCAAATGTAGTGTAGATAGATCGATCAATTGCTTTGGTCTGTCCTACCGAAATAGGACAGAGATGTCGCAGGTCAGCCGATCAGCGCTGTCAGTGCAACAAGTTCGCGTTGCGTGGCGATGCCCAGCTTCGCGAATGCGCGCTGCTTGTAGGTGACGACGCTCGCTGGCGACAGAGCGAGCATGGCGCCCGCAGTTTTGGCCGTCTCGCCACCCCCGAGCAGTCTGGCCACCGAGCGTTCACGTTCGGACAGCGCGGTGTGCCATTTGACCGACAATTCGCGCGATATGCGTGGCGTCGCCAACAGCCTCAAGTGAATGGACACGAGCGAGACCAGCAGGTCAGCGAATCCGGTAATGCGAGTTTTGTCTTCGTCGCTGAAACGACCCATCTCGGTTGAGCGATAGAGGCTGAGAAAGGCCGTGTTGTCCAAGTCCGGCACGATGATCGACAACTTGTCCACCAGGCCCGGCTCGAGGAAAAAACGCTCGTAATAGGTTTCGTCGAATTGGCGTTCGGGCATCAGCGAACGCATGACCGGTTTGGCTGACGGCGTGGCTCCGGAGGTGACGAACTCATGCACAAGCGGATCGTCGCGATAGCAGCCACCGACATATGCCCCCGTCAAACGTTCGCCGGCACTCTTGCGTCGGCTTGCGAACGCAGACAGTTCCGCATGGCGCGGCCTGACGTTGACCAGCACGCAATGATCGACATCAACCAGTCCTTGAAGCGCATCGATAAGGCCGAAGCCGAATTCGTTCGTGCCTGCCGCGCGAACACAATGGGAGAAGGGGAGGATGCCTGCACAGTCTCGCGCGTTCATAGTTAGCTCAGCCTTGAAAACGATGCCGTGTGATCGCGCTCGAAGAGCATGAGCCGATTGCCGGTTGAGCGCCGGGCGGCAATCGCGCGTGAGCAGTTCGGCTAGACTGTGCCGCAACAATTCGCAAGGATTAGCTCACGCAATTGAACTTAAAGAGTCAATACCTATATAAGTCCACTTGCATACCACTTATAGGGTGGACGCCATACTAAAGACCTCAAATCTGTGCGTCTTGTCGAATTACCCCTTCAGAAGTGACGATTTCGGCATAGACGCGAGAATCACAGTCTTCGATTGGTTCACGCTGGTATTAGACGTGCCGCGACGCAAACAATGGCGCGAACGTTCGGCTCTGCAAGTCGGCACTCAACCCGCTGATCACACGAAGACTGCATCATTCACGCCTCGTCCGACCCGCTGAAAGGACAAGTTCATGATCGCCGTGCCTTTCATCGCGCTTGCTCTTGCTGTTCCCGCAGTGTGGTCACCGGCGGCGCGGTGGCTCGCGCCGAGCCTGCTCGCGGTTGGGTATGGCGCAGCATTCGTTAATGGTCAACTGGACCCGCTCGCCGCAGTACCGCTCGTGCTGCTGCTGGTTGCGGCGTATGCAGTCGGGCCGCATCGCAAAGAGTGGATGCGTTGTTTGGGTCACGCATTGTTCATTGCGCTGGCCCTTGCGTTGAGCATGCACTGGGTGCCGGGTTTCCATAACCCGCGCGTCATTGGACCCGAGCGTTTTACAGCGGATGCCGTGCCGTTCACAATGTTTCTGAATCTCGACAAGCCGCTCGTCGGTTTCTGGCTGCTGTTGGCTTTGCCTTGGACGCGTCCGCGCCACAAAGCGCTGACATCTTTGAAAGCGGGGATGGCGAGTTTGGCCGGCACGACCAGCGTCTGTTTGATTCTCGCGCTCGTGCTCGGAATCGTGAGATGGGAACCGAAGTGGCCTTCGTCCACGTGGCTCTTCATGCTGAATAACCTGTTGCTCGTCACGCTGACTGAAGAAGCACTGTTCCGAGGCTATCTCCAGGGTGGATTGTCGCGGTTGCTCAAGCGCTTCGCTCACGCTGACATGATTGCGCTGTTCATTGCCGCAGCTGTATTCGGTCTCGCGCATTTTCCAGGCGGGTGGCATTGGATCGTGCTGACGAGCGTCGCGGGCATCGGCTATGGACTGGCGTATCGCTTCGGCGGCTTGCCCGCCGCGATCTTCGCGCACTTCGGGCTGAACGCGGCGCACTTCCTCCTTTTCACTTACCCGATGCTTCAGGCGCCCGGAGCGTCGTGAAGAAGCGAGTCAAGTGACGGAGCCGCCGGTTGATCGACCAGAGAGCAACGCTGCCGGGCCACGCGAGCGAGATGGAATTCGATGGAACGCTTGTTTCGCCCTTGGTAACTTGACATAACGAAAGTTATCAAACAAAAATTTTTGTTGCGGCTATATCCTAATGTCGTGTTCTTGGCTGATTACAGATGTCGGGTTTTTAACCGGTGGCAAGCTGGCGACTGTTCGTCAGCGGGAGTCCGCCATGTCACCGAACCCACCTGTGAGCTTGACGGGACAGACTGAAGGTTATCGAGGCAGTAGTCGAGTCGGGTTTGAAGCCCGGACGCGCGGCAGAGCGTTTGGGCCTGACGGTACGCCAGATCGAACGGCTGGTGACGCGCTATCGTGAGCACGGACTGCAAGGCGTGGCTTCGGGCAAGCGTGGCCGACCGGGCAATCGCAAGCTCGACGATGCCTTGGCGCAGCGCGCCGTGAGCATTATCCGAGAGCGCTACGCCGACTTCGGCCCGACTTTGGCGCGCGAGAAGCTCGAGCAATGCCACGGCATCCGGCTGGCCAAGGAAACGGTGCGGCATCTGACGACCGAAGCGGGCCTATGGGTGCCGCGCCGGCAGCGCCCGCCCAAGGTCTATCAGCCGCGCGCGCGCCGTTCGTGTCTGGGTGAACTGATTCAGATCGACGGCTGCGAGCATCGCTGGTTCGAGGCGCGCGCGCCACAATGCACGCTGCTGGTGTACGTCGACGACGCCACCAGCCCGGCTGATGCTGCTGCATTTCACGCGCAGCGAGTCGACCTTCAGCTACTTTGAGGCCACGCGGGCGTACATCGAGCGCCATGGCAAGCCAGGCGCGTTCTATAGCGACAAGTTCACGGTGTTTCGCAATGCGCGCGGGGGCAAGACCGGCAACCCCATGACGCAATTTGGCCGGGCCATGTACGAGCTCAACATCGACACCTTCTGCGCCAATTCGAGCCCGGCCAAGGGTCGCGTAGAACGCGCGCATCTGACCTTGCAGGGTGCCGCGTCAGTAAAACAGCTCGGCGGGCAGCAAACGGGGAAGTCGACGCACGCGCGCCCTGCCCGTTCGACCCTGCATCTTCAACACCGTGTGAGAGCAAAAACCTTGGATAGATACGACATCTGTATTTAGCCCGCACCTCGACATCTGTATCTGGCCGTGACATTTTCGAGTAAACGGCGGGGTCGAGGGCCAGTCATCGCCCATTTGAGGCAGCGCCCCGCGTCGGCCACCGGTGCGACGTTGTCCGTCCAATAGACGACATTCAGCCGGTGCCGATGAAGCCGCAGGCTACCGCTTTCAGATACTTGGCAAACCCGATTCGGACCCATTCGCCCTGCTGGGGCAACTGGTCCAGAAGATGAAGCGGGCCTTAAACATGAAGCACCTACAAGCCAATGCTGGCCGCTTGCAAATCATGGACATGATCGTTCGAGGCCGCGTTGAATGGAACGGCGATCAAGGCGCTAGTCAGCCATGCGTGATCATCGGCGGACGGCGCATCGAATGGAACGACCTCGGCGCGATGCTTTTGGCGTTCGAAGGATGGCAGTTCCGGCTTGAGATGCTTGACCCGAGCGACGAGGCTTGACGCCGGCGGGCGTTCGAGTCGTTGTTCGCCCATCTCGGGAGCAAGGAAAGCGCGCGGTGGGTCGTGCCGGCCCTGCCAGAACTCGTGATGCGTGAACGTCCGGCGTTGCGGGCGCGAGTCTCGCTGAATAGCCGCACGCGTCTCTGCGCGCATCGTCGCCCTTGGATGCTGCTGCTTTGCACAAAAGTTGACTTTCTCACGCTAAGGACTAACCCCGATGCAAGAAAGTATCAGTCCGTGGTGTTATTTTAAGTGGTGAGATGACACTGAAAGGGCTACTTTTCAGTCATGGCAAGACGCGATGAGACGCGCTGCGCAAAAGCACAAAAAGCCGTGGAGACGATGCATGACAGCAAACCGGGAGACGATCGCGCACAACGACGATGCCCGTCGCGCCAAAGCGACCGAGCCCGATCTGGAGCTGGTCGCCGTCCCGCGCGATGAGTCGTTCAAGGTGTGGTCGCATGGCTATCCCTATCGCACCGTGCGCTGGCACTTTCATCCCGAGTACGAGATCCATCTCATCACCGCGACCACGGGCAAATACTTCGTCGGCGATCACATCGGCAATTTCGCGCCGGGCAATCTCGTGATGGTCGGATCGAACCTGCCGCACAACTGGGTCAGCAACGTTCCGGGCGGCGATCGCGTAGCCGAACGCTGCCTCGTGCTGCAATTCGATGCCGGATTCATCACACGCGCTACCGAGGCTTTTCCGGAGTTCAAACGCATGGACTCGCTGCTCGATTCATCGCGCTGGGGCCTGCTCTTCACAGAGGGGACGGGCGCGGCCGTCGAACCGATCATGCGCGAGATGCTCGGCGCGCAAGGCATGCGACGCATCGGGTTGCTGGCGGCGTTGTTCGAGTTGCTTGCCCACAGCGAGGAACCGCAAAGGCTTGCGAGCGCCGCATATCGCGCCGACCCCGACCGTTACGGCGAGACCCGCATCAATCATGTACTTTCATTCATCGGGAAGAATCTCTCGCAGGAGTTGCGCGAGACCGAACTGGCGGAGCTCGCCGGACAAAGCGCGAGCGCCTTCTCGCGGTATTTCCGCCGCCATACGGGCGTGCCGTTCGTCCAGTACGTGAACCGGCTGCGCATCAACCTGGCTTGCCAGTTGCTGATGTCGGATGAGCTGAGCGTCACCGATATCTGCTATCAGGTCGGCTTCAATAATCTTTCGAATTTCAATCGCCAGTTCCTGTTGCTCAAGCAGATGTCGCCGACGCGCTGGCGTACCTATCAACGGCTCAATGCCGCGAGCGCGGCTGATTCGATCGAACAGGTCGAGATGCCGGAAATCGCCGGCTAGTGTGCGGCGCAATGGCGGCGTCGGGCATCCGATAACAGACTTCTTGAAAAGGATACCTAAGCTGTTCGAAAGCGCAAACGGTAGGCCAACACGGTAGTACGAATCAAATCCCAAGAACTCGGAGACATGCAATGAAAAAGCTCTCAACCCAACTGGTCAGCGCGGGCGCGCTGAGTCTCGGCCTGTCGTGCAGCCTGCCGGCGCTGGCCGCGCCCAGCGGCACGGTTGCGTTCCTGATGCCCGATCAGGCCTCGACGCGCTACGAGCAACACGACTTTCCCGGCTTCAAGGCCGAGATGGCGAAACTTTGTCCGGATTGCAAGGTGCTCTATCAGAACGCCAATGCGGCCGTCGCGACGCAGCAGCAGCAGTTCAATTCCGTGATTGCGCAAGGCGCGAAGGTCATCGTCCTCGATCCGGTGGATTCCACGGCTGCCGCGTCGCTCGTCCATATGGCGCAGAGTCAGGGGATCAAGGTCATCGCCTATGACCGGCCCGTGCCGTCGACGCCGGCGGACTATTACGTTTCCTTCGACAACGAAGGCATCGGCAAGGCAATCGCGACGTCGCTCGTCGACCATCTCAAGGCGACGGGCGTCGCGACCAGCAAGGGCGGCGTGCTCGAAGTCAACGGCTCGCCCACGGATGCGGCGGCGGGTCTCATCAAGAAGGGCATTCACACCGGTCTGCAAAGCGGCGGC
>Ga0160447_100410_pt1 | contig 21170 bp, 20 predicted proteins | sample HID1973K_E1MG_FD_108222 | JGI IMG/M metagenome (GOLD analysis project Ga0160447, IMG submission 108222) | Enriched mosquito-associated microbial communities from UW Madison campus, WI, USA - HID1973K_E1 MG | ecosystem: Host-associated > Arthropoda: Insects > Digestive system > Unclassified ...
CAGGCGCAAGGCGGCCTGATCGACACCATCGCGCCGCGCGCCCCAGTGGCCGTTGCGCGGCAAGGGAAGGCGCCTCGCGTCAGGACCGGGTCGGGCCCCGTGGCCCCGGCAGAAGCGGCGGCGTGACACGCCGCCGCCCTCCCATTCACTCCCGAAGTCCTGACATGAAATCCCTATCCAACCTTCGCATCGGCACGCGCCTGGCCATCGGCTTCGGCCTCGTGCTGGTCCTCACGCTGGTCTCCGGCGGCTACGCCATGATGGTCGCCAAGCGCACCGCCGAGGCAACGCGCCGCATGATGGACAGCCCCCTGGCCAAGGAGCGGCTGATCTCCGACTGGTACGTGCTGACCTACTCGGCCATCGCGCGCACCGCCATGATCGCCCGCACCAGCGACAACAGCCTGCCGGTGACCTTCGCCGACGTCATCAGCGACAGCGTCAAGAAGGGCAGCGAAACCATTGCCCGGATCGAGCCACTGCTCGTCGTCGAGCAGGAGAAGGCGCAGTTCAGCAAGATCAACGAATTGCGCGCCAAGTACCAGGCCGCCAAGGTCGCGGTCATGAAGGCCAAGGAATCCGGCGATCCCGCCGAGGCGGAGCGGGCATACGCCCAGCAGTTCGAGCCGTCGGCCAAGGCGTACGAGAGTGCGGTGCTCGAGCTGTTGGCGATGGAGCGCAAGGCCATCGACGACATGAGCCGGGCGATCGCCGCGTCGAACGCGAGCGCCCTGCAGATGCGCCTCTTGCTGACGGCGCTGACCGTGCTGCTGGGCGCGTTGTGCGCCGTGCTGATCACGCGCAGCATCGTGCGTCCGCTGGGCCGTGCGGTGAAGGTCGCCGAGAAGGTGGCCGCGGGCGACCTGAGCTCGCGCATCGAGGTCGGCGGCCGCGACGAGACCGGTCAGCTCATGCATGCGCTGCGCACGATGAACGACAGCCTCTCCAAGGTGGTGAGCGAGGTGCGCTCGGGCACCGACACCATCGCCACCGCATCGGAGCAGATCGCCTCGGGCAACCAGGACCTGTCGTCGCGCACCGAGGAGCAGGCCAGCTCTCTGCAGCAGACCGCCGCTTCCATGGAAGAACTGACCAGCACCGTCAAGCAGAACGCCGACAACGCACGCCAGGCCAACCAGTTGGCGGCTTCGGCGTCCGAAGTGGCGGTGCGCGGCGGCAGCGTGGTCGGGCAGGTGGTGGAGACCATGGGTTCCATCAACACGTCGTCGCGCAAGGTCGTGGACATCATCGGCGTGATCGACGGCATTGCGTTCCAGACCAACATCCTGGCGCTCAACGCGGCGGTGGAGGCCGCGCGTGCGGGCGAGCAGGGCCGCGGCTTCGCGGTGGTGGCTTCGGAGGTTCGCAGCCTGGCGCAGCGCTCGGCCGCGGCGGCCAAAGAGATCAAGCAATTGATCGACGACTCGGTCGGCAAGGTCGAGGAGGGCAGCCGCCAGGTGGCGGAGGCTGGCCGGACCATGGAAGAGATCGTCGAGAGCGTCAAGCGCGTGACCGACATCATGGGCGAGATCGCTTCTGCCAGCCAGGAGCAGACCTCGGGCATCGAGCAGATCAACCAGGCCATCACGCAGATGGACCAGGTGACGCAGCAGAACGCGGCGCTGGTGGAAGAGGCCGCGGCGGCCGCCGGTGCGCTGCAGGACCAGGCGGGAAGCCTGGTCCATGCGGTGGGCACCTTCAAGGTCTGAAGGCGCGGGCCTCCCGTGGGAGGCGCCTGCGCCTTCTCACCAGCCGATCGCCTTCGGCAGCCAGGTCGCGATGGCCGGAAACGTGAACACGAGCACGATCGCAGCCACCTGCAAGCCCACGAACGGCAGCACGCCCATGTAGATGTGGCGCGTGGTGATTTCCGGCGGTGCCACGCCGCGCAGGAAGAACAGCGCCCAGCCGAAAGGCGGGGTGAGGAACGAGCTTTGCAGGTTCACCGTGATCAGCATTGCCAGCCAGACCGGGTCGACGTTGGCGGCGGTGAAGATCGGCAGGAAAAGCGGCACCGCGATATAGCTGATCTCGATCCATTCGAGGAAGAACCCCAGGACGAAGATCAGCGCCATCAGGAACCAGATGTCGGCGTTGACGCCGCCGGGCAGCAATGCGAACAGGTCCTCGATGAGCTGCTCGCCGTGCAGCCCGCGAAAGGCCAGGCTGAACACCTGCGAGCAGATCAGGATGAACAGCACCATCGCCGAGATGCGGGTGGTCGAGCGCATCACCTCGCGCAGCACGTCGAGCGACAGGCGACGCGCAAGCGCCACCACCAGCAGCGAACCGAGCGCGCCCATCGACGCGGCTTCCGTCGGCGCCGCCACGCCGCCGATGATCGAGCCCAGCACGGCCACGACCAGTGCCACCGGCGGCAGCGCCACCTTGAACACGCGCAGCCACAGGTCGCGGCGCGACAGGGCATTGCGCTCTTCCAGCGGCACCGGCGGCATCGAATCCGGGCGCAGCATGCCCATCAGCACGATCCAGCCCGCGTACAGGCCGGCCAGCAGCAGGCCCGGCATGACCGCCGCGGCGAACAGCGTGCCGACCGACAGCTGCATGATGTCCGACAGCAGGATCAGCACCAGGCTCGGCGGAATGATCTGGCCCAGCGTGCCCGACGCGCAGATGGCGCCGCAGGCGATGGCCGGGTCGTAGCCGCGCCGCAGCAGCGTCGGCAGCGTGAGCAGGCCGAGCGTGATGACGGTGGCACCGACGATGCCGGTGGTGGCACCCATGAGCACGCCGACGCCGATGATGCCCAGCGCCATGCCGCCGCGCAGCCCGCCGGCCAGGTGCCCGATGACGTCCAGCAGGTCTTCGGCCAGGCGGGACTTCTCCAGCATCACGCCCATGAAGACGAACAGCGGTATGGCCAGCCACTGGTAGTTGCCCACCACGCCGTAGATGCGCGCGGGCAACAGGTGAAAGAGCGTCTCGCCAAAGCCCAGGAAGCCGAAGACGAAGCCGCTGGCCGCCAGCGTGATGCCCACCGGAATGCCGATCATCAGCATCAGGAAGAAGCCGCCCAGCAGGCCGAGCGCCAGCCATTCGGGCGCCATCACGCGTCGCCCGCCTGCCGTGCCGCGGGCACCGCGCCGCTCACCCGCAGCAGCGCGTCCACGCCCTGCGCCAGGGCCTGCACCGCGAACAGCGCAAAGCCGATCGGAATGAGCGCCTTGAGCATCCAGCGGTGCGTCAGCCCGCCGGGGTCGGCGGAGATTTCGCCGATGGCGTACGACTGGCCGACATAGGCGAGCGAGTAGCGCACCACGAGCACGGCCACCGCCACCGCGAGCACGGCCCCCAGCAGGTCGACCGCCGCCTGCCAGCGCGGGGAATACCGCGCATAGAACACGTCGACCCGGACGTGGTCACCCTTCTGCAGCGCATAGGTCATGCCGAACAGCACGAGCGGCGACAGCAGATGCCATTCGAGCTCCTGCGCCCACACCGAGCCGATGCTGAAGGCGTAGCGCAGCAGCACGTCCACGGCCATCAGCAGGGCAATGGCCATCGTCAGCCACGCCGCGGCGCGGCCGATGCGGTCGACCAGCGCGTCGACGGCGGCAATGCCGCGCAGCGCCGCGCTCGTTCCGGCGCCCGCCGGGCCGGGAGGGTTCGTCGTCGCCATGCCGGCTCAGACGTCCAGGATCTTGTCGAGGTAGGGGCCTTCGCTGTAGCGCGCCCAGGCCGCGTACTTCTTCTGGTAGGCCATGTACGAGTCGTGCACTTTCTTCGTCATGGCGTCCTTGGCCACGGCTTCGGCAAGCACCTGCGCGGTGGCTTCGCGCAGCTTGCGGACGACGTCGTCGGGCAGGGGCCTGGCGATGACGCCCTGGTTGCGCACCAGGTCGTCCATCGCCTCGGCATTGTTGCGCTGACACCAGGCTTCGCTGATGACGTTGCAGGCGGCAGACGCATTGGTCACCACGGCCTGCAGGTCCTTGGGCAGCTTGTCCCACGCGGCCTTGTTGATCAGCAGTTCCGAGACGGTGGCGCTCTCGTGCCATCCGGTGGTGTAGTAGTACTTGGCGGCCTTCTGCAGGCCGAGCTTGCGGTCGAGGAACGGGCCGACGAACTCGGCCGCGTCGATCACGCCACGTTCGAGCGCCGGGAAGATCTCGCCGCCGGGCAGCAGCTTCACGTCGACGCCGAGCGCGGCATAGACGCGCCCGGCCAGGCCCGGAATGCGCATCTTCAATCCCTTGAGGTCGTCGGCCGACTTGATCTCCTTCTTGAACCAGCCGGTCATCTGCACGCCCGTGTTGCCGCACGGCAGCGCGACCATGCCGAAGGGTGCATAGACCTCGTTCCACAGTTCCTGGCCGCCGCCGTCGTACAGCCAGCCATTGATGCCCTGGAAGTTCAGGCCGAACGGAACCGCGCAGAAATACTGCGCGGCAAAGGTCTTGCCGGTCCAGTAGTAGCTGTTGGCGTGGTTCATCTCCACGGTGCCGGCCCGCACCGCGTCGAAGCCTTCGAGTGCGGGAATCAGCTCGCCGGCGCCGTAGACCTGGATCTTCAGGCGCCCGCCGGACATCGCCTCGATGCGCCTGGCCAGGTCGGTCGCGCTGCCCGGGCCCTCCATGTAGAAGGGCGACCCCTTCCCGTAGGCGCTGGTCATCTTCCAGTTGAAGCTTTGCTGCGCCTGGGTGACGGCGGGCACGGCAAGTGCGACACCGGCGATCGAGGCGCCCTTGAGAAGCGCGCGGCGGGACGAAGACATGCGAAGTACTCCTGGTGGTGGATCGGCGCCGCAGCTGCCCGCGTGGACGGCCGGCCTGCCGGAGTTCAGGCCGTGCAAGGGGCGTGCCACCTGCCTTCGTCTCGATATATTCGCAACTCATCCCACCAACGCCCACGGTTCCCGCCCCTTGAATCTCGTCTCTACCACTTCGCTGCGCTACTTCGCCGAAGTCGTGCGCACCGGCTCCATCCGCGCGGCTTCCGAGAACCTCTACGTTGCGGCGTCGGCCATCAGCCGGCAGCTGACGATGCTGGAGGATTCGCTCGGCGCGCCGCTGCTGGAGCGGCGCCAGGGGCGGGGCAAGGTCAAGCTCACGGCCGCCGGCGAGATCCTCATGCGCTACTACAAGAGCGTGAGCAAGGAGGCCGGGCGGCTGTACTCGGAGATCGAGGCGCTGCAGGGGCTCAAGCGGGGCCACGTCAACTTCGGCATGCCCGAGTCGCTCACGCGCGACCTGATGCCGCAGTTCTTCGCCCGGTTCTCCAAGCGCTTCCCGGGCATCTCGTTCAGCGTGCAGGTGGCCGGAAGCCCGCGGCTGGCGGAAATGGTCCTGTCGGACGACCTCGATGCGTGCTTCACCTTCGGCGACATCGCGTTCAAGGACCTCTCGGTCGTCTACTCGCGCCTGCTGCCGCTGTTCGTCCTGGTGCCGAGCGGGCACCCGCTGGAGCGCTTCAAGGCCCTGCGCCTGTCCGATTGCGCCGAGTACGGCTTCTCCTCCCTCGACTCCTCCCTGTGGGCCAAGCAGCAGTACGACGAGATGCTGGCCAAGGCGAAGATCCGGCCACGCATCACGCTCGAGACCAACTCGTACGAACTGATGCGCAACGTCGCGGCCGAAGGCATGTGCCTGACGTTCACGACCACGCCGCTGGAAGACCCGCTCGCCCGCCCACGCGCCGGCGCCTACATCCCGTTGAAGGACCCGCGCGCGCGGCCGCAGCGCCTGGCCCTGTGTGTCCACCGGGGACGGAACCTGCCCATCCCGGTGGCCACCTTCCTGTCGGAACTCACCGCTGAGCTCGAGGCGGCGGAACGGCACGCCGCGCCGCCAGCGAAGCGGCCGACCGGTTGAGCGCTCAGGCTGCGGCGGCCGCGAGCTCGGCCGGCGTCTTGTACTTCTGCACGGCCGAGAAGCGGCTCACGAGGTAGTCGCCCGACTTGATCGGCGCGTGCCTGGGCCCGCCTTGCGCAGGCATGAATTCCGGCAGGCAGGCGACCGGCGTGTCGTAGTCGAGGTTGAAGAAGGTCGGCACCGAATAGCGCTCCTTGCCGGTACGGTTGGCCACGCGGTGCGGGTTCGAGACATACACGTCGTTGGTCCATACCTTCACCAGGTCGCCCAGGTTGACGACCAGCGTGCCTTCGACATAGGGCGCCGCCACCCACTCGCCGCTTCGCGTGCACAGCTCGAGGCCGCCGATCGGATCCTGCGCCAGCAGTGTCAGCATGCCGTAGTCGGTGTGGGCGGCGGCACCCAGTTCGAGATTCGTGAACGATGCCTGCGGCGGGTAGTGGAACAGCCGGGCCTGGACCATCGGCTTCTTCGCGTACTGCAGGAAGAAGCCTTCCTCCTTGCCCACCGCAACCGCGAAGATCTTCAGCAGGTTGAGCCCGAGCGCGATGGTCGCGTTGAAATACGCCATGGCTGCGGACTCGAGCCAGGGCTTGTCCGCCGGCCAGCGGTTCGGCCCGTGCAGGGGCCGCCCGCCGGCGACATCGGGGTCGGTCAATGGAAGGTCCAGGCCGAGTTCATAGCTCTCCTTCAGGTCCGGCTTGTGGCCCGGGTGCTGCGTCACGCCCATCGGCATGAAGCCCCGGCGGAAGCGCTCGTCGATCTTGTCCTTCAGGCGCTCTTCCATCGGCAGGGACATGTAGGAGCGGGTGGCATCGAACACGCGCTCGATGGTCTCTTGCGCCACGCCGTGGTTCCTGACGTAGAAAAAGCCGGTGTTGGTGCAGGCCGCCTTGAACTGTTCGACCAGGGGGCCGATCGGGCCGCCGGCCAGCCAGGGGCCCAGGTCGAGTATCGGCATTTCCTCGGCGGAAGCCCGGCGCGGGGCGTGGAGCTGTTGTTCGGTGGGAGTCATGGTGCTCTTTTCCTTTTGTGCTGTTGGGATGTCTCAGGTGCCGCGGGACAGGTCGGTGAATGCATCGGCCCAGAAGATCACGCGCCGCGCGATCGCCTTCATCAGCCCGTGCAGCACGATGCCGATGAGCGAAAGCACGATCAGGATGGCGAACATGCCGGCCGCATCCATGGAGAAGTTTCTTTGCAGGATCAGATAGCCCAGCCCGGCCTGGGCACCGACGAACTCGCCGACGATCGCGCCGATGACGGCGAGCACGATGCCGATGTCCAGCCCCGCGAACACATAGGGCAGCGCATGCGGCAGCCGAACCATGCGGAACACATGCCAGGTCGAGGCCGTGAACGCGCGCATGAGGTCGATCTGCTCCCGCGGCGCCGAGCGCAGCCCCACGATGGCGTTGGCCAGCACCGGGAAGAAGACGATGGTGGCGGTGATGACGACCTTCGATGCGGTGTCGAAGCCGAACCACAGCACGAACAGCGGCGCCACCGCCACCTTCGGCACGGTCTGGAATGCCACCACGTACGGATACAGCACCGCCTCCAGCACGGCGCTCTGCCCGATCAATGCGCCGAGCACGAAGCCGGCCAGCGCACCCAGCGCGAAGCCGGCCAGGATCTCGTAGAGCGTGATCCACAGGTGCGGCCAGATCTCGCCGGATGCCAGCACGTCGTAGACGGCGCGCGCCACGCCCAGTGGCCCGGGGAAAATCAGGTGGGAAACGGCGAATGCACTCACGCAAAGGTGCCACAGCGCCAGTACGGCGACCAGGACAGCCAGCATCAGTACCCTGCGACGGCCGGGCGTCATCCAGGGGGTGGGCGGGTCGGCCTGCGACCCGGCTTCGATTTCGGCTCCGCTGGTGCTCATCAGTCGAGCCCTCCGCTGGCGTTCAGGTTCGAGCGGATCTCGGACACGTAGGCGCCGAACCGCTCGGTGTTGATGAGGTCCAGCGACCGGGCGTCCGGCAGGTCCACGTCGATGACCTGCGTGACGCGGCCCGGGCGCGGCGACATGACGACGACACGGTCGCCGAGGAACACCGCCTCCGGAATGCTGTGCGTGACCAGCATGATGGTGGCGCCGGTGCGCTCGCGCAGCTTGAGCAGTTCGACGTTCATGGTCTCGCGCGTCATGGCATCGAGCGCGCCGAACGGCTCGTCCATCAGCAGCAGCATCGGGTCGTTGACCAGGGCCCGCGCGATGCCCACGCGCTGCTGCATGCCGCCGGACAGTTCGCCGGGATACTTGGTCTCGAAGCCGGCCAGGCCGACCAGCTGCAAGTAGTGCCGCGCGCGTTCGCGGGCCGTGCCACGGTCGCGCCCCTGGATCTGCGCGGGCACCAGAACGTTGTCCAGGATGTTGCGCCAGGGCAGCAGCACCGGCGCCTGGAACACCACGCCGATCTCCCGGCTGGGCCCGGCATGCCGGCGGCCGCCCAGCTCGACGGTGCCGCGGCTGCCGCGCTCGAGCCCGGCCAGGATGCGAAGCAGCGTGCTCTTTCCGCATCCGCTGGGCCCGACGACGGTGACGAACTCGCCGGGCCGCACGCTGAAGCTCACGTCGTGCAGGGCGACGACGTCCGAGCCGTCCTTGGACTTGAACGTCTTGTGCAGCCCGTCGAAACGGAATGCCGGCGTCACGGTGGGTTCGTCCGGCCTGGCATTGCGCTGGCTCGGCAACTGGAGGACGGCGCTCATGTGCAGGCCTGCGCGCTGCGCGCTTGGGCGAGCCAGGCGTCGATCGACGCGAGCGATGATTGCCGTTGGCCGGCGGGGATGCACGCAGCCTCGAAGCTGTTGCGGGCCAGGCCTGCGAGTTCGTCGAGGCCGAGACCGAGCGCGCGCTGGCAGGCCAGGTAGTTCTCGTTCACGTAGCCTCCGAAGAACGAGGGGTCGTCGGAATTGACCGTCACGCACAGGCCGGCGTCCATCAGCTGCTTGAGCGGATGCCGAGACATCGACGACACCACACGCAGCTTGAGGTTCGACAGCGGGCACACCGTCAGCGGTATGCGCCGCTGCGCCAGCATCCCGACGAGGTCGGGGTCGTCGAGGCAGGCGTTGCCGTGGTCCAGGCGCTGCACCTGCAGCAGTTCGACGGCCTCGCGCACGTAGGCGGCCGGGCCTTCCTCGCCCGCGTGGGCCACCACCTTGAAGCCGCGTTCCCGGCAGCGCCGGAAGAACTCCACGAACTTCGACGGCGGGTTGCCGACCTCGGCGCCACCCAGCCCGAAGCCGAGCAGCCGGTCATACCAAGGCTGCAATGCCTCCAGCAGCGCCAGCGCCTCATCCTGGCTGCGGTGGCGCTGCGCGACCACGATCAACCCCGAGGTGATGCCAAGGTCGGTCTGTGCCGCCGCCATTGCGGCGAGCACGCCTTCCATCACCGTCGCCAGCGGAACGCCGCGGCTCGTGTGGCCCTGCGGGCCGAGGAACATCTCGGCATGCGTGACCCGGTCGGCGTGCGCGCGCGCCAGGTAGGCGTACGTCACGTCGTGAAAGTCGCACGCCTGCACCAGCACGCGGCAGCCGTCGTAGTAGAGATCGAGGAAGTCCTGCAGGTCTTCGAAGTGGTAGGCCGCGCGCAGTGCGTCCTCGCTGTCCCAGCGGATGGCCACGTCGTTGCGCCGCGCCAGCCGCAGGAAGAGGTCGGGCTCGATCGAGCCCTCGATATGCATGTGCAGCTCGGCCTTGGGAAGGCCCGCCACGAATTGCTCGGGCGTCATCTCACAAGCCCTTGCAGGCCTTCGCGGCGGCGATGACGGCGTCGTGGTCGAAACGGTTGATGGCCTCGGCAAAGCCGGGCTTGAGATGGAGCATCGACTCGGGCGGCAGCGTGCGCTTGATCAATCCGTCCTTGAGCATCAGGTCCTGCATGCGGCCGTAGGCAGCCGGGCTCATCGAGCCGATCAGTTTGGCGCCGTTCATGCGCTGGGCGTCCGCCATCGTCTCGAGTTGCGTCTTGAGCAATGCCAGGTCCCACTTGGCCAGGGTCGCCTCGTCGGCGCCCGTGGGCTTGGTGCCGGGGAAAGCCTTCCAGTGGATCTGCCGTGCGCAGTCGGGGTTGGTCTGCGCGAACAGCGTCGCCTTGGCGGCCCCGCGCGATATCGCCTCGACCATCGCCGGATCGGCCTCGATCGTTCTTTGCATGGTGGCGAAGGTGAAGTCCGGCAGCGAACGCCAGGCGGGGTCGAACAGGATGCGCAGCCTGGCGCCGGCGTTCTCGAAGCCGGTCAGCGCCGAGCCCCAGAACATCAGCGCCTGCACCCGCCCCGAGCGCATCGCCTCGAGCGCGGGTGCGCCGGCGCCGGTGGCGATGATCTGCACGTCGGTCTGCGGATCGATGCCGTTGGCGCGCAGGTAGCCCTTGAGCAGCGGCATGCCGCCGGTGCCCAGGCTGAAGATGCCGATCTTCTTGCCCTTGAGATCGGCCACGGACTTGATCGGGCTGTCCTGCGGCACACCGATGCCCCAGTCGATCACGCCGGTGCCCATCAGGCCGCGCACGGCGACGTTGTTGTCGGCGTTCGCCTGGATCAGGCCGGTCGAATTCACCTGCGCGAAGTCGACGCCTCCGGCCATCATCTGCTGGATGCCCTGCAGCGAGCCGCCGGTCGTCACGATCCTGACGTCGTAGCCTTCGGCCTTCCAGTAGCCCAATGCGATCGGCAGTGTCAGCCAGGGATAGGTGACGTTGACGACCTGGGTGCCCAGGGCGATGGTGACGGGCTTGAGCGGCGCGTCCGCCGTCTGGGCGGCGGACGGCGCGATGAGGCCCAGCGAGGAGGCCAGCCCGATGGCCAGGCAGGCCACCAGGCGGGCGCGGCGCGCGATTCGTAGCAAAAACATGGAGCGTCCTTTGTGGTCGGATCGCTCGCAGGTTAGCGCCGGGAATTAATCTCTATCGGTCAATATTCAGAAGGTTTTGATCGAATTTTTAGCGCATTACCTCGGCAGCATCTGCCCCCGGATCTCGCCGGCGCCGTAGGCGGCCGTATGGACGTTGGCGTACCAGTTGCCGGCCAGCAGGTCGGCGGCCTGGGCCGGCGTGAGCGTGACTTCGCCCTCGATCGGGCTAGCGGGCTTGGCGAACGGGATCACCACGCCGGCGTTGGCGCCGGCCGGTGCCGGGCCGTGGAAGTGCGCCGCCGTAGCCGGACCGGTCAGGCCCGTGTACGTGATCTTGTACTTGAGCAGGTTAGTGTCCTTGTTGAGCGTCGCCTGGGCCGTGCCGCTGCCGCTGGTCATGTTGGGCGGGACTTCGCTCGCGCCGTTCAAGGTGCCGCTGAATGTCGCCGTGTTCGACGAACTCATCATCCCGCAGCCTGTCAGCGCGGCGGCCGCAACGCCCGCGGCCAGAGAGGCCCGCAGGAAAATGCCGCAACGGTTCATAGTGAGACTCCTTCAATAAGTGACGCCGCAGCTTAGGTCCCGCACGGCGCGTTGGCGTGTCGGCCATCGCCCCGAATTCGTGTGCGGCCGGCTGGGGCCGGCAAACCGGCCCGGGTTGGCTCGCCGCGCCGCAGCGCCGCAATCCCACTCGCCAGGCCGTGGTCTCGCGACTGCCCGGTCACGGTTGTGGGCAGAATCTCGTCCGCGAATTGCGCAACCACGACGCTTTCGGGCGCCAACGATTCAATGACCGAGACCCTGCGGCAGAGACACCGCAGGAAAGATGAAGGAGGACCTCCCATGCAACCCCGCCCCTGGCTCGCCACCTACAAGACCTACGGCATTCCGGCCGAAATTCCACCCCACCGGTATCCGAGCGTCACCGCCATGATGGAGGCGGCCATGAAGCGCCACCCCGAAAAGGCGGCCTTTCGGTCCTTCGGCCAGACGCTGACCTACGGCGAGGTCGACCGCCTGTCGCGCAATTTCGCCGCCTGGCTGCAGGCGCGGGGGGTCAAGAAGGGCGACCGGGTAGCGGTGATGACGCCGAACATCCTGGCCTTCCCGGTCGCGATGCTGGGCATCATCCGCGCCGGCGCGGTGCAGGTGAACGTCAATCCGCTCTACACGCCGCGCGAGCTCGAGCACCAGCTCAAGGACTCGGGCTCCACGATCATCGTGGCCTACAACGGCTCCACGCCCACCCTGGCCGAGATCGTGGGCAACACGCCGGTGCATACGGTGGTCACGGTCGGCCTGGACCTGTCGGCCGACAGCAAGCTGCCCAGCCCGCCGGTGGATGCGCGCCTGACCGGCGCCGTGCGCATGGTCGACGCGCTGGCCGAAGGCGAGGGGCAGCAGCACACGCCGGTGGCGCAATCCCCCGACGACCTGCTGTTCCTGCAATACACGGGCGGCACGACCGGCCTGTCCAAGGGCGCGTGCCTGTCGCATGGCAACCTGCTGTCCAACGTCGCGCAGTTCGGCGCCTTCATGCCGGCGGCCCTGCGCGAGGCCGAGGAAGTGGTGGTCACGGCCATTCCGCTGTATCACATCTTCGCGCTGATGGTGAACTTCATCAGCTACTTCGACGTGTGCGCCGAGAACTGGCTGGTGGCGAACCCGCGCGACATGGACGGCTTCGTCGAAACGCTGCGCCAGGCTCGCCCCTCGGTCATCACCGGCGTCAACACGCTGTATGCCGGGTTGACCATGCAGCCCAAGCTCGCCGAGGTCGACTGGTCGCGCCTGCGCCTGGCCGCCGGCGGCGGCTCGGCGATCATCGGCACCGTGTCCGACCGCTGGAAGGCCGTCACCGGGCATTTCATCCGCGAGGGCTACGGCCTGTCGGAGACCAGCCCGGTCCTGTCGTTCAATCCGGCCGCGGTTGCCGAATTCACGGGCACGACCGGACTTCCCATGCCATCGAGCGACGTCAAGCTGCTCGACGACAGCGACCATGAAGTGGGGATCGGCAGCGCCGGCGAGATCTGCGTCAAGGGGCCGAACGTCATGAGCGGGTATTGGGAAAAGCCGGAGGCCAACGCCGCGGCCTTCACCCCCGACGCCTATTTCCGTACCGGTGACATCGGCGTGTTCGACGAGCGCGGGTTTCTCAAGATCGTGGACCGCAAGAAGGACATGATCATCGTCTCGGGTTTCAACGTCTATCCGAACGACGTCGAGGCGATTGCCAGTGCCTGCCCCGGCGTCGCCGAATGCGCGTGCATCGGGGTGCCGGACGACAAGACCGGCGAAGCGGTCAAGCTGTTCGTGGTGAAGGTGCCCGGCGCCACGCTCACCGAGGCCGACGTGATCGAGTTCTGCCGCAAGGAGCTGACCGGCTACAAGGCGCCCAAGCTGGTGCGTTTCATCGATGCCCTGCCCAAATCCACGGTCGGCAAGATCCTCCGGCGCGACCTGCGCAACGTCTGAACGACAGAACCCACCGACGAGCGCGCGGGCTGAAAGGCCCGCGCGCTTTTTTTTCGCCTTCCGGTGGCCACGGCGCGCGCCTGCGCGCTTCTCCCCACAAACCTTGGGTAACTCTGTGAATAAGTTCAGGAGTTTTCTGTAAGGCCATCGCAAGTCGTTGATTTTCCTCATCAATCAACAGACTGCTTAAAAATTCATCAGTGGGTTTCTCACGCCCGGAATCCCCTTTAGCGGGTCTGCGGCGGGCTGTCAAAGCACAACTCTGGGGACATTTTTCTGACAAGCGGGTGCTTGTCCACAGGCGCGCCTTGCCGGCCGGAGTTGTTCGCCTGGCGGGTACATCGCGAAAGCGTGGCTACGCACAGTGGTCAGGCACGCCCAAGTGACTGAAATCATTGGAAAAAAGCTTGATTTCCACAGCGCGGCGCGCCCTCTACTACTACTACTAATTTGAATTAATACCTTAAGAACAAGAGATAGGTACAAGTGGCACGCACCACTGGATAAACAGGCGTCGCAAAGACGCTGCGGCCGATCGGCCGTTCCGCCACGGTTCGGCGTGGACAAGTGAAGGGTTTGCCCTGTCGTCAAGACGTAACCCTTTCCGTTACAAAGTTCGTAGGCCTAGCGCGCCCGGCTTTTGCTTTGGGTCCTGGTCGACCACTTCTGCTTTCAATCCGAACCGCCCGATGAACCGAATTTCCTTTTCCTGGCGGCCGCTGGCCGCGTCCGTGGCCGTTTGGGGTGCCTGCGCCATTGCCCACGCCGCGGTGCCGCTGGTCAATCCGCCGATCCAGATGTCTGCGCAAGGCATCGAATACATGTGCGGGGGCAGCGGCCACGACGAATCCGCCTTCATGGAGATGGTTGCGCCGCGTTGGGCGGCGAGCTTCCAGTTCGCCATCAACCAGCGTGCCGGCGGCGACCGCAGCGCGGTTGCCGGCGTGCGCCTTCGGGTGCGCGACGCCTACAACGACTTCCAGCTGATGGACGTTCGCGCCGACGGCCCCTATCTGCTGGCAAGGCTGCGCCCGGGCACCTACACGGTCGAGGCGACGCTCGACGGGCTGACCTTGATCCAGCGCGTCACGGTGCTCCAGGGAGGCGCCGCGCACGCGCTGTTCGTGTGGCCGTCCAACCTGGGCGAGCCTGTGCGCGCCCAGGCGGCCCTGTAGGCGCCGTAGCGCGGGCGTTAAGCCCGCCCTAAGCCTGTACAGTCAAAGTCCTTGCCGTGGCCGTGTTGGCCACGTCACAAAGAAAGGCTGACGGCCATGGCCCGTACCCCCACCGCCCGCTTTCTGACCCGCACGCCGCCGATTGCCGCATTCACGATGCTGCTGCTGGCCGCTGCCGCGCACGCGACCACCTACAACCCGCCCATCCGGATGAGCCACGGCGTGGAATACATGAGTGGCGGCATCGGCAGCGACGAAGCCCAGCTGATGCGCACGGTCGAGCCGCGCTGGCCTGCTTCGTTCGAATTCGCCATGGCCGAAGGCCAGCGTGCGGACTTTGCCGCCAACGTCAAGGTGACGGTGCGCAAGGACAATGGCGAAGTGGTGCTCGACCAGGTGCTCTCGGGGGGGCCGATCATGGTCGTGCGTCTCGACCCGGGCCGCTACACGGTCGAGGCTGCCTTCGACGGTAAGGTCCTTTCGCGCCAGATCCTGGTCAATGCCGGCAGTTCGACGCACAGCGTCTTCGAATGGCCGGCCGGCGCCGGCGTCTCCACCGCCAGCACCCAGTAGCAGCGCATCCGCCGCCAGCAAAGTCTGCTGCGCTGCAGCATACTGACGGACCCGGGTGCCTGATCCATGCGAATTCTTCCTGCCACCGTCCTCGTCGCGCTGCTGCACGTTCTGCTGGCGCTGCGCCTGCTGCCAGGCGTGGCGCAGCTCACGGCGGCCTGGCCGGTGCTGGCCGTGCTGCTGCTGGTGTCCGCCTTGACGATGCCGCTGCCCCTGCTGGCGCGGCGCCGGCGGATGCCGGTCTGGCTGCAGTGGGTCGGCCTGATCTCGATGGGGTGGTTTTCCTCGTTGCTGGTGTTCGCGCTGTTCAGGGAAGTGTTCCTGCTGGGCGACTGGCTGTGGACTGCGCTGGGTGACGGGTCGCGCCAGGCCATGCAGTCGCGCCGCGTGCTCAGCGCCGGCGCCGCCGTGCTGCTGGCCAGCCTCGTGACGCTGATCGGCTATTTCAATGCGCGGCGCACGGCGGCGGTGCGCCACGTCGACGTGCCGATCGACCGGCTGCCGGCCGGGCTCGACGGCTTCACCATCGCGCAGCTCAGCGACATCCACGTCGGGCCGACGATTCGCGTGCGCTACATCGAGCGGATCGTCGAGTCCGTCAACCGGCTGGGCGCGGACATGATCGCGATCACCGGCGACCTGGTCGACGGCAGCGTGGGCGACCTGCGGCGGCACATCGCCCCGCTGGCGCGGCTCAAGGCCCGCCACGGCACCTATGTGGTGACCGGCAACCATGAGTACTACGCCGGCGCCGACGCCTGGGTTGCCGAGTTGCGGCGCCTGGGCCTGAACGTGCTGATGAACGAGCACGTGGTGCTGCAGGCGCGCGACCCCTATGGCGCACAGACGGACGAGGAAGTGAACGAAAGCGCCCTCGTGGTCGCCGGCGTTACCGACTTCACCGCGGCCCATTTCGACGCGGCGCACGCCAGCGACCCCGTCGCTGCGCTGCTCGACGCGCCGCCGCAAGTGGCGACCCGCCTGCTGCTGGCGCACCAGCCGCGCTCGGCCCAGGCGGCCGCGCAGGCCGGCTACCAGCTGCAGTTGTCGGGCCACACGCATGGCGGCCAGTTCTTCCCCTGGAACTTCTTCGTGCCGCTTCAGCAGCCGTTCACGGCCGGCCTGCACCGGCTGCAGGACATGTGGATCTACGTCAGCCGCGGCACGGGTTACTGGGGCCCGCCAAAGCGTTTCGGCGCGCCTTCGGAAATCACGCTGGTGCGGCTGGTGGTGGCGCCGCCCTGAGTCAGCCGTGCTGCGCTGTCCGGCGTCACCGGAAGGCGAAATCCGACACGGGCACGGCCGTCAAAGCGGTGCAATAGGTGTCAGTCGTTACTCGCTAGTTTCATGAAGAAGAAAAAGAACTGGAACGAAAAGGCCCTTCCTGCGCAGCGCGCAGGTACTTTGCGCAATCGGCCCTGGTGGCTGGCGCTGTTTCTGGCGGTTTCGGTCGCGGCGCCGGGCACCGCGCTCGCGTTCGGTGACCAGGCACGCGGCGTCTATTTCGACGCTGGCGGCGTTCCGGTGGCCGATCTCGACGTCGGCACCTGGGTGGCCGGGATCGGCGTGCTGCTGCCTTGGAAACTGGACGCCTTGCCGGCCGGCGGCGCGCACTCGTTCTACTGGGACCTGTTCCTGAACAACTGGAACGCCCAGGACGATTTCGACAGCCACACCAACTTTGCACAGGTCGGCGCGGCGCTGTACTGGCGCTACCGCTTCGACGAGGGCCGCTCGCCCTGGTACGGCGAACTGGGCCTTGGCGGCAGCCTGATGGACCGGCTCTATCACACGCCCGAGCGGCAGTTCAGCACCCGCTTCCAGTTCACCGAAGCCATCGGCATGGGGCTGAGCCTCGGTGACCATGGGCAGCACGAGCTGGGCTTGCGGATCCAGCATTTCTCGAACGCCGACATCCGGCTGCCGAACCCGGGCGAGACCTTCCTGCGGCTGCGCTACGCGTACCGCTTCTGAGCGGCCTTGGCGCGTGCCGCCGCGCGCAGCCGGCGCGCATGCACCTCGGTGGCGGCGTAGGCCACGGCCGCCAGCACCAGCGGCAGCAGGTAGTAGACGGCGCGGTAGGCCAGCAGGGCCGCCAGCAGTTCGCTTTGCGGCACCCGATAGTCCAGCAACGCGACGAACACGGTTTCCAACACCCCGACCCCGCCGGGCACACGCACGATGAGGCCGGCCACCACGGCGCAGAGCAGCACGGTCAGCACGTGGGGATAGTCGACGCGGCCCTGAAGCAACAGCCACACGACGACGCCCAGCACGCACCAGTTGACGGCGCCGAGCAGCACCTGGCGCACGGCCATGCGCAGCCCCGGCAGCTCGATGCGGTGGCCGCGCACCATCCAGTGGCGCCCGTGGGCCCAGGCGCACAGCGCGATGTAGGCGGCAGCCACGCCCAGCGCCACCGCGCCCACCACACGCAGCCCGCCGCTGTCGAGCCTCCAGCCCGGCGGCAGTTCCGGCGGCCAGAAGAAGAAGGCGATGCCGGCCGCGAGCAGGTAGCCGCTCCAGTTGGTCAGCAGGCTCATGGCCACGATGCGCGTAATCTGGTTCGGCGCCAGCCCCATCCGCGCGTACAGGCGGAAGCGGAAAGCGATGCCGCCCACCATCGAGCCCAGGTTGAGGTTGAAGGCATAACTGATGAAGGCGATGCCCATCACCGTGCGGGCGCGCAGCGTGTGGCCTGTCAGGCTGCGGCCGAACAGGTCGTAGGTGCTGTAGATGGCGTGGCTCACGGCGGTCACGCCGATGGCCGCCAGCACCGTGTGCAACGGCAGCTGGCCGATCGCCTGCAGCACGTCGCTCCAGTCGATGGTGCGCGCCTGGCGCACCAGCAGCGCGGCCACGGCCAGGAAGAAGACCAGCAGGACGATGCGCCGGCCCCAGCGCCACCAGGCCTTGTGCGAATGGCCCGGCTCGGCGGCTGGCGCGGCGGTCATGCCCGTCCCGGTTGGCTGTCCTCGCCTTTTTCGACCTGGATCAACTGGGGCCATTGCGCCTCCGGCGGCTGCATGCGCGGCACATGGCGCGGCAGCCAGCCGGCCCAGCTGGGGTAATAGCGCAGGAAGTGGAAGACGAAGAAGCTGCGCACCAGCCGCCAGCCGCTCCATTCCGTGGACAACTCGCCGGTCTCGATGCTCTTGCACGAGTTGCTCATCAGGTTGTCGAGATTGCGCCACAGCTCTTCGTTGAATGCGCGGTCGCGCACCATCACGTTGGCCTCGAGGTTGAGCGACAGGCTGAGCGGATCGAGGTTGCTCGAGCCGACCGTGCTCCACACGTCGTCCACCAGCGCGACCTTGCCGTGCAGCGGCCGCTCGCAGTACTCGTAGATCTTCACGCCGGCGTGCAGCAGGTGGTGGTAGAGCAGGCTGGCCGCGGTCTTGACGATCGGCATGTCGGGCTCGCCCTGCAGGATCAGGCGCACGTCGACGCCTCGGCGCGCCGCGCGGCGCAGAGCCTTGATCAGCCGGTAGCCTGGAAAGAAGTACGCGTTGGCGATGACGATGCGGTGCCGCGCGCTGCGGATGGCAGCCCGGTAGTGGCGCTCGATGTCGTCCGTGTGCCGCCGGTTGTCGCGTGTGACGAACATCACCTCGGCCGGGCCGGCGTCAGGCAGGCTGGATGGCTCCGTCTCTCGCAGGCGGCGGCGGAACCAGCGCGGCCCCTTGGCGCCGACCGCGATGGCATGCAGCACGAAGCGATGGATCTCGGTGACGATCGGGCCGGTCAGTTCCACCGAATAGTACTGCTTGGCCTTGGGACCGAAGGTGCGCAGGTGGTCGTGCGAGAAGTTGATGCCGCCGACGAAGGCCCGCTCGCCGTCGATCACCACGATCTTGCGGTGCATGCGGCGGATCACGTTCAAGCGCTGGCCCAGCCATCGCGTGCCCGGGTCGAACACGCGCAGCTTCACGCCGGCCTCGGCGAGCGAGCGCAGGAATTCCACCGACAGGTCGGGCGAGCCGAAGCCGTCGACCAGCACATCGACCTTCACCCCGCGCTGCGCCGCCTCGATCAGGACGGCGTGCAACGCCGTGCCGACTTCATCCTCGAACAGGATGAAGGTCTCGATCAGCACTTCGCGCCGCGCCTGCGCGATGCATTCGAACAGCCGCGGATAGAAGCCCTCGCCGTTTTCCAGCAGCTCGACGTTGTTGCCGGGCACCCACTGGCCATGGCCGACGCTGCGCCGCTTCACAGGCTGATCTCCGCCACCAGCGGCGCATGGTCCGACAGGTGCGACCAGGGGCGGCGCGGCAAGGCCAGCGGCGCGTAGATGGCGGCATTGCGCACGTAGATGCGGTCCAGCGCCAGCATCGGGAAATGGGCCGGGAAGGTGCGCGCCGCGCGCCCGTAGGCCTTGAGGAAGACCTCGCGCAGCCCGACGCGCTGTTCGAGCACCTGGTGCGCCCGGCCGCGCCAGTCGTTGAAATCGCCGGCGACGATCAATGGCGCGTCGTGCGGCACCTCGTTCTCGACGATGCGGCACAGCAGGTCCACCTGCTGGCGGCGGTGGTGCTCAGCCAGGCCGAGGTGCACGCAGATGGCATGCACCCGGATGTCACGCCCCGGCAGTTCCAGGGCGCAGTGCAGCAGGCCGCGGCGCTCGGGGCCCTCGATCGACACGTCGTGGTTGCGGTCATGCACGATCGGGAACTTGGAGAGCAGGGCGTTGCCGTGGTGGCCGCGCGGGTAGACCGCGTTGCGACCGTAGGCGAACTGGGGCCAGATGCTGTCGGCCAGGAATTCGTAATGCGGCGCCTCGGGCCAGCCGTGGACGCGGCTGGCGTGCCGGCTGTGGGTGCCCAGCACCTCCTGCAGGAAGACCACGTCTGCCCCGACGGTGCGCACCGCCTCGCGCAGCTCCGGCAGGATGAAGCGGCGATTGAGCGCCGCGAAGCCCTTGTGGGTGTTCACCGTCATCACTTTCAGCGAAAGCGCGGATGTCGGCTCAGCCACGGGCGGCGATTCAACTTGGAGGTTTTGCACGCCATCGGTTGTACGGGTCCGGCCCCGGCGTGGCTGTAGGACAGTGGCGGCGTTGCGCGAGCGTGCCAGGGACGCGCAAGTGTTGTCCCACAAAGGAAAAAGCCGATGGACGGCGTGCGTCCATCGGCTGGGGAGCGCAGGGCCGGGTTCAGCCCTTGTTGTCGGCCGGCGGCTGGCCATGGCGCTCAGGCGATCCGTGCGGGCCATGTCCGCGGCCCGGGCCGTGCGGGGCGCCCGGCCCGAAGCGCATGGACTCGCCATCGAAGGTCTTCTGCTGCTCCGGCGTCAGTGCGGCGTAGAAGCTGCGCGTGGCGTCGGCCCGCTTGGAAAACTCCGCCTGGCGTTCGGCCTGGCGCTTTTGCATCAGGTCCAGCCGCTGCGGCGTCGTGAGCTTGGCGAAGTCGTCGCGGTTCATGCGTTGCGGCGGGGTGGCCGGCGGCTTCTGCGCGTCGACGAAGCTGCTCCAGGCCGATTGCTGCGAGGATTCGAGCTTGAGCTTGTCCTTCAGGGCGGCCAGGCGCTCGTCATGGCGCTGCTGCATGCGCTGCATGCGCTGGGCCGGATCGCGCTCCTTCTTGGCGTGCGGCGTGGCCGGCGCGGTCTGGGCGGTGGCCGGTGCGTTGGCGGCGGCATCGGAGGTGGCAGTCGGCGGCGTCTGCGCCGACGCGGCCAAAGCGGTCGCGCCCGCGATCAGGCCGACGGTGAACAGGTGACGGGTACGTTGAAACATGGATGCTTCCTTTCCTGAGGAGAGGGCTGCCGAACTGGAACCCTTGGGACGCAGTGTGGGCGCCGGAAGTTTCCCGTCTGTGAGCGTGCGATGAGCCTGGGTAAAGAAGCGTGAACAGGCCCTAGCCCATCTTCCCGTCCTGGAAGTCCTGCACCGCCTGCATCACTTCGGCGCGCGTGTTCATGACGAACGGACCGTACTGGGCGATCGGCTGGTGCAACGGCTGTCCGGCGATCAGCAGCGCCCGGGCCGGGCTGTGGTTGGTGGCCTGCGCGCGCAGCACCACGCCGTCGGAGCCGGCGGTGTTGTCGAGGATGGCCATGCGCTTGGTCGGCACCTCGCTGCTGCCGATGAAGACCGATTCGCGGAACACGTAGAGCAGCGCGTTGTGGGCGGCCGGCAGCGGCTGGTGGAAGGTGGTACCGGGCGGCAGCGTCACGTCGAGGTACAGCGGCTCGGTGTGCGCGCGCTGGACGGCCCCCGCCACGCCATTGCTGTGCCCGGCGA
>Ga0160447_100413_pt1 | contig 21075 bp, 20 predicted proteins | sample HID1973K_E1MG_FD_108222 | JGI IMG/M metagenome (GOLD analysis project Ga0160447, IMG submission 108222) | Enriched mosquito-associated microbial communities from UW Madison campus, WI, USA - HID1973K_E1 MG | ecosystem: Host-associated > Arthropoda: Insects > Digestive system > Unclassified ...
CCTGTCCACGATCGCCGATCATGGACACGATCCCCCGTGATCCATACGAATTCCACCACGACAGCACCATCATGCCTCACGCGCGCGCGAATCAGGAACTGGCCCAGCCGAGTCGCTTACCTTCGATCTTCCGGAGGCCCCGCAGCAGATGCTCGAGGCAGCTCCCTTCATGAGGTTCGAGCGAAGCACCTGGACTGGGATCCTGGTTCAAGATGTACTCAAGCGTTGCGGGGTGCAAGTGAACGAGGCCATGGAGTTGAATTCGATCGAAGCCATCATTGCACTTGTACGTCAAGGTTTTGGGATCTCGATTGTTCCCAAGCTGGCGAACGTCGCGTGGGAGAAGGATGACGCCCTTGCACTCTTCTCGCTTGACGGCGTGGATGTTCGGCGGCACGTAGGTTTGCTGGAGCGCGCCAGTCACGGGCGTAAAAATTTCACCGACGCAATAAAGAAATACTTCGATGAAGGTTGACCGTCACATGGGTCGAGGGACGATACACCGGCGACTTATTGCGTCACGTCAGCCCGGAGCCCGCCCCGCCCTGCGAAGCGGACATCCAGAGACAGCGCCGTAAAAGTTGGTCAATCGAGAATCCGCCGGTTGCGGCACATAGATGCGAACGCGACTGGATCACGTGACCGTGCATTGGCCCGCACGCAAACCGCGCGCGCATTTCGTCCTTTGAATGATCCGGCCGTGACGAGCGCCTCAAAAACGATGCCTCAAGCCGGCCGTCGCCTGAAGCTGAGTAGTCGTGGAAGAGGGATTGCTCACCCCGTTTATCCATGCCACGCCCAGCGGCGAACTACCGCTCGGGCTCACGCGCTGCCACGCCCCCTGAATATAGACACCGGTACGCCGCGAGAAGCGGTAATCGGCCATCGCGCTTACCTGGTTCCAATGGGGAATGCCGCCGCCTCCGTTTCCGCCCGCGCGCGAATACGTGTACGCGCCTGAGAGCTCGATCATCGGCGTCAGCGCATAGCGAAAATTCCCCTCGACGTTCTGAAAATTCGCGCTCAAGTTCGTCTGAAAAAATCGTGTGAGTTTGCTCTGCGTATATACGAAGCCCGCGACGGCCGGGCCGAACGAGTAGTTCACACCTGCACCCAGTGTCTTCTGGCTGTCGGCCAGTACACCGAGAGGCACGGCGCTCGCGGAAAGCACGCCCTGTAGCGACGAGGCGGTCGTATCGGTGACCGCGCCATTCGCGTTCAACTGGCCGGGCGTGCGTGCGGCGCTATTGAGCTGCAAGTAACCGACACCAAAGTTCCACGGCCCACGGACATACGACATGCCGAAGCTAAAGGCACGATTGTTGGTGAATCCACCTGCCTGATTGGAAAATCCGTACAACGCACCCACCCTGAAGCCGGCGAATTCCGGGCTCATGTACTTCACCGAGTTGTTGATCTGAAATGAATCGTTCAGGTTGTCGATGTCGAACGGATGCGCGAAATGGGTTCCGCCGAATTCTGTGCCGGTCAAGGACAGCGGCGCGACGAAGTCGACCATGCCATCGCTCTGACGGCCCAGCGTGACCGTGCCGTAATCGCGGCTCGACACGCCGACATAAGCACGGCGATTAAAGATGCGATTGTCCGACAAGGACTGCCCGTTATTCAGATTGAAGCCGCTCTCCAGCGTGAAGATGGCCTTCATACCCGCGCCCATATCTTCGGCTCCGCGCAGACCCCATCGGCTGTCCTGGACAGCGCCGCTCGTCATCTGCCAGTTGCTGTGTCCTCCGCCCGATCCAGCGATCTCGTTGCTGGTGTATGTCAGGCCTGCATCGATCAGCCCATAGAGCGTGAGGCTGCCTTGCGCTTGCGCCGCAGCCGCCATCGAGATCAACGTGGCCGCTCCACTCAATAGCAACTTGTTCATTTTTATGCTCCAGCCAATACGCAGAGAAGACGTGCTCCTGGAAACACAGCGAGTGCAAAGATCAGTGCTGCATAACGTGCGGTCGTGCGAATCATCATCTGGAATACACACGATGCTCTCTAACACTCTATGCAACCCCAACTGAAATCGGCAACCTGGAAAATTCGTTTGGGTCCACGAGGAGTCAGATGGCGCGCCCGACGAGAACACGGAAGAACCTGGAAAGCACAACGGACGCCGGTTTGTGCATCGAGCGTCCCTGAAAGATGACTACACTTGAAGCACTCTATCGCCCCTCAGCGTGCCCATCTTCCTTCTCGTGCATACGCGCTGCCAGACGACGCAGCGCGCCGGTCCGCACACACAGTTCGTGCGGGAATTTCAATACCCTTTTAATCAAAAGTCAGGAGACGATCATGCAAGCGGTATTAAGAGCCTATTCCGGAACGGGTGCCAAAGAGTTATTCGACTTATTGGAATCGCGCGCGGCGGAAGTCGAGGAGCTACTGCGCAGCGTCAGAGGATTTGTCGGCTACACGCTGGCCCGCAGCGACGATGGCGGATTTTCAGTGACTGTCTGCAGCGACAAAGCAGGAGTCGACGAGAGCGTACAAAAGGCAAAGGACTGGATCGCGAAGAACGCCGGGAATACGGGTGCGGCCGCGCCGAAAGTATCGGAGGGCTCAGTCATCGTTCACCTGAAATAGAGCTTGCTTCGCGGCGGACACATGAAGAAATCGCGGCGGCGGCGCGGCACGCCTGAGCGCGTTTCCGTTACAGTGACGGCTCGGCATGCTTCTTCGTGACGTCACCTTATGACGAGCTACTTCCACTACGATCTGCATTCACTGCGGCTTTTCATCGTCGTTGCGGAACTCGGCAGCCTGACGCGCGCCGCCGATCGCACCAGCATGACGCTATCGGCGGTGAGCAAGCGCATCGCGGACCTCGAGCGCAGCACCGGCTGCACGCTGCTGCTGCGCCAGCCGCGCGGTGTCGAACTGACCGCGGCCGGCAAAGGGCTGCTTGCGCACGCGCGGCAAGTGGTCGAACGCGTGAACCGCATGGCCAACGAAATGAGCGACTACGCCGTCGGCGTGCGCGGCCATGTGCGTATGTGGGCGAATACATCGGCGATCGTGCAGTTTCTTCCGCGCGACGTGCGTGTCTTTCTCGCCGACAATCCGAGCGTCAAGATATCGCTGGAAGAGCGGCTGAGCGGCGATATCGTCTTGGCCGTCTCGAATGGCGATGCGGATATCGGCATTTTCGCGGACAACGTGCCCGCGCCGAATATCGACAAGACAGTGTATCGACAGGACCGGCTAGTGTTGCTCGTGCCGAACGCTCATCCGCTTGCATCACACGAAGAGGTTGCGTTCGTCGATACGCTCGATTTCGAATACGTCGGTCTCAACGAAGGCAGCTCATTGCTCGCGCGTCTGCTCGACGCCGCATTCAGCGCCGAACGCACGCTCAAGGTACGCATTCAGGTCAGCAGTTTCGATGGCATCTGCCGGATGATCGAGCAAGGGCTCGGCATCGGCGTGCTACCGGAAGCGGCGGTACGCACCGAGATCCTCGCGGCAGGGCTTCGTCCTGTTCATCTCGTCGACGATTGGGCGGATCGCACGCTCTGGATCGGCACCCGCTCGCGCGGCGCCCTCTCGCCGGAAGCCGCTCGTCTGTTCGACTTCATGTCGGCGCAAACGCAGACCTGACAAGACCTTCGAAGCCTTTCCAAAACGGAAAGGGTGCTTGAAAATTCATTGATTTTCAGCGCCGCCGCGTTGTCGCACAGTGAGGCATCGATAAAACGACGCTTCACAGGAGACAACCGTGACGAAGCCGCTTGCGGGCATACGCGTGCTCGAAATGGGACAGCTCATCGCCGGTCCCTTCGCTGGAAAGATGCTCGCCGAATTCGGCGCGCAAGTCATCAAGATCGAACCGCCCGGCACGGGCGATCCGCTGCGCAAATGGCGCCTGCTTCATGAAGGCACATCGGCGTGGTGGGCAGCGCAATCGCGCAACAAGGAATCGCTGACGCTCGATCTTCGCTCGCCCGAAGGTCAGGACGTTGCGCGCAAGCTCGTCGCGCAAAGCGACGTGCTCATCGAAAACTTCCGCCCCGGCACGCTCGAAGCGTGGGGTCTCGGCTGGGACGAACTGCACACACTCAATCCCGGTCTCGTGATGCTCCGCGTCTCGGGCTACGGGCAGACAGGCCCCTACCGCGACAGGCCCGGCTTCGGTGTCGTTGCCGAAGCGATGGGCGGGCTGCGGCACCTGAGCGGCGAGCCAGGCCGCACGCCGGTGCGCGTGGGCGTGTCCATCGGCGATTCGCTGTCCGCGCTGCATGGCGTGATCGGCATTCTGCTCGCGCTACGTCATCGCGATCAGAACGGCGGCGAAGGTCAGATGATCGATGTGGCGCTGTACGAATCCGTCTTCAACATGATGGAGAGCCTCCTGCCCGAATTCTCGGCGTTCGGCGCAGTGCGACAGCCGGCGGGCAGCAGTTTGCCGGGCATTGCGCCTTCGAATGCGTACCGCTGCGCGGACGGCAAGTACGCGTTGATCGCGGGCAACGGCGACAGCATCTTCCGTCGCCTGATGGACCTGATCGGCCGCCGCGATCTCGCCGATGACCCCACGCTCGCGCAGAACGATGGCCGGGTGATGCAGGTCGAGCGCATCGATGCCGCGATCGCCGAATGGGCGAATCGTCAGCCGCTCGACGATGTGCTCGCCGCGCTCAACGACGCGCGCATTCCCGCCGGCAAGATCTACGACGTGGCCGATATCGCGAGCGACCCGCATTATCGCGCGCGCGACATGATCCTCGATGCGCAGCTTCACGACGGCACGCCCGTGCAGGTGCCGGGCATCGTTCCGAAGCTGAGCGCCACGCCCGGCACGATCGACTCGCAAGCGCCCACGCTCGGGCAGCACACGGATGCGGTGCTCGAACGCATCGGCATCGATTCCGCAATCCGCGACGCATGGCGTGCGCGCGGCATCATCTGACAGGAGCGCGTCATGACTGGCAAACGTGTCTATATCCAGGAAGTCGCGACCCGCGACGGTTTCCAGAACGAAGCCCAATTCGTCGATACCGACGCGAAGATCGCGCTGATCGACGACTTGAGCGCGTGCGGCTACGCGAAGATCGAAGTGACGTCGTTCACGTCGCCGAAGGCAATTCCCGCGTTGCGCGATGCCGAGGCGGTGATGCATGGCATCGCACGGCGCGAAGGCATCGTTTATACAGTGCTCGTGCCGAACATTCGCGGCGCGGAGCGCGCGCTGTCGTGCGGCGTCGATGAAGTCAATCTGGTGATGTCGGTGAGCGAAAGCCACAATCGCACGAACCTGCGCATGAGCCGCGAGCAATCGTTCGCGCAATTGCGCGATGTGATCGGCGTCGTGAAGCAGACGCAGGTCGCCATCAACGTGTCTCTGTCAACGGCGATGGGTTGTCCGATGGAGGGCGACATCGCGCGGGAAGACGTGCTCGGCTGGATGCAGCGATTCGCCGATCTCGGCGTGCACGGCATCACGCTTTGCGACACGACAGGCATGGCGTTTCCGTCGCAGGTCGGCGCGCTGTGCGCGGCCGCGCGCGAACGCTTTTCCGCACTGGAACTCACGCTGCACTTTCACAACACGCGCGGCATGGCGCTCGCAAACACGCTGACCGCGCTCGCTGCGGGCGTCGACCGTTTCGATGCATCGCTCGGCGGACTCGGCGGTTGTCCGTACGCACCCGGCGCGACAGGCAACGTCTGCACGGAAGAACTGGTTCACATGCTCGAACTCGACGGCTATGACACGGGCGTCGATCTCGCCGCGGTGTTGGCCGCTTCAGCGCTGCTGCCGGGCTTGATCGGCCACGACGTGCCCAGCCAGTTGCTGAAGGCGGGCCGCCGTTTCGATCTCCACGCGATGCCCTGCACCGCCAGCGACGGGAAGCCCGAACAACGCGCCTTCGCGCAAGCAACCTGAAGAAGCGGCGGCATGCAGAGCTATCCTCTTTCGCGCGATTTCCATGTCTCGGAGTCTGGCATGAACTTCATCGACCATCTCGATCACCTCGTCCTCACCTGTGTCGACGTCGACGCTACGAAGCGCTTCTACACCGAAGTCATGCAGATGCGGCTCGAGACTTTCGGCGAGGGGCGCATCGCGTTTCGTTTCGGCAATCAGAAGATCAACGTACATGTTCGCGGCGCCGAGTTCGAACCGAAAGCGCATCTTCCGGTGGCGGGTGCGCTGGACCTGTGCTTCATCGCCGCAATTCCGCTGGACGACGTCATTGCACATCTCGAACGATGCAACTGGCCGATCATCGAGGGCCCGGTGCAACGCACGGGCGCCACGCAAAAGATTCGCTCCGTCTATGTCCGGGATCCCGATCTGAATCTGATCGAGATATCTGAACTCGTGTAACGGGTGGGCCACATCGAGCGGTGAACGGCAGATAAGCCGATCCGCTTCTCAACGAAGCAGCAGGAGACATTTCATGAACATCGCAACGGAAGCGCCCATCGAGGCGCAAGCCATTCCCCGGCCGCGCAAGCGGTGGTTCCAGCATCTATATATCCAGGTGTTGATAGCGGTCGTGCTCGGCATTCTCCTCGGCCACTTCTACCCCGCTGTCGGCGAAGCGATGAAGCCGCTGGGCGACAACTTCCTGAAGCTCATCAAGCTGATGATCGCTCCGCTGATCTTCTGCACGGTGGTGCACGGCATCGCGAGCATGAACGACATCAAGTCGGTGGGACGTGTCGGCATCAAGTCGCTCATCTACTTCGAGGCGATGACCACGCTCGCGCTCGCCATCGGTCTCGTCGCGGTGAATGTTATGAAACCCGGCAGCGGCATGCACATCGATCCGCGCACGCTCGACGTGTCGTCGATCGCTGCGTACACCAAGGCCGCGCACGACCAGAGCGTCGTCGGCTTCCTGTCGCACATCATTCCGACGACGGTGTTCGGCGCCTTCGCGGAGGGCGACATTCTGCAAGTGCTGTTCATCTCGATCATCTTCGCCTTCGCGCTTCAGATGCTTGGCGAACGTGGCAAGCCGCTGCTCTCCGTGATCGACGCCGGCGCGAACACCTTCTTCAACATGGTGCGCATCGTGATGTACGTGTCCCCGGTCGGTGCGTTCGGCGCGATCGCGTTCACGATCGGCAAGTACGGCGTCGTGTCGCTCAGCTCGTATGGACAGCTTCTTCTGACCTACTACCTGACCGGACTCGTCTTCGTGTTCGTCGTTCTCGGTTCGGTCTGCAGGCTTGCGGGATTCAGCCTGATCGACTTTCTGCGCTATATCCGCGAGGAACTGCTTCTCGTGCTCGGCACGTCTTCGTCGGAGTCTGCGCTGCCTCGCCTCATGGCGAAGCTCGAAAGACCCGGCTGCGAGAAGTCCGTCGTGGGTCTCGTCGTACCTGCTGGATATTCCTTCAATCTCGATGGCAGTTGCATCAACATGACCGTGCTCGCCATCTTCATCGCGCAGGCGACCGACAGCACGCTCAGCATCGGCCATCAGCTCACGCTGCTGCTGGTCCTGCTGCTGACGTCCAAGGGAGCGGCGAGCGTCAGCGGCGGCGCCTTCATCGTGCTGGCCGCAACGCTCAGTTCCGTACCCGGCATACCTGTCGCGGGACTCGTTCTCGTGCTCGGCGTCTATCGCTTCATCTCGGAAGGCGGGGCGCTGATCAACGTCATCGGCAACGGCATTGCGACGATCGTCGTCGCCAAATGGGAGAAGGCGCTCGACCGCGACACGTTCGAACGCCAGCTCGCCTCGGGGCCAGGTGACGACTAAATACGTGCACCACGTCGTTCGAGCCGCCGCGGCGCTTATTGAAGCGCATCATCATCACCGCAGCTTAATGAACCGATAGAACATGACTTCATCATCGTCTACTCTCCAAGTCGTTTTCCTCGACAGATCGACCATCCCGCCCAATACGCGGCTGAAGGAGTTGCCGTTCAGTCACGAACTTCAAGTGTTCGAATCCACCAAGTCCGAAGCGGTCCTCGATCGGGTTCGCAATGCCGATATCGTCATCACCAATAAAGTGAAGCTCTCCGGCGACGTGATCGCTCAGGCGAAAAGCCTGAAACTGATCGCGATCGCCGCAACGGGCACCGATAACGTCGATACAAGCGCATGCAATGAAATGGGCATAGCGGTTTGCAACGTCCGCGACTACGCGGTGCGTACGGTTCCCGAGCACACCTTCGCACTGATCTTCGCGCTTCGACGAAGCCTGACGGCTTATCGTTCGGCGGTGCAAGCCGGTCGGTGGCAGGAGGCTGGTCAGTTCTGCTTCTTCGACTTTCCAATCAAGGACCTGGCGGGCTCGACGCTCGGCGTCATCGGTGACGGCGCATTGGGCAAAGCGACCGCCGATATTGGAAGGGCATTGGGGCTTAACGTGCTGGTCTCGGCCTTCAAGGGGCGCAGCGACATGGGAATGCTCTACACCCCGTTCGGGCGCGTGCTCGAGGAGTCGGACATCATCACGCTACATTGTCCACTCAATGATCAGACGAAAGACCTCATCGGAGATGCCGAGTTCGCGAGGATGAAGCGGCGCCCTCTTCTCATCAACACGGCGCGCGGTGGACTTGTGAACGAAGCCGCACTGGTTCGTGCCTTGAAGGGTGGTTCGATAGCCGGCGCAGGATTCGATGTCGTCACTCAGGAGCCGCTTCCGAGAGCGAACCCGTTGAATGAAATCCTGGAGCATCCGGCATTCATTCTCACGCCTCACGTCGCGTGGGCCAGTGAGGAGGCGATTCAGGCGCTCGCGGATCAGTTGACGGACAACGTTATTGCATACGTCGCGGGACAGCCGCGAAACATCGTTAGCTACCACGCGACAGTAAAGTGACTGCGTGGCAGGAGCGTTTTCTGAAAATCAGCGCCCGCGCCCGCCTCCGACTTTGATGCCTGGTCAGATCCGTTTCAGATCATCCGGTTTCCATGACTCGTCGAAGAACGCCTGCATCGGACTGTAGAGCCGCAGGATCACGAAATAGCCCTGTCGGCGGGAATAGCTTGTCCTTCTGGATTCCAATGGCCGCCATCATGCCGCGCCAGTCCATATCGGCTGGATCGGCGGTTTCGTCATCGATGAAGCGCGCGAGCATGTCGAAACCAGCGCTACGTGAAAGAACGAGCATCTGACGCGGCCTTTGACGGATACTGTCAGAAGGGACTCATGCTCGAATCCCTCATTGCCCTACTTGCGGAACTGACAAAAATCGAAACGAGGCCAAGCAACATGACGAAGGACAACCCGATGCGGCCTGACCCGTCGGTCCACGATGGAGCTTCTCACGAGGGCCCCGTTGGACCGACCATGTCTTCGAAAGCGTCTTTCGAGTCGCGAGAGATGATTTTGCGCGATGTCGGCGCGGTTGCTCAGATCTCGGCCGTACCGTCGATGCTGGACATGATTTGTAGCGAGTCCGGGATGGGTTTCGCCGCGGTAGCGCGAGTAAGTGATCTGTCGTGGACTGCATGTGCAGTCAAGGACAACGTCAATTTTGGCCTTCAGCCCGGCGGCCAGCTCGATCTGCACAGCACGCTCTGTCACGAGTCCCGCTGTGCCCGCGGGCCGATTGTGGTCGACGACTTTAGAATCGATCCGACCTATAGAAACCATCACACACCGGCCATTTACAATCTGCGCAGCTACATTTCTGTTCCCATCGTGCTCTCCAGTGGGGAGTATTTCGGGAACCTGTGCGCGATCGACGGACGACCAATGAAGGTCTCCGAGCCGCGTGTCGTCCGAATGTTCGAGGTATTCGCAAAGCTGATCGCCATGCAGCTGGACGGTGAAAAGCGACAGTCAACCACTGAAAACCTGTTGATGAATGAGCGTGAAACGGCAAAGCTTCGGGAGGAATTTATCGCTGTGCTCGGTCATGACCTCCGTTCTCCCCTGGCAGCGATCAGCGCGAGCGCTGAATATCTTCATGTTCGTCCGGCGACACCTGAAGTGCTTGCGGTCAGCAAGATGCTGAAGTCGAGCGTGACCCGCATGTCGCGACTCATCGACGACATCATGGATTTCGCGCGCGGCCGGCTGGGGAACGGAATTCCAGCACATATCGAATGCGTCGAAAATCTGTCCGCTCACCTTCAGGCGGTCGTCCAGGAGATCGCGCAAGCGAACGAGGGGCGTTTGATCGAAGTCACGATGATGATCGATCGACATGTCCGCTGCGACCCGGCGCGTCTGCAGCAGCTCCTCGCCAATCTCCTCGTCAACGCGGTAACCCACGGGTCAAGCGTGGAACCTATCACTGTATCAGTCGGCACCGACGACTTGCATTTGGTCATCCAAGTCGCAAACCGAGGCGATGTTATCCCTCTGGAAGCGTTGTCAAAGGTATTTCAGCCGTATTGGCGACCGGCCAGCAAAGCGACAAACCAAGGACTCGGTCTTGGACTGTATATATGCCAGCAGGTCGTGAGAGCGCACGGCGGAACGATTCACGCGTATTCTTCCGAGGCGGAAGGAACGCGCTTCATCGCACGCATTCCTTTGACGACTATGCCACCGGGGCAACAACGTTGAGGGTTCAGTCGGGTCCATGCGCGGGGCCTCGAGCATGGAATGCGCCCTTACCAATAGCGCGCGTTTTCGCAGGGAAGCGACTTGATTTGTCGAGACGCTGAACGGTCGCGTCATACGAAAGCGCCTTCACGGCATCCGGACGAACTGATACTTTTAGCTCACCGTTTGCGCGCGGCGTTCTTCTTGCGAATCAGACTCACCTGTCCATTACGTTCGAGTATCGCCGATTGCACCTCGTCGAGGTCGAACGAATGAAGCTCCTGCCGCGCGGTCTCGAACACATCGGTCTTGGTGATAAGGGCGGCGGACATCTGCTCTTCGTTAAATCGACCGCTTGTGAAGACTTCTCTTTCAACACCGACAACCAGTGATTCCAGCCGCGACGAGCGAACGCAAGCCCACGCGAGCGTTCGATGCAGGAGCACCATCACAAGCGATGCGACCAGCGTGGGAACCGCCGGAGAAGCGCCGACAATCACGCGGCTCATTGTTGCGCCCAGAAGAATGGTGACCACGTAATCAAAAGGCGAACGCTGTCCGAAGGATCGTCGGCCCGAGATACGAATGAAGACGAGAGCCGCCAGACAGACGACCACTGTTCGAGCCGACATCTGCAAGGCGTCGAGGTCTCTTCCTTCGCCAAAAATCGCTATCAGGACGTTCATCTGTTCCTCCCGTCGACGAGATGACGGTCAGCTCAAACGTAGCGACCGCCGCAGACCTACCGGCGCCTTGTCGCGAGGCACACCCTCATCTGACCGAAAGACAGTCAGTCCGGCCCCAGGTACCCCGGCAGTCCAAGCGCGGCTTCGCTCCTGGCAAGCTTCAACGCCTTCTTGACGAGCGCGTCGAACTCGTCATCGCTTTTGGGCGGCGGCAAATGATGTCTAAAGAAATCAGCCCAGCGAAACTCCTCGAGCTGGACCGATGTTTTCAGATAGCCGCCGGCATCGCGCACGAATGCGGCAAGGCTCCGGAATTCGTCGTCTTCCAGGTCCCACACCTGTTCTCGCATTTCAACGAATGCGATGCGTCGGCCATGAGAATCGTACGGATATGTCCAGCGGTTGTTTTCCATCGCCAACCAGAATTCAGTCCTGGATAACGACGACAGGTCCCTGACCAGGACAAAGGGAAGGGTTTTTATCTTCGCGCGCCACAATGCGGTCGCGACATGATGATGGTCAATGGCGAACGGAGCGCCGTGCGGACCGAGCACGACCGGGACGGGTTTTTCTGCAATCGCCATCTGGAGATCGTGCCCCGTCAAAGACTGATAGCCCTTCGTCTTGTCGCGGATTTCCCGCATGCCGTGGGTGAACTGAGTCGGGCGCAACCGATCTATCCTCAACGTCTTCATCGCAATCCCCAATTCTCCGACACCGTCGGCAAGCCGCCCTGCCCACTCCACTTACAGCCCAACGATGTGAAGCACATGCCATACCCATTGAGGACGCGTACGACTCGGGCGTCCATTGCGGCGCGCCGCGGGCTTGAAGAAGTTTGATAACTGTGTGCAGGGCTCGACGCTGCCGCAAGATTGCCAAGCGGTCGCCGCGAACCGGTAACCGCTAATTAATTCGTCCGTGCGGCATGAGCATTGCGACCCCGGCGCCTAAATCCAAATCTTCGCGTTGCTTTCCCCCATCAATCCTCCGGAGCTTCGATCATGGCAGCGACTGTCGGCGATTTCCTCATTGACCGCCTCCATGCGTGGGGCGTAAGGCGCATTTTCGGCTACCCCGGCGACGGCATCAACGGCGTGTTCGGGGCGCTTAACCGCGCGAAGGGAAAGATCGAATTCATACAGGCGCGGCATGAGGAGATGGCGGCCTTCATGGCGTCCGCCCATGCCAAGTTTACGGGCGAGCTGGGTGTGTGCATTGCAACATCGGGGCCGGGCGCGAGTCACCTCATCACTGGTCTCTACGATGCACGACTCGATCACATGCCGGTGCTCGCCATCGCGGGCCAGCAGGCGCGCGCCGCACTGGGCGGTCATTATCAGCAGGAGATCGATCTCCCGGCGATGTTCAAGGATGTGGCCGGCGCGTTCGTGCAACAGGCGAGCGTGCCGCAGCAGATCCGTCATCTGGTCGATCGCGCAGTGCGTATCGCGTTGTCGGAAAAGCGCGTGACTGCGCTCGTGCTGCCGAACGATCTGCAAGATCTCGAATACGAGCCTCCAGGCAGAAAGCACGGCACCTTGCATTCAGGAGTCGGCTACGAGGCACCGAAGATCGTGCCCTACGCCGACGATCTCCAAAGGGCCGCCGACGTGCTCAATGCCGGGAAAAAAGTCGCGATGCTGGTCGGCGCGGGTGCCCTGCACGCCACGGACGAAGTGATCGCAGTCGCAGAAAAGCTCGGCGCAGGCGTGGCAAAGGCCCTGCTCGGCAAGGCCGCTCTGCCGGATGACCTGCCATTCGTCACCGGTTCCATTGGTCTGCTCGGTACCGAGCCCAGCTACAAGCTGATGAACGAATGCGACACGCTGCTCATGATCGGTTCGGGCTTTCCCTACGCCGAATTCCTGCCGAAAGAAGGTGCCGCGCGCGGCGTGCAGATCGACATCAAGGCTGACATGCTTTCCATCCGCTATCCGATGGAAGTGAACCTCGTGGGCGACAGCGCCGAGACGTTGCGCGAACTGTTGCCGCTGCTTCAGCAGAAGAGCGACGATGCATGGCGCAAGCGCATCGAAGGCTGGACGGGCGACTGGTGGAAGACGCTGGAAAAACGGGCGTTGGAGCCGGCAAAAGACGGCGTGAATCCGCAGCGCACTGTATGGGAACTGTCGCCGCGCGTGCCGGCCAACGCCATCGTCACGAGCGATTCCGGCTCGTGCGCGAACTGGTATGCGCGCGATCTCAAGGTCAAGCGCGGCATGATGTGTTCACTCTCCGGCGGGCTCGCATCGATGGGAGCAGCCGTGCCTTATGCGATCGCGGCAAAATTCGCGCATCCCTCGCGGCCGGTCGTCGCGCTGGTCGGTGACGGCGCCATGCAGATGAACAACATGGCCGAACTCATCACTGTCGCCAAATACTGGAAACAATGGTCCGATTCACGCTGGATCTGCATGGTCCTCAACAATCAGGATCTGAACCAGGTCACCTGGGAGCAGCGCGTGATGGAAGGCGATCCGAAGTTCGAGGCGTCGCAGGATATTCCTTCTGTGCCGTATCACGAGTTCGCGGAGATGATCGGTCTGAAAGGCTTTTATGTCGACGATGCCGAACGCATGGCAGCGGTCTGGGATCAGGCTTTCGCATCGGACCGGCCGGTCGTGATCGAGGTGAAGGCCGACCCGAACGTGCCGCCGCTTCCCCCGCACATCACGCTGCAACAGGCCAAAGCGTTCGCGACCACGCTCATGAAGGGCGATCCGCAACAAGGCAACGTGATCGTGGATACCGCCAGACAGGTGCTCGGCGCCGTGCTTCCCGGACACAAGGACTAGTCACGTACCGCCCATGCGAAGCGCATCGAGCCGGGCATGCAACACAGGGAAACCGCCTGAGGCGGGAACAGGTGATCGACCTGCGTTGCCAGGAACGCTCAATGCTTGGTGGCGATCAGGGCGCAACCCCGCAACAAGGAGCAAAACCATGACCGCCTCTGAATATCCCCGCTCGCCCATGCCGCCCCAACAGCAGGAGCGTCGCCCCGGACTCACCGCGCCGATGGACCCGCCGCCCGATCACGGCGAATCGAGCTATCAGGGCAGCAACCGGCTCGCGGGCAAGGTTGCGCTGATCACCGGTGCGGACAGCGGCATTGGCCGGGCGGTCGCGATCGCATTCGCGCGCGAGGGGGCGGACGTCGCCATCGCGTACCTCGACGAGCACGACGACGCCCGCGACACCGCGCGCTGGGTCGAGCAGGCCGGGAGGCGTGCGCTGCTGCTGCCCGGCGACATTACCGATCGCGAGCATTGCAAAGCGCTCGTCGCAAAGACTGCCGAGGTTTTCGGGCGTATCGACGTGCTGGTGAACAACGCCGCCTATCAGGCCACCTACGACAAGCTCGAAGACATCAGCGACGACGAATGGGACAAGACCTATTCGACCAACATCGGCGCCATGTTCCGTATTACCAAGGCGGCGCTCGCGCATATGCAATCGGGCGGCACCATCATCAACACGACGTCCGTCAACGCCGATGCGCCGAATCCCGGTCTGATCGCGTATGCGAGCACGAAGGGCGCGATTCAGAACTTCACGGGCGGACTGGCGCAACTGCTGGCCGAGCGCGGTATCCGTGCGAATTGCGTGGCGCCGGGGCCGATATGGACGCCGCTCATTCCATCGACGATGCCGCCTTCGAGCGTCGAGAACTTCGGCAAGCAAACGCCGATGAAACGTCCCGGCCAGCCGGCCGAACTGGCCGCCGCGTACGTGATGCTGGCAACTGACGAGGCGAGCTACATCTCGGGCGCAACCATCGCTGTGACGGGCGGCAAGCCGATTATCTGAGGCACGTCGGTTTTGGCTCGTTCACTGATCCCTCAGCGTGGGGCAATCATGTCATCCCGATCTGTCGTGTGTCTCTCTAAGGGCGATGGATCCTTTCGTCGGTCAGACTTTGTGGCCACAAATGCGGTCCTTAAGCGGGTTGGTCAAACTCCTTCGCAAAGAGATCGGCGCTTTTATCCAGATTCCCCGTGGCTGCATAGAGCAATGGCTGACCGTCCGGAATCAGTACCGCTCCATCCACCACCCGGCCCACCACAAGCCGATGATCCCCGGCTGCGACATCAGTGAGCAACTGGCAGTCGAAATAGGCCAGTGCGTCGCGCAATAGCGGCGCACCCGTCCGGCCAGCTCGCCAGGGCGTTGACGAGAGCTTGTCGACGGTGCGGCCTGACTGGGTTCCGAAATGCTCGGCCAGTTTCTGCTGTTCCGCTCCCAACACACTGATCCCAAAGACTCCCCCGCTTGAAAGGATCGGATACGACGCGTGCTCCGGATTGATGCTGACCGCGACAAGCAACGGGTTAAAGGACACGTGAACGAGTGAACTTGTGGTGAATGCATTTCTGCGGTCTCCGTGGGAAACGCCGATCACATAGACGCCACTCGTCAGACACCGGAAAAGCTCTACCATGCGCTCAGCCATGCTTTCTCCCGTGCCGTCACCATGCCCTGCTTCAACGAGCGATCTTGGTATTCGCACCAACACACGAGCGTTACGCAGCCGCCTTGGTACGCGCCGGATCAACGCATCGAGCCTTTTCTCCGGGCGACGTTCGATCCGATTAACTCAGCACGCTTTAAGTGCCGCCTTGAAGCCATCTTCCGTGAGCGGCTTAAGAAATGCGCCATCGAAATGCTCTGACTGCTCCTGCACATGCCGCTCATCGCCCGTTACCGCCACGACGCAAGCTAGCTTGCTCGCCCCCGCCGCCCGCATGCGTCTGCAAAGATCGCGACCATCCACGTCCGGCAAACCGATGTCGAGAAAGATCGTGTCGTAGCGGTTCGCTCGTGTCAGCAGCATCGCCTGATGTCCATCATGGGCAACATCCGCAACATGCCCGAGAGAGACGGCGAGTGCTCTGAACGCCTCGCACAGGCGCGTATCATTTTCTACAAAAAGGACGCGCATAATTCACTCACCGAAGCGGTACTCACCAGGCGTCAGGTCGACGCTGAAAGGCTCGTGGGGTGGAACAGGCAAACGCTCACACCCTTTATGCAAGACGCGGACCAATCGACGAAGTGGCCAGCTGGCGCAGTCGACACCTCTAGTCCGGAAGTTCCGGCACCGATTTGGGCAATGGTCCTACCGGTATTTCGCGACCGCAGGGGTCCAACGGATGAAGTCAGCCACGGTGCGCCATCTCATCAAGGAACCGGGCCGGCGACAGACTGCCGAAACTCAGCGATTTGAGAAGGCGGCTCGGGCAGTCCCGTTAAGACTACATGGATCCGGCGCGCTGAAGTGACGACCGACGATACTAATCCGGCAGTGCAACGCGAATCAGTCCCAGAAGCGAACTTCATCTTGATTGGTGGAAGCTCGACCGCAACGACCCCGAACGCGGGCCTCCGCGGATGACGCAGAACTGACACCCGCCCTTCCCTGCACAAACGAAAGAACTATCGCGACCTACCCGACTCGATCGTGTATTTCGCCATCGCCGACCAGTCTCTTTCGCCCATCCCTGCCGCGACCGTTTCGCTCATGCGCCCGTGCACCGCGGTGAGCATCGGCAATGTGCGGCCTGCGTCCGCGGCCGCTTCGGACGCGAGCCGCAAATCCTTCAACCCCAAGGTTGCCTTGAAACCCGGTTCGTAGTTCGCATTGGCGATATTCGCCGAGTACACCTGGTACGACCGGCTGCCGAACAGCGTATTCAGAATCACATCGAAGAAGCGCTCGCGCGGCAAACCGTTCGCTTCGGTGAGCACGACGGCCTCGGCCATCGCTTCGATCGCCATCGTGATCATCATGTTGCAGGCAAGCTTCGCGGCGTTCGCGGTCGGCGCTTCGTCGCCCATGTCCCAAATGCGTCCGCCGATCACATCGAGCAACGGCCGCACCTTTGCGATTGCATCCGGCGCTCCGCCCGCCAGCACATTGAGTTCGCCTTTCGCCGCGACATCGGGTCGTCCGAGCACGGGAGCGGACACGTAGCTCACGCCCGCCGCCGCATGGACCGCGACCAATTCGCGTGCGAACGCGACCGAGATCGTCGAGGTGACCACATGCACGAGACCCGCCTTCGCTTGCGCGAGTACGCCGGGTGCGATCAGCGTCGCGCGGATCGCGTCGTCGTCCGCGAGCATCGTGAAGACCGCGTCGCCCTGAAATGCCTCGACGGGCGATGCGACCATGGTCACGCCATCCACCGATCCGCCCGAGCGGTTCCACGCCGTCACGTCATGTCCCGCGTGCGCGAGATTGCGTGCCATCGCGCGTCCCATCGCGCCCAGTCCGATGATGCCGATTTTCATGGTTCTTCTCCTTGCAGTTTGCCATAGCCTTAATTGCTCAGCCATCCGAATCGAACGGCATCACGCGCGAACGATGCGCTGCCAGATCAGTAAAATTCGGCAGATCGGCCATTACTTCGGCTGCTTCGGGCGAAGCGAACGCTGCATCGACCGATGCCATGTCGCAAAATCGGCATTCGCAGATGGCGAGCGTTCCCGCCTGCGCCACCGCCGGAAAAAACGCCGCGACGCTTTGCAGACCGTATCGCGACCAATGACGCATCACGAGCGGCAGATGATGATCGACGTAATACGCGCGATCGAAGCGAACGCCGGGTTCGCCTTCGTAAGTCACGTAGATCGTGACGCCGGTTTGCTCAGACATCTTTTCCTCCTCTGCCCGATTGAGCGCGACATCAGCCGATTGCGCCGTGCGCCGCGCGATGAATCGCCTCGACGATGCTCTCGTAACCCGTGCAGCGACAAAGATTGCCGCTGATGGCGCGCCGAATCTCATCCCGACTCGGCGAAGGATTGTTCTTCAGCAAATCCGCCGCCGCGACGATCATCCCGCTCGTGCAAAAGCCGCATTGAAACCCGTTCTCGACGATGAACGCCTCCCGCAACGCTTCAATGCCTTCGATGCCTTCTATGGTCCGCACATCATTGCCGCTTATCGACGCCGCCAGCACGAGGCAGGACTTGCGCACCTCGCCATCGATCAGCACCGTGCACGCGCCGCAATCGCCGGTCAGGCAGCCGATGCGCGTGCCCTTCACGTCCAGCGCATCGCGAATCAGTTCGACGAGCAACTGGCGCGGATCCGCCTCTGCGAAACGCGGCTCGCCGTTGAGCGTGAGTCGCACCTCGATGGTTCGTTTCATGACTTCGTTCCTGTAAGCACGCTGCGCAGGTGCCGCTTCACCACACCCGGCACGATCGCGCGACGGTAATTTCCATCCGCGAGTTCATCGCTCCAGCCAACGCCCACGAGATCCAGCGCGCTGATCGCAGCCTGTTCGATGAAGGCATCGGGCGCACGCAGCGTGGCTTCGTCGATCACGAATCGCCGGTACGCCGGCCGTCGCCCCGCCGCGCCGACCGCGAGCCGCACGCTCACATGTTCGCCCCGATGCAGCGAACACGCGACCGTCACGATCGGCCACGAACTCGCGCTCGCCTTGTACTTTTGATATTCGCAGGCGACGAGCGTCGCATCGCGCGGCACGCGAATGCCGGTGAGGATTTCGTCGGCGCGCCGTGCGGTGCTAAAGGCGTCCACGAAAAAATCGCATGCCGCGACGTGGCGCACGCCACGCGACGAACTCAGCTCGAAAATCGCCTCCATCGCCGCGAGACAGCCCGGTGCATCCGACGACGGATTCGCGAAGCTCGCGGACCCGCCGAGGGTGCCCTGATTCAGAATCGACGCACCACCCGTGACCTGCATGGTCATCGCGGCGAGCAACGGCGCGTGAGTTGCGACGAGCGGCGAGGCAAGCAGGCGCGCATACGTGGTCATTGCTCCGATATGCAGATGCGTGTCGTCCAGCGCTATCTCGTTGAGGCCGAGCGCCGCGAGACTGATCAGATGCCCCGGCTGCGCGAGATTCGCCGACATCGAGGGCACCAGCATCGTGCCGCCGCCGAGCACGGATGCATCGTCACGAAAGCGGGTCAGCAGGCCGCAGGCGTCGTCGAGTGTCGCTGGCTGATGAAACTCGAAGTGATGACCGATCACGTGCATCGCTCCTTCAGAGAAGCGATGACACGCGCCGGTGTCGCAGGTACGTGTTCGAGGCGCGCGTCGTCGCCGAGTGCATTCGCCACGGCGTTGCTGACGGCGGCGAGCGCCCCGCCGAGCCCCGATTCCCCCGCGCCCTTCATGCCGAGCGGATGGAACGGATTGGGCGTGACGCGATGCCCGACGCGTATCGGCGGCAGATCGTTCGCACGCGGCAACAGATAGCTCTTGAAGCGGTCGGTGATCATGCGATGCTGGTCGTCGTATCTGATGAGTTCCCACAACGCGACGCCGATCCCCATGACGATCGCGCCGCGCAGTTGCGCTTCGACGAGCGCGGGGTTGATCATCGCGCCGCAGTCGTGAACGACGGCATAGTCGAGCAACTTGCTGTTGCCGGTCAGCATGTCGAGTTCGAGCGCCACGGCATGCACGGAGTAGGAAAACGTCGGATACGTGGCGATGCGGCCCTGCGCGTCCGGCTCCACACGCACGTTCTTCGGCGCGAAGCTGCGCGTCACTTCCAGCGGCAGTGTCACGCCCGCTGCCACTGTGAATGGCCGCAGATGCACACCGAGCGCGAGTTCGGCCACTGCGATCTTCGCGCCGTCCGGCACGCGCCACGCGTGGCCGTCACGGAGCACGATATCGCCGGGCGTGCCGCCGAGCATGTTGGCGGCGCATTGCCTGAGCCTGTCGCGTAACTCCTGCGCGGCCAGATACGCAGCGGTCCCGCCGTACATCAGCGCGCGGCTGCTGGCATTGCCGGTGCCGAGCGGCGTCACGTCGGTGTCGCCTTCGATCACGCGCACCTGATCCACGCGCAATCCCAGTTCGCCCGCGACCATCTGCGCGATGCCGGTATCGCTGCCGCTGCCGGGCGATGTCACGCCCGTGAGCACCTGCACATCGCCCGAGGGCATCACGCGCACGGTCGATGTCTCGTAGCCGTTGGGAAAGTTGCCGGGTCGCGCGCCGCCTTCCGGCGTCAGTTCGAACGCGATCCCGATGCCGATGCGCCGCTCCGTGTCACGCGCGGCCCGCGAGCGCGCCTGCCATTGCGGGTAATCGAACAGGGTCAGCAATTGATCGAGGCCGCCCGGATAGTCGCCGCTATCCACGTTGAGCCCCGATGGCAGCAGACGCGGCAAGGCATCGCGCGCAACCAGATTGCGCCGCCGCAGCTCGACCGGATCGATGCCAGTCTGACGAGCGAGCAGATCGACGGCGCGCTCCAGCACGAGGTTGCCGATCTCCTTGCCGTAACCGCGAATGGCCTGCCACGGCGGCTGGTTGGTGATGGCGAGCGAGCATTCGACATCGCAATGCTCGATGGTATAGACGGTCGGGAACACGGCCGGCGTAACGAGCGCCATCGCCCAGCTGTGACCCGCGCCGATGATGCCTACATCGACCAGCATCCGGTCACGCCAGCCGATCAGCCTGCCGTGCTCGTCCGCCGCGATCTCGAAGCTGTGATGTTGCGAGCGCGCGCCCGCGAGCAACGTTTCGCGCCGCTCCTCGACCCACGCGACCGGGCGCTTCGTGATGCGGCTGAACAGCGCCACCAGCACTTCCTCAGGATGCCCCGCCATCTTGAGCCCGAACGTTCCGCCGATGCGCGGCGCGATCACCCGCACCTGCGACTCCTTCACGCGCAGCGCCGCCGCGAGCAGCCAGCGGCTCGTATGAGGATTCTGGAAAGTGCCGGTCAGCGTGTAACGCTCGCCACGTGCGTCCCATTCGGCGATGTAGCACAGTGTTTCCATCGGCGCGCTCGTCGATGCGCCGATCGTCAGTTCGCCCCGCGCGACGTGCGCCGCGCGCGCAAAGGCGGCATCGGCATCGCCCGAACGGATGCGGTCGCGCACGAGCAGGTTCGTGTCC
>Ga0160447_100415_pt1 | contig 21005 bp, 14 predicted proteins | sample HID1973K_E1MG_FD_108222 | JGI IMG/M metagenome (GOLD analysis project Ga0160447, IMG submission 108222) | Enriched mosquito-associated microbial communities from UW Madison campus, WI, USA - HID1973K_E1 MG | ecosystem: Host-associated > Arthropoda: Insects > Digestive system > Unclassified ...
AGGGTATTCCCAGCCCGTTCGGCGGGGTGCGCAACGTCAGAAGCATCATCTGGGTGGGCAATCTCGCCAGCCTGATTTCCCTGGCAGCGCAACACCCTGATGCCGCCGGGCAACTGTTTCTGGCGGCCGATGGCAGCGAAGTGTCTACCCATCAAATACTCGGCGCTCTGGCTCAGGGCATGCGGCAGCGGCAATGGTCGCTACCGGTCCCCAAGGCGTTGCTGGGGTTGTCGCTCAAACTGATGGGGAAGGGCGACATGTATACGCAGCTATGCGGCTCACTGACGGTTGACTGTTCAAAGGCCCGGCAGATGCTGGGTTATCAACCTGACAGTGACACCTTGCGTTCATTGATGGAGGTAGGGCGCCAGTACCGCCTGAATCACGGGAACCGACCAGGAGTAGATTGACCGCGTGGCAAGCGATTGCTGCAGTTCGCCACGATAAATGCCATGATTGCCGGCTTGTTGAAGCAGCGCTGATTTCGAATTTGGAGAGCTGGACCATGGGCATGAACCAAACCATCACTGTGATCCCGCCGGGTGTACCGTTGACGGGGCATGTCGCACCACCTGGCTCGAAGTCGATCACCAATCGGGCGCTGTTGCTGGCGGCATTGGCCAAAGGCACCAGCCACCTGCGCGGCGCGCTGAAAAGCGACGACACTCGCCATATGTCCAACGCCCTGCGGCAGATGGGTGTGACCATCGACGAGCCGGACGACACCAGTTTCGTGGTCACCAGCAGTGGCAGCCTGAACGTCCCCGAGGGCCCGCTGTTTCTGGGCAACGCCGGGACCGCCGTCCGCTTTCTGACGGCAGCGGTGTGCACGGTCAACGGCCGTGTCACGCTGGACGGCGATCACTACATGCAGAAACGCCCCATCGGCCCGCTGCTGGAATCCCTGCGCAAGGGCGGTCTGAGCGCCGAAAGCGCCACCGGTTGCCCGCCAGTGATCATTCACGGCACCGGCTCGATCAAGGCGACTCGCTTTGAAATCGACGGCGGTCTTTCCAGCCAGTACGTGTCGGCACTGCTGATGGTCGCCGCCTGTGGCGATGCGCCGATTGAAGTGGCCCTGACTGGCAAGGAAATCGGTGCGCGCGGCTACATCGACCTGACCATCGCCTGCATGCGCGCGTTCGGAGCGGAAGTTGAAGTGGTGGATGACGCGCTGTGGCGTGTATCGCCGACCGGTTACACCGCGTGCGATTACCAGATCGAACCCGATGCGTCCGCTGCCACTTACCTGTGGGCTGCCCAAGCCTTGACCGCCGGCAAGATCGATCTGGGCGTGGCCGCTGAAGCCTTCACCCAGCCGGACGCCCAGGCCATGGACGTGATTGCGCAATTCCCGAACATGCCCGCTGTGATCAACGGCTCGCAGATGCAGGATGCCGTTCCGACCCTGGCGGTGTTGGCCGCTTTCAATGAAACACCAGTGCGCTTCGTCGATCTGGCGAACCTTCGCGTCAAGGAATGTGACCGCGTACAGGCGCTGCACGACGGTCTGAATCAGGTGCGTTCGGGACTGGCGACGGTGGAAGGCGATGATCTGTTGGTGGCTTCCGATCCGGGTCTGGCGGGCACCAGCAGCACTGGGCTGATCGACACCCACTCCGACCACCGGATCGCCATGTGCTTCGCCCTGGCGGGACTGAAGGTGTCCGGCATTCGCATTCAGGATCCCGATTGTGTCGGCAAGACGTACCCGGGCTACTGGCGTGCGCTTGAATTCCTCGGTGTGCGTCTGGAACACGGTGAGGTTTGAACGCCTCAGCCGGCTGCATGAAGCGTAAAGCACGACCGTCAGTCGATTGCTGAGGCCTTTCAGCGACTTTCACCCACAGCGCCATTGCGCGCGGCGGTTGCCCTGATACCGCCGCGCAGCGGGGCTGGCGGGGGTGGATGTCCCCGGAAAATCGACGATGTATCGACATCCTTGCAAACTCTGCGTTGATCCCGCGTGAGCCTTGTTGCAGACTTACCGGCGTTTTCTTCGGTCCACTGTTCTGTCGACCTTTTTCCCCGGGATGTTTGATGTCTAAATTACTGAGCTTTCGTACTGCATGCTGGGTATTGGCCCTGCTGGCTGGAGCAGGCTGCTCGTCGAAGAAACAGGCGATCTACGAACACGAAAACTTCGACGATGCCGGAACGTTCTCGCGCAGCTATCCGGTTTCCGATGCCGCCAGTTGCGAAGCCGGTCGGCGTGCGCTGCTGAGCCAGGGTTACATCATCACCAGCAGCGATCCAAAGATCATCAGCGGCCACAAGAGCTTTCAGCAAACCGGCGAGACCCACATGGAGATCAGCTTCAACGTGGTCTGCGCGGCGGATAGCGGTTCGGACACCAAGGCCACCATGTTCGCCAATGCATTGCAGGATCGCTATGCGCTGAAGAAAGTGAACAACTCGGCCAGTCTGGGGGTAGGTGTCCTGGGTTCTGTGTCGATGCCGATTGGCTCCACCGATGACTCGATGGTCAAGGTCGCCAGCGAAACGGTGGCGTCCTCCAAGTTTTATGACCGCTTCTTCGCGCTCGTGGAAAACTTCCTGCCGCCTGAGGTGAAGAAAGCGGCGCACATCGAAGAGAAACCCAAGACAGACATGGGCATGCCGGAACCAGTTGCGGCGGCCAAACCTGCTGCATTGTCCGAGCAGAAGCCTGCCCAGACCCCAGCGGTCGCTCCGGTTGCACCGGCCCCTGTGGCCGAACCATTGGCGACGCCGACCACCGAACCCGCTGCGCCGGCCGAGCAAAGCAGCGAACCGATGCCGGCGCCTGCCGAGCCTGAACCGCTGAAAGCCGAGACTGTGGCGCCTGCGGATGTGGCACCGAGCCCTGCACCGACAGCGACTCCCGAAGTGAATGCTCCAGCGGTAGAGCCGGCGCCCACTTCCGGGACGACGACGCCAGTTGAGTAATCTTGATTGGGGCGGTATTTAAAACGCCCCATTCGTGAGCCAGGCGCCGAGCATGTAGGAGCCGGCTTGCTGGCGAAGGCGGGGTTTCAGCCACCTGATCCATAGCTGACCCAGCGCATTCGCCAGCAAGCCGGCTCGCACAGAAAGCAGATCGGTGTCAGCCCAGGAACAGCCTGTATGCCGGATTGTTCGTTTCATCCCAATACGGATAACCGATCTCCGCCAGCGCCTGCGGCACCAGATGCCGTTCATCCTCCGGCACCACCAGCCCCGCGACCACTCGCCCGTCCGCTGCACCATGATTGCGGTAGTGGAACATCGAGATATTCCATTTGCCGCCCAGCTTGTTGAGGAAGTTGAACAACGCGCCCGGCCGCTCGGGGAATTCGAAGCGGAACACCACTTCATCGCTGACACGTTCCGAATGCCCACCGACCATGTGCCGCAAGTGCAGCTTGGCCAGTTCGTTGTCGGTCAGGTCCAGCACCGGAAAGCCCTGCTCGGTGAGGCTGGCGATCAGGGCCTTGCGGGGGTCGTTCTCGGGATGGGTCTGCACGCCGACGAAGATGTGCGCCTCGCGGTCGGTGTGGTAGCGGTAGTTGAATTCGGTGATCTGACGTTTGCCCACGGCTTCGCAGAACGCCTTGAAACTGCCGGGCTGTTCGGGAATGGTCACGGCAATGATCGCTTCGCGGCCTTCGCCCAGCTCCGCGCGTTCGGCGACATGGCGCAGGCGGTCGAAGTTGGCGTTGGCGCCCGATTCAATGGCCACGAACGTCTGGCCCTTGACCTCGTACTGCTCGACATACTTCTTGATCCCCGCTGCACCCAAGGCGCCTGCTGGCTCGGTGATCGAGCGGGTGTCGTCGTAGATGTCCTTGATTGCCGCGCAGATTTCGTCGGTGCTGACGGTGATCACCTCATCGACGTAATCCTTGCAGATATCGAAGGTGTGCTGACCGATCTGCGCCACCGCCACCCCGTCGGCGAACAGCCCGACCTGCTGCAGAACGACGCGTTCGCCGTAAGCCATGGCCTGTTGCAGGCAGTTGGAGTCATCGGGCTCGACGCCGATGATCTTGATGTCCGGACGCAGGTATTTGACGTAGGCCGCGATACCTGCGATCAGCCCGCCGCCGCCCACCGGGACGAAGATCGCGTCCAGTTTGCCCGGGTGCTGACGGAGGATTTCCATCGCCACCGTGCCTTGCCCGGCAATGGTGTCTGGATCGTCGTAAGGGTGGATGTAGACGTAGCCTTTTTCCTCGACCAGCTTCAGCGAATACGCCAGCGCTTCGGGGAACGAGTCGCCGTGCAGCACTACTTTGCCGCCCCGCGAGCGCACACCTTCAACCTTGATCTCGGGCGTGGTCTTGGGCATGACGATGGTCGCCTTGATCCCCAGTTTCTTCGCCGCCAGCGCCAGCCCCTGGGCGTGGTTGCCCGCTGAAGCCGTAACCACACCACGGGCCAGTTCTTCCGCGCTCAGCTGCGCCAGCTTGTTGTAGGCGCCGCGAATCTTGAAGGAGAACACCGGTTGCAGGTCTTCGCGCTTGAGCAGGACCTGGTTGCCGAGCCGCTCGGACAGTTGCCGAGCGCCTTGCAGCGGGGTTTCCACGGCGACGTCGTAGACGCGGGAGGTGAGGATTTTCTTGGCGTAGTGGTTCAGCAGGTCGCCATTGACCGAGGCACGTTCGAGCATCTGGTTCATCGTGTCGGCCTCGCCTTGGGGGTGACGACGATCAGTCGTGGCGAACGGAGGGCGAGGGACGGCTGGATAGCGAGGGACGGGCGAATGATGATCATGTCTGACTCCTGGTTCGAGGTTCGGGGCCCGGGAGACAGAGAGAAAAAACCCGCCTCTAGGGCGGGTTGGGTGCAAACGTCGGCTAACCCGCCATGACTGGAATGGCGGTAATAATTATCTGGCCGAAGAAATGCTGAGTTACGTTCATGGCGTGAAGACTATTGCGCACAGGCCAGTGGCGTCAAGGGGTGTCGCAGCAATTTCGATTCAACACCGTCCTGTAGCAGTCCGGCTTGCCGACGGCGGCGCTCTTGAAGTCGCCACCGCCGGCAAGCCGTGCTGCTACAAGAGTGGTTCTGTGTGGTGTGCCGCGGATGGGCGGCACAAGATTTTTCCTGACCGCTTGCGCGATATTTTCTCTTGAGCTAAATATTCTGACAGCTGGCTACGGATCCCGCCCCAGAGCCTCGAGAGGGATGTGCCGGTAAATTTTTCGGAATTCACCTCGTCAACTGTTCAACAACCCTTCATGTTTTGTTCATGGGGGCACTTTAGGGTGAAGGTCGTGGTCAGTGAATCAGTCGCTGAAACGACAGAAAAAGACTACCGGTACTAAAGAAACCAGCCACGAGGGCATGAGTAATGGACGACTACCAAGAAGAACTACTGGAATATCAGGCTTACGAACTCGATCCGCTGGAACCTGCCGACGACGCCACCGAACTGTAGACACCGGCCGGCTTCACGTCACACCGAACGACGTTGGCTGCGACGAAACTCCCCCGGCGTTTCACCGTTCCAGCGTTTGAAGGCGCGTTGAAAGGCTTCCGCCGAGGCGAACCCCAGCAAATAGGCGATCTCGCCAAAGGCCAGTTCCGTGTCGCGGATATAGGTCATCGCCAGATCCCGACGAGTGTCATTGAGAACCGTGCGAAAGCGCGTGCCTTCCTCCGCAAGTCTGCGGCGCAGGGTCCAGGTCGGCAGCTTCAGTCGTGCTGCCACTTCCTCCAGATCCGGCTCCCGCCCCCCATTGAGCAACGGCCCCAGTAACTGAGTGATGCGTTCACGCAAGCTGCGGGTGCGGGTGAGTTGCTCCAGCTCCCGCTCGCACAACTGCAACAGGTGGCGCCAGGTGCTCGGCACATGATCGGGATTGCGCAGCCCGAGGCTGTGCTGGCTCAGACGCAACTGATTGACCCCCGCCGCAAAGCTCACCGGGTGCTCGCTCAAACCGCTGTATTCAGACGCGTACGCGGGGGCTTGGAACTCGATCTCGACCCGCTCGGCGCACAGCGTCGTCCCCGCCAGCGTCGACAGTTGATGCACCCAGCCCGCGAGAATCGAATCCACCACGAAACGGTTGTAGTCGTTGTAGGGGCTGATGGAATAGAAGCGCAACCAAGCGCCGCTGCTGTCTTCGTGAAAGCTCGACTGCCCACGATAGTTGGCGCCGAACAACGGCTCGAAGCGGATCAGCGTACGTGCCGCTTCACGTACGGTGGGGGCCTGGGCGGCGGTCACACCGGCCAGCCCCGCCTGACTCAATCGGCTCAGTTGCCCCATGCGCAGGCCAAGGGCGGGCGATCCGGTGAGTTGAATCGCCCCGTGCCCCAAACGCATGTAGCGCGCAATAGACAAGCGCGCCCCGGCCTCGGCCAGCCGCGCAGGGTCCAGGCCGTATTGCTCGAGGAGGGGAAGGGGGTCGTGCCCATGGCTGCGAACCGCGTCGGCCAGACTGTGAACGAAGCCGACCGACAGATCACCGAGGCGGACCCGGGGCGTGCTCACCGGTCACAACCACAGATTGATCAGGCGCGCCCCGTGACCGGGTTTGGCGCCTTTGGGCGCGGCGCTGACGGACTGTTCGGCGATGCTCTGGCCGCCGCGACTGGCAAAGCTGTGACCGGCACTGCCTTGATCCCAGAACTGCCCACGCATGAAGACGCTGATGCCGGCTTTGGCGCGGGTCATCGGGGCAAGGGTCAGGCGCCGCCAGGCGTCACCTTCGCTCAAGGGCTGTGCGCCGAGTTGCAGATGCGCGGCGAGCGCCTCGTGTTTATCGTCCCGCCACGGTTGCGACCAACTGCCAGTCCCTGCGACGAAAGCCGGGACGGCAATCAGCTCGGCCCCGCTGTCGTTCAGGCGGGTGTAATTATCCGGATACCAACTGTCACTGCCGATCAGTGTGGCGAGGCGGCCGGCTGGCGTTTCGACGATGTGCAGCGGCGCCTTTTTACCGGCGCGGATATAGCCGCGCTGATACCAGTTGGGAAACAGTTGCCGTTGCGGTTGCCCCATCGGCAGGCCATCACGCCCGAACACCAGACTGCTGTTGTACAGCGCGCCTGTGCCGATCAACAACTGCCCGTCCTGCACTTTCGGGTTGGGCAACACGATGGAGCCCGCCACCAGTGTCACGCCGTACTCCTTCGCCAGCCCCCCGAAAACCGTCTGATAATCGCGCGCCATGCTGCGCGACTTCATGCGCAAGTGCACGTCGTCCAGCCAGCTTTCACCACGGGTGTGAAACAGCGCATCGAGGAACAGCAACGGGTTGCTGAACGACAGCCAGTTCATGGCCTCTTCGATGGTCGTGGCCTGATAGAACTGCGATTTTTCATCGACTGCCAAGAGCCAGGTGCCGATGTGTTCGGGCAGTACGACGATGGTTTTGTCGTTGAGCAGACCTCGCTCCCGAGCCTGGTCCAGATACGCCGCGAGTTTGCGGTGCAGGCGCTTGAGGCTCGAATAATCCGAAGGAAACAGCTCGGGTTGGATGCCCAGCAGGTTGCCGCGCTCGCCGGGCTGACCATCGTTGATCACCAGTTGAATGCGCAGGTCCGTGAGGTAATGGCCGGCATGTCGCTTGCTCGTCCACAGCGCATAACTGACGAGAAGGATCGCCAGTACCACTGTGATGAACGTGCCAAGAACTTTGCGCATGGGGGACGGATGATTGCCCTGATGAAAAAGCGGATGCGGAATCAAGAGGCGGGCAGGATACGACAAAACAACGGTTTAACGATAATTCGGCAGCATGGCACTGGGCATGAAAAACGCCTGCGGCCGAATCGGCGGGGCAGGCGTTTTAACGCATGGGTTACTTCGGCGCTTTGGCGGTACGCAGGTAAGGCAGTTTGACGTCGATTGCGCCGTACTTCTCACGTGCCTGTTCATCGTTGAGGCTCAGAGCGACGATCACGTCCTGGCCAGCGGCCCAGTTGGCGGGGGTGGCGAGCGGAACGTTGTAGGTCAGTTGCAGTGCATCGAGTGCGCGCAGCACTTCGGCGAAGTTGCGACCCACCGACATCGGGTAGGTCATGGACAGCTTGAGCTTCTTGTCCGGTCCGATGATGAAGACCGAGCGCACGGTCGCGGTGTCGTTGGGGGTGCGGCCGTCCGGCAGGTAAGCTTCGGCCGGCAGCATGTCGAACGCTTTGGAAACGGCCAGTTGTTCATCGGCAATGATCGGGAAGCCGGCCTTGGCACCGGAGAAGTTTTCGATGTCGCCTTTCCATTGCTGATGGGCTTCGACCCCATCGACCGACACGCCGATTACCTTGGTACCGCGCTTTTCCCATTCAGCGGCCAGTTGCGCGACGGCACCGAATTCGGTGGTGCACACCGGGGTGAAGTCCTTCGGGTGCGAAAACAGAATCGCCCAGTCTGATCCAATCCAGTCATGAAACGAGATAGCGCCCTGATCGGTTTCAGCCTTGAAATCAGGAACGAGATCGTTGATGCGCAGAGCCATGACAATGTCCTCTTGTTGGGGTACGTGTTAGGTGTGCAACAGCCTAGCTGGAATCGGCGGCGCACGTCTTATAACCATTGTGAATAGATCAATAGCGGGGGGAGTGCCCTTGGAGTCAATGCTGGCTTGATTCTGCCCGCCGGGCGTGGGACGCCTGCGCGCTGACGATATGCCGCAAAGCAGCAAGACGATGGCGACGGTCTTCTCGAGACCTCACCACCCCTCTCGATGAGTCAGCCAACTCCCGGGCAGATGCAATTGCACGTATCCGATGACGAACAACATGGCGAGGCAGGCTAGCCATTGCAGCCAGCTCAGCCCGGCAATCCGGTGGATGGCCTGGAGTGGTCGCCGCCAGCGGTATTGGCGGTCGGCGGGAATTGCGGTCGGTGCTTGCAGCACACCGATCAGACCGATGAGGGCGTAGGTGCCGAGCCCGAGGATTCCGAGCCAGCTCCAGATCACGAAGCCCAGCGCCAGCAAGGTACCGCCGTTACGGATGACCAGATAGCGGCGGTCTGTGGTCAGTGTGTGTCGCACGCACCATGCACTGGCGCGTTGATCAGCGTCCTGTATGTATTCGGCGATGACGTACCAGTGGCTGATGAACCATTTTCCGACGCACGCAGCGAGCCATCCACCCAGCGCATAGAGCGGCAGCAGGATCAGCATCAGGGTGATTCCAGTGGAAGAAAGGGCGCTCAGGGCCAGGGTGAGGGTCAGGACGCAGGCGGTCCGTTTCAGGCCGTGGGGCGGGCTCTTGTAGTCGATGAGTGATTTCCAGAACCAGACGTTGTGGTTGGGAAACATGCCCAGCAGGTCGGGGAAGCGTGCGGTGAACGTGGCTGCGAGCCGTTCGCAGGCTTGCCAGTCCGCTTCGCTGAAAGCGGCTGTCATTGCCTTTTGCTGTGCCGGTTGTGCGCACGACAGGAACAGCGCGGCCGCATTGGCGTCAGCGCTGGGGGCTCGTTCGCGATGCAGGGCTTGCTCGCGCAGCTCGCTCAGCCAGGACTGCAATTCGGAACGCCTTTGCAGGGCTTGCCAGTGTTCATCGGCGATGGGGACTACCACTGACTCAGCGTCCCAGGCGAACAGTTGACGCACCTTTTGAAACAAGGCCGGCGACCAGTTTTCGTCGCAGATGAACAGGTTCAGCACGTGCACTTGCAGCGCCTGCCGACGGGAGAATTCTGCGAGCCATCCTTGTCGGCTGTGACGTTCGAGGCACTCGAAAAAGCGCGTTTCGTTTCCCGCGCTCATGTGTTGATCCAGGGTGTGAGTCAGCGTTATGGCGAGCCAATGTGCGAGGCGTTGCTGTTCGTGTTCTCGGGGACGAATCTGTTGCCAGGGCGTCAACCATTGGCGTTGTTCGATGCCCCAGTTCACCAGGTTGGGGTGCGCGTGGGGCGCATTCACGCAACGTTCGAACGCCAGTCGTTCGAACACCGCCTCGATACCCCTCGCGCTCGCCTGGTTCCAGAATCGATCCGGTGCGGCATCGTCCAGCTCGTCGAGCAACATCGTGGCCTGTTCGTATGCCGAGGGCACCGACGGACGTGCGACCTGCATGGGCAACGCCACCACGGGCGCTGCTCTGAAGTCGGGCGCGGGGGGCTGGTCATCGTCGCCCTCGCGCAGGATTTGCAGCGCGTGCTCGTAGGCTTCACGCAGTTGCTGAAACGCTTCGGGATCTTCCTCCGGACGTCTGATCTTGAGCAGTCTGGCGTACTGCCGTTTGACGCTGCGTTCGTCGGTACGGCCGGGCAGATCAAGGACCTTCCAGCAATCGAAAGTGGCGTTCATGGGTCAGTACCCACCGCGGCTTTCCAGCACGCCGACCCGCTCGTTGAGTTCCGTGCGCGCCTGGCGAATGATGCGCTCGTCCTGGCTTTCGAGGGCTTGCTGAAACGCGCTTGCCCAGTGATCGATCTGCGTGCGCAGCTCGCCCAGGCTCTCCTGATACAAACGCTCGAGCCGTGCGATCAACAGCGTATTGATCTGCTGGTCGCGAGGATGCACCTTGAGGTCGCCGAGCGCTTGCAGGCGTTCGGCGATGGCCTGCTCATCGAGTACGCCGGGGTTGTTCTCGATGATCAACGCGAACTGTGCGCCGGTCAGAGGGATGCTCACCTGGCACTCGAGAATGCCGTTGGAATCGTAGGTAAACCGCACATCCAGACTGACCTCGCCGTCGGTGTGTGGCGGGATCGGAATTTCCAGCTCTCCCAGCGGGATGTTGTCGCGCACGAGGCGACTTTCCCCCTGAAAAATCCTGACCAGCGCGCGTTCCTGCCGGTCGTGGACGGGATACACGGTTTCTACCCGGCTGACCGGGACGACGGTGTTGCGCTCGATGATCGGCAGGTAATGGCCGCTCTCGTGGTCCTGGCCGATCTGTTTGGCGGTCTCGATGCCCAGGGTGTAGGAGCAGACGTCAGTCAGCACCACTTCTTCCAGGGCAGCATCACGGGATTTCAACGCGGCCTGTATCGCGGCGCCGTGGGCCACAGCTTCGTCAGGGTTGAGTTGAATCGAAGGAAAGCGCCCGAACAGCCCCGCCGCCAGTTTGCGCACCAGCGGCATGCGCGTCGCGCCGCCCACCAGGAGGATTTCGTCCAGTTCGCCAATCTGGATTCGGGCATCACGCATGGCGCGCTCGACCGGATTGCGCAGCCGTTCCAGCAACGGAGCGAACAGCGCGGCGACGTCCTCTTGAGTGAACGTGTGCTGCCACTGCTGGCCGTTCGCGCGCAGAACGAATTCGCTGCTGTGCGCCTGGCCCAGCGCGGTGCGCACGCGTTGGGCTTCACGGTGCAGCGCATGAACGACCGACTGCGGCGCAGGAAAGCCTGGTTTCCCGGCCTGGCTCTGCACGAAGCTTTCAGCCAGTAACCGGTCGAAGTCCTCGCCGCCCAGGTAGTTGTCCCCGGCACTGGCGCGCACTTCCATGACACCCTCGAACAGTTCGAGAATCGAGACGTCGAACGTGCCCCCGCCCAGGTCGAACACCAGAAAGGAGCATTCCTTGCCGTGTTGTGGAAGCCCGTACGCCAGCGCGGCAGCCGTCGGTTCGTTGATGAGCTTTTGGACGTTCAGACCGGCCAGTTCCCCAGCGATGCGCGTGGCTTTGCGCTGGGCATCGCTGAAGTAGGCCGGGACGCTGATGACCGCTTCGGTGATGCTCTCGCCATAGGCGCGCTCGACGTCTTCCTTGAGGCTTCGCAGCACCAGGGCAGAAAGCTCTTCGGGACGAAACGAATGAGTCCCCAACGTCACCGAATGGGCGCTGCCCATGTGACGTTTGAATAACGCGGCGGTCAGGGACGGGTGCGTGTGCAGCCGTTCGCGGGCCGCCTGGCCGACCAGAATCCGGCCTTCGTCGTCCAGCCCGACGACAGAGGGCGTCAGCACCTGGCCAAGCGCGTTGGGGACCAGGACGCTGGCGTCGTTTTTCCAGACCGCGACCAGACTGTTGGTGGTGCCAAGGTCTATCCCGACGATCATGGGCGAGTTCCTTTCTGCAGGCTCGACGAGCCACGGGCGTTGATGAGCTTGAGGGCGTTCATGAACGTTTTCTTCCTTGAGCTGAGCGGCCGGGTGCAGCGATATGAGATCGATCTGCGCGGATGGTTCAAGCGCCAGCCTGCCGCAATGAATAACAGCCGCCACTTTACCCGCGCAGCGAAGGTGTTGAAGCGGGGGCGCGATTTTCGAGTCGCTGAATGAGGGACAGTCCTCAAAACGACAAAAAAATCGGATCCAAAGTGAATTTATTTTTCAGTAAGCTATCTAGCATCACGCTCAGGGACAGTTTGCACCTGCGCCCTTGACACGCTTACAGCGCCGCTCTGACGGCAAAGCTACTGCGCACGGCGCTGCTTCATTCACCAAGACAGGGATGTAAAACGCTCATGCCAACGACCTCAACGACTGCGCCAGCCACCGGCGAACTGGTCTCCCGTTTTCAATACGGCAAAGGCTTTCTGATTTTTCTACTGATCTTCGGCGTGGTCATGCTCGGCATGGCCGGCTTCGTGCTGTACCTGAGCACTTTGCTTCCTGCCAGCGCCTCGGGGCCTGTCGCGCTCACGACTCAACGCGGCAGCACCGTTAACTTTGCCAGCGGCGTGCTGCTGATTTACTGCACCAGCGCTTTCCTGGCAGTCATCGGCCTGAGCGCATTCGGTGTCCATGCATGGCACAGGAAAATGCGTCAGAGCAGCTATGAGCTGTATGAGCATGGCATTGCCCACATCACCCACGGCAAGAAAATCTATCTGGCGTTCACCGAGATCGAACACGTCTATCTGTTCGGTTCGGGGCAGGCAGGATTCACGGGGCTGATCACCAATCTGGCGTTTCGGCGCAACGCGAGCGAACCGTTTCATCGCGTGATCGAAGCGCTCAAGGGCTTTCAGGATTTCCAGCAGTTGTTCCGCGAACTCTATCTTAATGCCCGGCAGCCGGTGGTGCTGGACACGCTCAGGGCTGGCGGGAGTGTGACCTTCAATTGCATCGACTCGGCGCAGGTATGGCGCAAACGCATGAGCGGCGATTTCCTGAACGTCAAGACGCTGCCGATCCAGGTGTCCCGCGATGTCCTGCAAGTCCAGGGCAGCCAGGTGCCAATGGCTACGCTGCGCACCATTGACCTGAGCGCCTGGAGCGAAAAGGTCATGATCAAGGACTCGTCCGGCAAGGTCGTGCTATCGACTGTTGCCACCGGCATCCTGAGCCATGACCTGTTTCTCGGCACGTTGAGCCTGTTGATGGAGGATACGGCTCCGGATCTTGCGCAGGCTGCGCCGGTGCTGGTCTGAATGCTGTGTTGAGTTGAACGATTGAATTGAACGACGGAACGATTGATCCATGACCGAACACATCATCTACAGCGTTGAAGGCGAGAGCGATGAGCTCAAGACTGCCGTGATCAGCGCGCAGACCACCTTCAAGTTTTTCTGGCGAGAGCTGTCCTGGGAATCGCGCAGAATCGTCAAGAGTCTCGACATGGCGGCGGTGAAGATGTCGTTCGCCGTTGATGACAACGACCCCGAGCTGCCCTCTGTCGAGAACATGTGGGTAAGCGATGTCGAGTTCGATGGGCAGTTCATTACCGGTGTGCTAATGAACGAGCCGCGCTGGGTCACGTCGGTGAGGGCCAGCGACACGGTGTCGTTGCCACTGGCTGCGCTCAATGACTGGATGTACGTGCGCGACGGCCATGCGTACGGCGGATTTACAGTGGATGCCCTGCGGGACGGCATGTCCGCCGAGGCCCGCGACGAGCATGACCGGGCCTGGGGGCTGGATTTCGGCGAGCCGGGGACCGTTGAAGTGGTGCCTGCCGCGGAGGGGCAGGCACCCTGGCTGTTATCCCGCAATCTGGACAGCGCAGCGGACCGACAAACGCTCGCGATGCTGGAGCATGCCGAGCACCCGATGGCGTTGAACATGCGCGAGAAAGTCGAAGAAGGGTTGCAGCAGCATCCGCATGTGATTGGCGACTATGACCCCGGTGGCTGGTTACTGCTGCACCGGGAAGTGCTGGCGGGCAATTACTCCGTGGTTCATGCGTTGTTACGCCACGGTGCCGATCCACTGGCACCCAACGCCCATGGACAGACGCCGATATCGCTGGCGGACGAGGCGGGATGGCCACGGATCACTAGCCTGCTGAAAGGTCACGAAACTGACGATCAGGTGGCGGTGGAGTCCCGGGGCTTTCCGTTGTGGCCGATCGGTTTTGCACTGGTGGCGCTCGCCTTCGGCTGGCTCTACTACCTGGTGGTCTACCCGCTGCGAAACGCGTGGTCAGGTCATTCGGTCGACATCGCCCGGCCGTGGGATTTTGTCGGTGCGTTCATGTTGCTGGGGTTCGGATTGGTGTCGTGCACCGGCCCCTGGTATTTCAGATTGCGGCTGCGCACGCCGCAATGCGGTGGCGCCCGGTTGCTGGATCTGCTCACGATGCTGGCTGGCCTGTTGCTTGCCTTTTCGCTGCACGACCAACTGCAGCGCTATGTGATGGGGCTCTAGCACCCAACGCTTCGGTCGCTGGCAGATCGCTGTTGCATCCGGAGACCTTTCGAAGCGCCACGCCGTTCCAACATCATCAAATGCGCACGTGTGCAGTATTCGGCTGCCACGAGCTTATTCACTGCCATGATCGGTCATCCGCTGAGCACCATGATCATTAATCTGTCACTTTCGGTCATTGAGCGTGACCGAATGGCTGTTTAATGTCTGCGTCATGAACAGGGCTATCGTTCCAGCCTTGATAAATCGATGAGCGCCACAGAGTGCTCGCGTCCCGTGATGATGCTTGATGGAGTTTCGTATGGCCGCCGCTCACTACCCGCATTTGCTGGCCCCGCTGGATCTGGGATTCACCACGTTGCGCAACCGCACCCTGATGGGTTCGATGCACACGGGCCTCGAGGAGAAGCCGGGTGGCTTCGAACGCATGGCGGCGTATTTCGCCGAGCGTGCGCGCGGCGGCGTCGGCCTGATGGTCACGGGCGGGATCGCACCCAATGCCGAAGGCGGTGTGTATTCCGGCGCGGCCAAACTGACCACCGCCGAAGAAGCCGACAACCATCGCATCGTCACCAAGGCCGTTCACGAAGCGGGCGGCAAGATCTGCATGCAGATCCTTCACGCCGGTCGTTATGCCTATAGCCCCAAGCAGGTGGCGCCGAGTGCGATTCAGGCGCCGATCAATCCGTTCAAGCCCAAGGAGCTGGACGAAGAGGGCATCGAGAAGCAGATTCAGGACTTCGTCACGTGCGCGACCCTGGCCCTGACCGCTGAATACGACGGTGTGGAAATCATGGGGTCGGAAGGCTATTTCATTAACCAGTTCCTCGTCGCCCACACCAACCATCGCACCGACCGCTGGGGCGGCAGCTACGAGAATCGCATGCGTCTTGCGGTGGAGATTGTGCGGCGAGTACGCGAGGCTGTGGGCGCGAACTTCATCATCATTTATCGCCTGTCGATGCTCGACCTGATCGAGGGCGGCAGCACCTGGGAAGAAGTGGTGCAACTGGCCAAGGCCATCGAACAGGCGGGTGCCACGCTGATCAACACCGGGATCGGCTGGCACGAAGCGCGTATTCCGACCATCGCCACCAAGGTTCCCCGTGCAGCGTTCGCCAAGGTTACGGCGAAGATGCGCGGTTCGGTGTCGATCCCGCTGATCACCACCAACCGTATCAACACGCCGGAAGTGGCGGAGCAGGTTCTGGCCGAAGGCGATGCGGACATGGTGTCCATGGCGCGTCCGTTCCTGGCCGACGCCGATTTCGTCAACAAGGCCGCAGCCGGACGTGGCGATGAAATCAACACCTGCATCGGCTGCAACCAGGCCTGCCTGGATCACACCTTCGGCGGCAAGCTCACCAGTTGTCTGGTGAACCCGCGCGCCTGTCATGAAACCGAACTCAACTACCTGCCGGTGAAACAGATCAAGAAGATCGCTGTGGTTGGCGCCGGGCCTGCCGGGCTGGCGGCGGCGACAGTGGCGGCTGAGCGCGGACATGAGGTGACGCTGTTCGATTCGGCCAGCGAAATCGGCGGCCAGTTCAACATCGCCAAGCGTATTCCGGGCAAGGAAGAGTTTTTCGAAACCCTGCGTTATTTCGGTCGCAAGTTGCAGACCACGGGCGTCGAGGTGCGTTTGAACACGCGGGTGGCGGTGGACGATCTGGTGGACAAGGGCTACGACGAGGTGATTCTGGCGACCGGTATCGCGCCGCGGATTCCGGCGATTCCGGGTGTCGATAATGCCAAGGTGCTGAGCTATCTGGACGTGATTCTCGGGCGCAAACCGGTGGGTAAATCAGTGGCGGTTATCGGCGCCGGCGGGATCGGTTTTGACGTGTCCGAATTCCTCGTGCATCAAGGCGTCGCCACCAGCCTGGACCGTGACGCGTTCTGGGAAGAGTGGGGCATCGATGGCGCGCTGTCGGCCCGTGGCGGTGTTGCCGGGATCAAGCCGCACCCTCATGCGCCGGCGCGTCAGGTATTCCTGTTGCAGCGCAAGACCTCCAAGGTGGGTGACGGTCTGGGCAAGACCACGGGCTGGATTCACCGCACGGGGTTGAAAAACAAGCAGGTGCAGATGCTCAACAGCGTTGAGTACCTGAAGATCGACGATGCCGGTCTGCATATCCGGATTGGCGCCGAGGGCGAAGAGAAACTGCTGCCGGTGGACAATGTGGTGATCTGTGCCGGTCAGGATCCCTTGCGTGAGCTGTTCGATGGTTTACAGGCGGCGGGGCAGAGCGTGCACCTGATCGGCGGCGCGGATGTCGCGGCCGAGCTGGATGCCAAACGCGCGATCAATCAGGGCTCGCGCTTGGCAGCGCAGTTGTAGGCCAAGACACCACGATGCTACAGGCCCGATTCATCCATTGGCAGAGTGGTAGACTCGCTGCTTTCTCGTCTTCTGAATCACCAGATGCTGCCTTCAGCCCCGCTGCACCCCCTCGATCTGCCCTGGCTTGAGCAAGCCGACATCGACGTCGCCATCCTGCGTCTGGACCTTATCGATCCGCTGATCAGCGGCAACAAGTGGTTCAAGCTCAAACATCACCTCAGGGCCGCTGAGCACGCCGGGGCCGAAGGTGTGATCAGCCTTGGCGGCGCTCACTCCAATCATCTTCATGCCCTCGCGGCGGCGGGCAGGCGATTCGGTTTTTCCACGGTCGGTCTGTTGCGCGGGCATCCGGTCGAAACACCGACGGTGAAGGATCTTCAGGCGTTCGGCATGGAACTGCACTGGCTCGGTTACGCAGGCTATCGGGCGCGGCACGATGCGGATTTCTGGACGCCATGGCGTGAGCGTTATCCGCAGCTGTATCCGGTTCCCGAGGGTGGTGGCGGGCTGGACGGGGCGTTGGGCTGTGCCGAGATCGTGAGTCAGGCGGGCAGTCAGCTCGGCAAGGCTGGATGGGACGATTACCACGGCTGGTGGCTGGCCTGCGGTACTGGAACCACTTTGGCCGGACTGGTGTTGGCCGAATCGCAAACGCGCAGGGTGTACGGCGCGATGGCTGTGCCTGAAGGGCATGGCGTTGCAGAAAATGTTCAGAAAATCCTCGGCTCGGTAAATCCCGAGCGCTTTGAACTGATCGACGCCAGTCGCGGGGGTTTCGCCAGAACCGATCCCGCACTGATGGCATTCATCGCAGAGTGTGAAGAGCAGAGCGGCATTCCTTTCGAGCCGCTGTACACCGGCAAGGCGTTGCTCGCATTGCGCTTGGCCATCGAGGCCGGGCGCATTACCAGAGGATCGCGGCTGATCTTCGTCCACACCGGCGGGTTGCAGGGCAATCGGCGTTAAGCCGGTGCCGTTCAACGGGTAGGAGCCCTCCGGGCAAAAACGCTCCCGACCCGATAAGAACCTTACTGCCCAGCGTGTGGCACGAATCCTGCGGATCCGACACCTCCACAGGTCGGTCCTGAGTATGTCGGCGACACTTCTGGAGTGAGGCCGCTCAGGCGCTGTACCGATAATCGGATCTTTATTACGCGCGCCGAGGTTCTTATGACGACTCCAGCCATCGAGCAGGTCGATCCTGCCACTTTGAGAAAAGTCATCGTTGCGGCCGGTATCGGCAATTTTGTCGAGTGGTTCGACTTTGCGGTGTATGGCTTTCTCGCCACCACCATCGCCCAGCAGTTCTTCCCCAGCGGCGACGCCAGTGTGGCGCTGCTCAAGACCTTCGCAGTGTTCGCGGTGGCGTTCGCGTTTCGTCCTCTGGGCGGGCTGTTTTTCGGCATGCTGGGCGACAGGATCGGCCGCAAACGCACACTGGCGTTCACCATTCTGCTCATGGCCGGGGCCACCACCATCATTGGCCTGTTGCCGACCTACGCGGCCATCGGGGTGACGGCGCCGATTCTGCTGACGATCATCCGCTGCGCCCAGGGCTTTTCGGCCGGGGGCGAATACGCAGGGGCCTGCGCGTATCTGATGGAGCATGCACCCAGTGGCAAGCGCGCCTGGTATGGCAGTTTCGTGCCGGTGTCGACGTTCGCCGCCTTCGCCGCCGCCGCGATATTCGCTTACGCGTTGGAGGCCTCGTTGTCCGCTGAAGCCATGAGCGGTTGGGGCTGGCGTTTGCCGTTTCTGGTCGCTGCGCCGTTGGGGCTGGTCGGTCTGTACCTGCGCTGGAAGATGGACGAAACCCCCGCGTTTCAGGCGGTGGCCGAAGAGCACGCGGTGGCGCATTCTCCGCTCAAGGAAACCCTTCGCAACCATGGCGGGGCGATCTGCGCACTGGGCGCGTTCATTTCCCTGACCGCGCTGTCGTTCTACATGTTCACCACTTACTTCGCGACTTATTTGCAGGTGGCCGGTGGCTTGAGCCGGGCGACGGCGCTGCTGGTGTCGCTGATCGCGTTGCTGTTCGCGGCGGCGATGTGCCCGTTGGCGGGCGCGTTTTCGGACAAGGTCGGGCGTCGGGCCACGGTGATCACGGCCTGTGTCCTGCTGGCGGTAATGGTGTATCCGTCGTTCCTGATGGCCAGTTCCGGCTCGTTCGCAGGTTCGATCATCGGCGTGATGTTGCTGGCCACCGGTGCGGTGTTGTGCAACGTGGTGACGGCGGCTCTGCTGTCGGAAACCTTTCCCACACGCACCCGCTACACCGCCTCGGCGATCACCTACAACATGGCCTATACGATTTTCGGCGGCACTGCGCCGTTGATGGCGACCTGGCTGATCGGTCTTACCGGCAGCAACCTGTCGCCGGCGTTCTACCTGATCGTGATCGCATTGCTGGGGCTGGTGGGCGGCCTGGCGTTGCCGGAGACGTCCAAGGTGTCGCTGCATGATGTGGACGGCGCCCTGGCTCAGCGTTCGGCGATGCAGCCCGCGGCATGAGGTGACTGGCGTGGTGCCTGCGCAACAAAACATGGCACCACTGCCCCAAAAAATGGCACATTGGCGACCCCTTGTGCCGCCGACATTTTTTGCAATGAATTTGCTCGCGGCACATCAACCGTTCGATGGATGAACTCCGATGGCCGTTACCAGCCCTTCGACCGCGACCGCCGCGCCCCCTCAATCCAGCCCGTTGGTGATGCGCATCATCGGCGCCGTGGCGCTGGCGCATTTAATCAATGACCTGATCCAGTCAGTGCTGCCGTCGATCTATCCGATGCTCAAAGCCAACTACGGCCTGACCTTCACTCAAGTCGGGCTGATCACGCTGACCTTCCAGATCACGGCATCGCTGCTGCAACCGTGGGTGGGTTATTACACCGACCGTCATCCCAACCCGCTGGTGCTGCCGGTCGGTTCGATCTGCACCTTGATCGGCGTGTTGATGCTCTCGACCGTGGGCAGCTTTCCGATGATTCTGCTGGCGTCGGCATTGATCGGCATCGGCTCCTCGACCTTTCACCCTGAAGCCTCGCGCATCGCGCGGCTGGCTTCCGGTGGTCGTTTCGGTCTCGCACAATCGACATTTCAGGTGGGTGGCAACAGCGGTTCGGCGTTCGGCCCGCTGCTGGCCGCCGCGATCATCATTCCGTTCGGTCAGGGTCACGTCGCCTGGTTCGGACTGTTCGCGTTGTTTTCGGTGGGTCTGCTGTACGCCATCAGCCGCTGGTACAAAGGGCATCTGGCGCTGTTCAAGCTCAAGGCGGGTCATGCGGCGACCCACGGGCTGTCGAAAACCCGAGTGATCATTGCGCTGTCCGTGCTGGCGTTTCTGGTGTTCTCCAAGTTTTTCTACATGACCAGCATCACCAGCTACTTCACGTTTTACCTGATCGAGCGCTTCGATCTGTCGGTGGCGAGTTCGCAACTGCACCTGTTCCTGTTCCTCGGGGCAGTAGCGGCGGGGACCTTCTTCGGTGGTCCGATCGGCGACAAGATCGGCCGCAAGGCGGTGATCTGGTTCTCGATCCTCGGTGCCGCACCGTTCACGCTGGCGTTGCCTTACGCTGATCTGTTCTGGACCAGCGTGCTGAGCGTGATCATCGGTTTCATCCTGGCGTCCGCATTCTCGGCCATCGTGGTCTATGCGCAAGAGTTGGTGCCGGGCAACGTCGGCATGATCGCCGGGATCTTCTTCGGCCTGATGTTCGGCTTCGGCGGGATAGGCGCCGCGCTGTTGGGGCACCTCGCGGACCTTCACGGCATCGTGTATGTCTACACCCTGTGCTCATTCCTGCCGTTGCTTGGCATCCTCGCCATCCTGCTCCCGAGAACTCACCGCTGATGCTGACCGCTGCCCTGATCTTCCTGGTCACTATCACGCTGGTGATCTGGCAACCGAAAGGTCTGGGCGTGGGCTGGAGTGCAACGTTCGGTGCGTTGCTGGCGTTGCTCTTCGGCGTGGTGCACCCGACGGATATTCCCCAGGTGTGGCACATCATCTGGAACGCCACGGGCACGTTCATCGCGCTGATTATCATCAGCCTGTTGCTGGATGAAGCCGGGTTTTTCAACTGGGCCGCGCTGCATGTGGCGCGTTGGGGCAAGGGCCGGGGGCGCTGGCTGTTCGCGTTCATCGTGCTGCTCGGGGCTCTGGTCTCGGCGCTGTTCGCCAACGACGGTGC
>Ga0160447_100418_pt1 | contig 20934 bp, 20 predicted proteins | sample HID1973K_E1MG_FD_108222 | JGI IMG/M metagenome (GOLD analysis project Ga0160447, IMG submission 108222) | Enriched mosquito-associated microbial communities from UW Madison campus, WI, USA - HID1973K_E1 MG | ecosystem: Host-associated > Arthropoda: Insects > Digestive system > Unclassified ...
CATATCCTCGACCATGCGTTCACGTAGTGCGGTCATGGCAAACTCCATCGAAATGAAGAGGCAGGAACTGCACTGCCATCGTCTCATTCGAGGGAGAGCGCTTCACGTGACGATGCCGAAGCCAATATCGCCGGCCAAACGACCTCTCCCGCGTCAGCGGGTTAGTTCAATAGTAGTTATCTGAATAGCTGTGTTTTGAACGCCTCAGCGAGCTGAGCCGACGATTGCTTGATGCGCTTTCTGCGCCGACCGGACACCAGCGAGACATTAAAACCATGCCTGATAATACGAATTATCAGGCATGAAAGAAGGCGTTTTTCGGCGGATCTCCTTGCCGCTGGCCGACAAAGCCGTTGATGGGTCGTACCGCAGCGCCAAGATTAAGCGTAATGCTGCTAATACAACTTATCATGCTTGAAAATGATGTCCGCCGGTGCGTGGGGAGGGCATTGGAGCGTCGCGTGCCTCCTATTAGGCCGACCGATCTACCGCCCCGCGAACGAGAGACGGAAACTACCGTGGTAGGCGGCCTTGGATGGGGTAATAGCAGGAACACAAGCCGGTTGCCCTCGGCGAGCGCCTGCCCGGGCGCAAGGCACGACGCCCGGAACGGAATCGAGGTCAAAATGCGGAGGCCTACCCAACCGAGCCCATTTGCGGCTCGGACAGTATCGGCATCGGGGAGAATCGCGCACCCGTATCATTTGGTCTATAATGAAGGATCAAGTGATCCATTTGGAGGTTGCCATGCTGTTGGTCTCGCCGGAACAGATCGCAGCCGTGATGGCGCTGCCTCGCGTCCCGCATTCGGTGGCCGAGCTCGACGCGCAGGTCCGTGAGGGCCTCCCAAAGTCCGCGCTCCGAGAAGGCGTCGAGCACGCGACGCGCAGCGCCGAGGAACGGCGCGCCTTGCTCGCGCGCATTGTGCCGGAGGCGACCTTCAAACGTCGCCGCGACAAGCTCAGTCCCGACGAGTCTGAGAAGACGGAGCGGCTCGCACGAATCGTCGCGACCGCGCGTTATGTATGGGACGACGAGGGTGATGCGCGGGAGTTTCTAAATACGATGCACCCGTTGCTCGAAGGGCGTACGCCGGTGGAGGTCGCCTTGAGCGAGCTCGGCGCGCGGCGCGTCGAGGAACTGTTGTGGAAGCTGTTCTATGGGCTGCCGGCATGACCTCCTGCATGGAAGTCGTTGAGGTGCCAGCCTGATGCGGATTTTTAGAATTGCGGATCGGCGTCGTCCGGTGTGGAGTGGCACCGGGGCGATGCTGGTCGGTGGCCGCTTCAATAGCCCTGGCCGTCCAGTCATTTACGGCGCGCTGAATTTTGCGGGGGCAATGCTGGAGGTGCTGGTGCATGCGCGGATCGGTAAGGTTCCCAAGCACCACGTATGGGTCGAAGTTGAGGTTCCGAAGGACGTGACGATCGAGCGCGTCGTCGTCGAAGACTTGTCAGCGGGCTGGGATGCGCCTGATGCGAAGGTCGCGCGCCGTTTCGGCGACAAGTGGATCGAGGAGGGGAGATCAGCGGTGCTGGTGGTCCCGTCGGTCGTGGCGCGAGCGGAATGTAATGCCGTGGTCAACCCGGCACATCCGGATGCCGGACGTTTAGTCGTCTCGGCGCCGCAGCCTGTCGTGTGGGACCAGAGGCTATTCACACGCGGAGCGGACGTGCCGCCCGAATAAGTTGAGCCGTGTCGCGTCACAGAGGAAGTCCGCTACCAAGAAGATCGTGTTCCGGCGTCTCGGGCTTGAGGAATTAGCGAACCTCAACAACAGTGACAGCCGTAGACCACATTGAAAGTGTCACCGACCAGAATTTAAAATATCGTGCCGCCGCGCCGTTGCAGTGACAGTTTTGCTTGCAGTCCGAACGAAATAAAAGAGTCAATTCGCATAAGTCCGCATTAAATTTGTCACTTCGCGTCCTACACTTCGAATCCCGTCCGTAAGGCGTTGATCTTATGGAAAATTCATTGCATATCAAGGAGCCGGTCGCGCTTGTGCGTCCGAGTGGCGCGCATCGCTTCGAAGCCTTCAGCCCGAAGCTGGCCCGACGGCTGACGTTATACAGGCGCGCCTTGCTTGAGCAGTGGTTTCTGCTTGAAGCGGATCCTGCGGTGGCGACGTTCTGCGAGCGGCCCGGTTATGTGAATGTCGAGGGGCAGCAGCGCCTTGCCGACTTTTGGGTCGGTTATGTTGACCGACAGGAGTTAGTTATCCTTGATGATTCGTATGGCGATGAAGCGGTACGCAAGCCGCACCGCGCGCTCGATGGCGCAGCGCTACCCGTCCGTCGCGTGTCGCCGGCTGACCTCGCGGCCGCAAGGGTATGGATCGACAACTGGCAGCGCATGCTTCCGTGCATTGTGGCGAACCGGGGTCTTGTTGCACCGTCCCTGCCACGAGCGATCGAGCGCTTCGTGACCCATCCCCAGAAGTTGCTCGCGATCGAGCGGGAGTTCTCGACTGGGGATCCCGTACTGGTTCGCACGGCAGTATTCGAGCTGTTGCATGCCGGGCGGATCAGTGCGCCGGATCTGCACACGCTGTCGCTGTCCCTGCTCACGTCGTTTGTCGCCACGGAGGCAATCTCATGAGCCGCCGCAAGCCGGAGTTTCAGGCAATCGATGTAGCGACGTGGCCTGCAGTTGCTTACATCGAATTCGATCACGAAGCACGGCGCGCGTTCGAAGTGCGCATGCAGGCGCTGGTACGCTACGCGCGCGGCGAATCGCTCAAACAGATCGAACAGTCTACTGGTGTCAATCGACGCCAGCTGCATCGCTGGCTCGAACGGGCCTTGTCGCCGCATCCGGACGGGCGGCCTTTTGGGTTCCGCGCCCTGGTCAGCTATGTGCGGGTCGCCGATTACGTTCGTCTGAGTCCGGTGCGTATAGGTGGTGAGCGCGGCAGTCGAGGCGCCGCGGGCGCGCTGTCGCAGCTTTTCGAGCGCTACCCGACGCTCGCCGCGTGGCTGCTGCAGGTCAGACAGCGTCGTGTGCTGCTGGAACAGATCAATACCGATGGGCGATTGCGGACCCGCCTGCGAGGGCTGCAGCGGCTGCATGACGAATTCCTCCGCCAGTGTCGCGCCGTGGGCCTGACGGCAGCGGACTACCCGTTCAACACGGCAGGACGTGCGATCCGTTCGCTGTCGCAGCGGCTGAAGACAGAAATGCTGCGCAGTTTCGGTGCTGCCGCGCGCTCGGCGGGCGCTTCGCACCTAAAGGGGTTGCCACACAGGGATGACGGCGTGGAAAGTCCTGCGGCGGTACGTCCCTATCAGGTGGTCGAGTTCGACGGTCACAGGCTCGATATCCGGTTAAAAGTAGTCGTGCGCGATCCGCTTGGCTTTGAACACGAATTTGAGATGGAGCGGGTGTGGCTGCTGGTGATCATCGACGTGTGCACACGCGTCGTGCTGGCCTACCATCTCGTACTGGCGCGTGAGTACAGCCGCTATGACGTGATCAAGACCATCGAAAAGGCGCTGGAGCCACATCGCACCCGCTCTTTTACCATCGAGGGGCTCGGCTACGAACCGCAGGATGGTTTTGCATCGCAGCGGTTGCCGGAGCTGGCGTACGTGACCTGGGAGTGGATGAGGATCGACAATGCGAAAGCCAACCTCGCGAATGAAACGTTGACGGCGCTATGTGAATTCGTCCGCTGTGTCGCCGACGCGGGACCGATGCACAGCCCGGATGAGCGGCCGTACATCGAGCGCTTCTTCGGCACGATCGCAAGCCGCCTGTCTTCGCGCCTGCCCGGCTACACAGGTTCGCATCCGCGCGATTTGCGCCGGGCGCTGGCCGATCCAAAGCGCAACCTGCGTCTATATGTGTCGCTCGATGAACTGGAGGAGCTTGTCGAGTATGCGATTGCGGGCTACAACGGCACGCCACACAGCGGTTTGAGCAACGCCACACCGCTCGAAGCGATGGAGTATTTCATCCGCGGCAAACAGATGGTGGTGACGTGGCTTGCCGAACATCATCGCCGCACGTTGTGTCTGATGCAATCGGCGCGTCGCTGCCGGGTGCGGGCCTACCTCGATCAGGGCGTGCGTCCCCACATCAATCTGCATGGCGTGCGCTACACGAACGACGTGCTCGCAACGAGCACGCATCTGATCGGAAAGCACCTGCTGGTCTATATGAATGCGGATGATCTGCGTGTGTGCGTGCGTTCCTGCCCGACTGCACGGAACTGGGCGTACTCGATGCGCAGGGGGCGTGGCGTGTTGTGCCCCACAACCTCAAATTGCGCCAGGAAATTCGCAAGCATCAGGGCAAGCGCCATAGCCGCGCCGTGATGGGTGCTAACCCGATCGAGGCTTACGTCCAGACGAAGCTCGAACAGGCAAAGGAGACCCGCAAGGCGGCGACGGAACTCGCGCACGCAGTCAAGCTGCTGGCGTCAGCACCAACAGTACGCACCCCAGTCGGCCCGGCGCGGCCGGTGGAAACCACAGTGGCGTCCTCTCCCGCGATCGAGGCGGTGCCTTCGACACCGAAGGTCACCGCCGTCGAGCTTGCACCTCGCGCGCCAGTCCAACCGAAAAAACTCTCCATCGGTACCGGTCAGGTCTTTTAACCCTGTCTTTTGCATGGGAGGCGTCATGTCGCTTCAGATACCGCGTCCGATTGATCCGTCGCTGCATCCGCTGACCACCGGCAACTATAGGATCGCCACCCCGGCGATTCAGGCGTTCTACGAGCTCGTGGTGCGATGTCTGCACTACCGGATCATGGGTGCTCTGATCTACGGACCATCGCGGATCGGCAAGACGCGCGCGATCGAGTACGTGCGGCTGCTGCTCGCGCGCAATTATCCGAAGATGACGAGCTATCACGCGCAGTGCAAGCATAAGCCGCGGCATGCCGAAGGACCATTCTTGGCCAACCTGCTCGAGGCCGTCGGAGATCCCGATCCGAACGCTGGCTCGAACCCGTCCAAGCGCCTGCGACTGTCTCTAAGGATTCGCGAGGCGGCGGCCCGTGCCGGTAGCGGCACGGTGCTGCTGTTTTGCGACGAAGCGCAGCGCTACAACGAGAACGAATACGAGTGGTTGCGCGACGTGCATGATGCGCTCGACCGGCAGCAGATCAAGCTGTTTACCTTTCTCGTAGGTCAGCAGGAGTTGCTCGCGCAGAAGACCAGTCTGCAGATTGCGGGCAAGACGCAGATCGTGGCGCGCCTGATGGTCGAGGAACTGTCGTTTTACGGGATCCGGAACGCCGAGGATGTCGCGACGTGCCTCAATGGGTACGATCAGACCGCCTACCCGGAGGGCAGCGAGTGGAGCTTCACGCGTTTCTATATTCACAGGCCTTCGATGCCGGGTATCGGCTGGTCAGCGACGCCGACGTACTCTGGCATGCATTCGAGGCCGCGCACAACAGGGCCAACCTGCCGGGCCGACTTGAAATTCCGATGGAATCGTTCGCGCGAGTGGTCGAGATCGTTCTGAAGGAAAGCGAACTCAAGGATGGTCTGCAATACAGCCCTGAGGCTGCTTTGTGGGCATACGCGGTGCAGCACTGCGGCTATGTTCAGTCCCGTCATGCAACCGGCCGCGTGCTCGTCGCCGCATAAGGCGCGGCGGGTAATGCCGCCGCGGTTCCCGATTCTGACGCTTGACGAGCGGAAGCTGACACCGGCCCTGGGCTACCTTTTCAACGCGAAGTGGATCGATCCGTGCGAATCGCTGGTGACGATCTTGTGGAAATTCGAGAAAGCGAACGCCTTGCCGGGCCATATTGCCGCACTACTCATGGGTGCGCACATCGATCCCTACGAAGGGGTGGCGCCGCAGGCCGGCGTCATCGACATCCGGCGGCTGCGGGACACGCTCAATGTGCCGCTGAAGATCCTGCACGGCTCGCTTCTGGTCCCGTCGCAACGACGCCGGTACAGCAAACTGTTTCAATACTGCCGATGCTGTCTGGCGCGCGGGTATCACAGCGTGCTGCACCAGGTCAACGGCGTGGAGGTGTGCCCGGCGCACCGCCGGCCGCTGGAGACCGCATGCCGGCGATGCAGCTACGAGGCCCCGTACGTCCTGAGCGTGAGTTTCCTGGACGCGCCTTACCGTTGCGCCTATTGCCGCGCGGGCTACAGCCACAAGGTCTTTTCAATCCTGGGTTTGCAGCGGATGAAGAAGGACGAGCGCGTCGCGATGAGCCGTTTGTACTTCGAGCGCTATTACGGATGAAGCCGGCCGTGGTTCGTGGATTGCCAACCTTGCTTCCGCTCTCATCTTGCGCAAAATGCCGCACCGATCTGTCGCGCCCGTTTCACCTCGTCGCTGTGCAGATAGATCGACGTCGTTGAAATCGACGCGTGGCGCAGATTGTCGCGAACGGTGGTGAGTTCCGCGCCGCGTGCCAGTGCATGTGATGCGTGCGTGTGGCGCAGCCAGTGCGGGCTGGCATGCCTTAACTTATCGGCGGCGACCGGGTGGTCCTGCTGAATGATGTCGGCCGCCTGCAAGAAAAAACGTCGCATCACGGCTCGCAGTCGCGTCGTGGTAACGCCGACGCCGTCCTCCGCGAGACTGCCGATCAGGGGGACGTCAGGCCGCCAACGCGCCCGCGTAACCGGCAGTCCGCGTTGTATCAGATATTGGTCGAGTGCCGTGCGAGCAAGAGGAGGCAACGCCACCTTGCCGGCCTTGCTGCCTTTGCCTGTCAGATGCAGCCAGTCATCACCGTGAGCATCGCGCTGGACGCCGCCGAGGTTCGTGCCAGCCAGTTCTCCGGCACGCAATCCTGTTGCGTACGCGAAGTCGAGCAGGAAGCGCAGGCGCTGGGCCGCTGGCGCTCCCAGCCATACGACCATTCCAGACCATCGGCCACCGCGCGAAGTAGCAGCCACTCGCCTTCAGCGAAACCGCGGGACGCATCGAGCGCTGTGGCGCGCGCACCGCCACGCACCCTGATGCCGGCAAACGGGTTCGCCAACAGATAACGTTGCTCTATCAACCACCTGAAAAGTGCGCCGAGCACCGACAGCGCGTATGCCACCGAGCGCGCCGACAGGCCGCGTGCGAAAGGCCGCCATTCGGCAGAAGTGCGCGGCCGGGGCGGACCCACCCAGCGACCGTGTGGTGTCGGCCGGCGCAGGAAGGCGCGGTAGGCGACCGCATCGTCCGTGGTGAGCGACGAGAGCGCCCGTTCGCGCTCGACAACGGCCCAAAGGATCAGGCGTTCCGCCTCCTTGCGATAGGTACGTTGCGTGGCCGGTGCTTCGTGCAGCGACAACCAGGCCTGAACGGCTTGGTAGTCGTTCGTGGCATCGAGCGTGCATGTCGCTCGCGGTGCGCGAAAGGTGCCCTGCGAGCCGTCGACCTCTTCTGGCAACCGCAGTGATGCCCAAGGGACGAGGATTGCCGGTCGTGTCATGGCGACCAGTTGGCGGGCCCGCTCCGTCAGTTCCGGGTAGGCGGCGAAAAAAGCTTCGATCCGCCGGGCGCTGGCGGACCCCAGACCGGGAACCACAACCCACCAGCGGCGCCGACGCGGAATGCGTACCGTCAGGTCCGCCAGTGTATTGATGCCCCGTGCGCGCAAGGCGCTGACCGCGCGTGGCGGAAACCACAGGCCGACGTCGTTACTGATGTGCGGCTCGGGCACGGGCTGTGACCGCAGGAAATCGATCGCCTGGGCAACAGCGCTCGCCCGCTTTAACCGCTCACCAACGGGATGCTGGAACAGGACCGCCAGATCGTCGCGCTGGCGACTGTGCGCAAACGCGACAAGCTGCCGCCGGACTCGACCGAGGATGCCGCGCGCGGACTGGCCGTCTGCTTTGGTGGAGGACAGGTAGCGGGCGACAGCCGCGCGGGCTGTCAGGCCTGCGTACCAGGCCCGCAGCGCGGCGAGTGACGCAGCATCCGGGAAGTGCGGCGAGGCGGGTGCAGCGAGCGCAGGTGCCGGGGACTGACGCGTTTTCATGCCTTCCAGTTTAGGCACGAAATCAGTCAATTACGATAAGAAAACTTATCACAATGGCACGGCCTGAAAACAGATTTGTAACCGGAGCCATACATCGGCAAGTCGTCGCAAACGTCGAACAGCGGCTGGCCGGCGGAAACCATTGGCTCTTGACGATCGGAGACGGTCGCTGAGACCATTTGCGCCCGCGGGAGCGGCGCGACAAGGTCAGTTCTGGACGACAATGGGTCGAAGGAAACAGACCTCCTTGTCAGCAATGAGGTCTAGCGTAGCTTCGTCATAAACCGCCCGATACGGCTTCTGAGGCTGGTCCTTCAACCACTCCTCCTGTGAACCGTTCCATACTTCAAACAGCACCAACTCGTCAGGCGTAGAAGGGTCTTCGCTGAGCACGGCGCTGACGAAGGCTGATTCTTTCGCCATCGTGCTCATCAGTTCGGCAAGGTGAGGCACGAACTCGTCTTTGGTCGACGAAATCAGCTTAAAGCGAACATAGAGTGACACCATTTGAATGTCCTTGTGGTGTGTCGTGACTTCGAGCGTCCGGGTAGATTGTCTTAACAGCGGCGCTCGCACGTACGCAGCCGACCGAAGGCTTGAGGCAAAAGCGGCCGCAGAAGCGTGGCTGCGGCCGCTTACATTCAGTCCGTACGAAGCTAATTAGTTGTCGAACTGGGTAATCGTTGCGTTGTACGCGCGCGCGGCCATTTCTTCGAGCGGGAGTTTGCGCTCGACTTCGGACAGGATTTCAACGCCCCATGGGCCTTCCCAACCGGTGGCTTGAATCGCTTTGATAAAACCCTTGACATCGAGGACGCCTTCGCCTGGGAGGCGACGCTTGTGGCAGGTGTCCATCCAAAGCGGTTCGATGGCATAGCGGTCTGCGTCATCGAGCTCAATGCCCTTGATGAACTCGGGCTTGATGGTCGCGATCTCCTTGAAGTCTATGTTGCCGCGGCTCAGGTGCCAGATGTCGAGCAGCAGACCAGCGTTGGCCTTGTTCGCACCTTCGACGATGGCCTTGCCCGTTTCAATCGTGCGGACGTTGCTGAACGGCATGATTTCCAGCATGACCTGCGTGCCGCGCTTCTCAGCGTCTTCAGCCAACTTGCCAAACTCCTCGACCATAAGCGGGACGTTCGCGGTGTCGTCGCCGATGCCGGGGCCAACCTTCACGATACGCGCACGGAGTTCCTCGGCGGCCTTCAGGTAGTAGTAGCGTTGGCTATCGGAGGTGCGCCGACGCTCGCCGGTTTGATACCAGTCCACCAAGAACTCGAACTCGACGTGCTTCATTCCGTTGGCTTCGAGGATGCGGCGCATTTCCGGGAAGCCAATCTTGTCGGCGGTGGCGTAAATGTCCGAGTGAATCAGTCCAATGCCGTCCCAGCCAGCCTTCGCCGCAGCTTCGACTCGGTCTTTGAAGCTGAAGGGGCTGATTTCGGTCGGGCCGAACGGATAGACATCGCCCGAGAGCGTGAAGTAGGCGGCAACGAGTTCGACTTTAGATTTGGACATGTGAGACCTCTTTGAGAGTGACGACGGCGATGCGGCGCCGGTCGCGGGGAATCGATGCCCTGAACTATCACGTAGAAGTCACAGCGGATAAACAGCCCTCAAATCGTCTTTCTGTAGAGAAAAAGTACACAATCGCGAACTTCCAGCGTTGTCGCCATCTTGGACGCCGCTGCGTCTGGCTCATCGCTCGTTTCTTCGAGCCTCCTACGGCAATCGCTCGGATGCCATTGCCATTTTCCCGGCGAGAGGAAATAACTTTTCGTTCTGTCGCATTTTTTTTTCCGGTACCAAGCCGTACTGTGCCTCCACCAAAACATGAAAACCCGGCCCACCACCACTTGGGCCTATTGGAGACACAGCATGAACTTCCGCAAATCCCTCTTCTCTTGTTTCGCCCTCGCGGCCATCGCAGGCGCGTTTGGCACGAGTGCCCAAGCGGCCGACCAACCGCGTGTTGCGTTGCTCATGCCGACGCAGAGCGTTGAATATTGGGCGCTCTATGCGAAGGGCTTCGAGAAGGAAGCGGCCGCCCATGGCCTCAAGCTCGACGTGAAGGTGAGCAACTACGACGCGAATGAACAGGCTACCGTGGTCGACCAGACGCTTGCGCAGAAGCCCGACGTCATCGTCCTCATCCCTGTTGACTCGAGCGCCATGGTCCCGTCGATTCGCAAGATTGACCAAGCCAAGATTCCGCTGGTCATTTCTAATTCGATGCCCGACCAGAAGTATTCCAAGTACTGGAAGGTCTTCACGGGCCCCAACGACATCAGCAATGGTGAAGTCGCCGCGAAGACCATGATTCAAGGCTTCAAAGAAAAGGGCTATGGCGACAAGGGCAAGGTCATCGTGATCAACGGACCGATGGGCACACCGCCGCAAGTTCAGCGCTATCAAGGCTTTGTGGACGGCCTCAAGAAGAATGCGCTTGGCATCGAAGTCGTCGGCTCGCAACCGGCCGACTGGGATGCCGTGAAGGCAGAAGCCGCAGCGTCGGCGCTCTTCACCCAATTCAAAGACGTGAAAGGCGTCTACACCGAGAACGACTCGCAACTTCGAGGGGTCGTGACTGCCGCGCAGCGCCTCGGCCTCGACCCGTCGAAGCTCGTCATCATCGGCCACGGCTGCGATTCCGGTGCAGTGGAAGCCATCGCTGCCGGAAAGGCCTACGCCACGGTCGAGCAGTCCCCGTTCGACGACGGCGCGTACGCTGCGCGGGCCGCCAAGGACCTCGCGGCGGGCAAATCGCCCCAAGCCATCCAGTATCTGCCGAACCCTGCTGCGACAAAGGCGACGCTCAACGTCTGCTACTCGCAGAAGAAGTGACAAGCGCGCGTACGGGTTGACCACCGCGCAAGCGGCGGGACGTTTTTCGCGACCCTTCGGGGTCGCTTTCGTTTTATTAAGGGAGACAACGATGAGACGAGAGATTGGCGTAGCTGTGATTGGTACTGGCTTCATGGGTAAGGCGCACGCGCTAGCATACCGAGCCGTGCCAAACGCTTTTCCAAATTCGCTGAGACCGCGCATGGTGGCAGTGGCCGATGTCAGCGAGGCAGGTGCTCAACTCGCGGCTGAACACTTCGGGTTCGAGCGAGCCACTACCGACTGGCGCACGTTGCTGGACGACCCAGACGTTCACGTTGTCTCAATCACGACGCCGTGCAGCCTACACCGGGAAATGGCGCTCGCGGCCATCGCCGCCGGCAAGCACGTACATTGCGAAAAGCCGATTGCTCCGTCGGCCGCCGACGCCTTCGAGATGATGAACGCTGCTGAGGCTGCGAAGGTCGTTACGCAGGTTGGCTACAACTACATCAAAAACCCTGTGCTCAAGCTGGCGCGGGAGATGATTGCATCTGGCGACCTAGGTGAAATAACGAGCTTTCGAGGCGTTCACGCTGAAGATTACATGGCCGACTCGGAGATTCCGTATGGATGGCGCGTCGACCCTCAGAACGGGGCTGGCGCGTTGGCCGAAATCGGAAATCATATTGTCGGAATGTCTCGATTCCTGCTCGGGTCCGTCACCCAGGTCAACGGGCAGCTTGAGACCGTCAACAAAACACGACCGGTGGCGCCTGGTTCGTCCGAGCGACGAGAAGTCAAAGTCGACGACATCGCCCGCCTGATGGTGACGTTTGAGCGAGGATGCTCAGGGTCTATCGAAGCCAATTGGGCGGCGACCGGCCGCAAGATGCAGCTTGAGTTCGAAGTCTACGGAACGAAGGGCGCCCTGTGCTTTTCACAAGAGCGCTTCAATGAACTTGGGTATTTCAAGGCCGGGGGCGACCCTCGGACGTCGGGGTTCACCCGTATCGAAGCGGGCCCGGCTCATCCTCCGTACGAAAACTTCACTGTGGCCGGTGGGCACCAGCTCGGCTTCAATGATTTGAAAACCATCGAGATGGCCGAGTTCATCGCAGCTATCGAGCACGGCACGTCCACGTTCCCGAATTTCCGCGAGGCTTGGGAAATCCAGCGCATCGTCGACGCGGCGATTCGCTCGTCGGCGCAGGGGCAGCGAATCACTCTCTAAGTCAGCCACAGGCTCGGATTCCGCGCGGTTGGTCGGGCAGCACGCCCCGACCTCCGCGCGTGCTTTTTGGGACACCCTACTCAGCACTGATATTCCCTCCCACCGGAAATATCATTTCGCTGCAGCGCATTTTTCTTTCCCAGGCGAACTAATAACCTGTGTCTCAACGATAACGAAGCCGCTGACGCGAGTTTCTGCTGGAGACGACATGCATTCCTGCGCACGCAGCGATTCCCTGCGGATTCCTCTCCTCAAAGACAACCGACAGCAGCGTTGCTGATGCCGCAGCGCCTCCGGGCTTGTTCTTAGCCTTGGGCAAAAAACTGCACAGCATCGACGCAGGACATCGTTATTCAAGATGAATGCCGTCACCCACACGCGGCCGGCTACGCGCAGGAGGTGGGCGACAGTGACAGGCATCAGCCCGTGACAGCGGATGACCGAAGAGTGTCCGCGTTTGGAGGAAGACAATGTTGCAAGACGCGAATTCCGGCGCCGAGCCGGCAGCTGCTCAGAGTCTGCTCTGCGCTCGCAATCTCACAAAACATTATGGTGGCGTCAAGGCACTGACAGGCGTCAGCCTCGAATTGGCACCTGGTGAGATTCATGCGCTGTGCGGAGAGAATGGAGCCGGTAAGAGCACGTTCATCAAGATTCTCGGTGGTCTCGTCCAGCCTGACGACGGCGAAATCACCGTCGACGGCCACAATCTGAAACTTGGGAGTCGCACTGACCCCCGACTTATTTCCATCGTTCACCAAGAGCTCGCGATTGTCCCGACGCTCTCGGTGCTCGACAACATTCTTCTCGGTGGCGCTGACCAGAGCGAGATCTACCGACGCAGTCAGTATCGCGACTCGGTCCGCGAGCATCTCGACTCCGTCGGTCTGTCACACGTCAAGCTTGACGCCCCGGCGTCCCGACTCAGCCTCGCCGAATGTCAGCTCGTAGAAATCGCACGGGGCATGTCACGGCAGGCGAAGGTGCTTCTGCTCGATGAGCCGACTGCTACGTTGTCGGACGCGGAAATTGTTCGCGTCTTCGACGTCGCGCGAAAGCTGCGCGACCAAGGCACCGCAATGATATTTGTGAGCCACCGGCTCGATGAGGTCTTTGCGCTCACGGACCGGGTCACGGTTTTCCGCAACGGCCAGCACGTCCTGACGCAACGTACCGCCGAGATGACGACCGCTGAAGTGGTCAAGGCGATGATTGGGCGTGAACTTGTGCATAGCAAGGTCACGCCGCCCGAGAGCAGCGCTGGTGTCGCCCCTCGTCTGTCGGTGTCAAACCTGACAGTTGCAGACAAGGTCACAGACCTGTCGATCGATGTTGCGCCTGGAGAGATTCTCGCGGTGGTCGGCCAGCTTGGTTCTGGCGCCGAAGTTCTCGTGGAGGCACTCGCCGGGCTCCGCGGTGATATCTCCAACTCGGTCAAGGTCGATGGACAGCCCATCAAGCTCGACAGCATCCGCAGTTCCCTGAAGGCAGGCATCGCGTACGTTGCCGAGGACCGCGCTGATAAGGGCGTGTTTCTCGATGCGCCGATTGCCATCAACATCACGGCCTCTATCATGGCGAAGTTTAGCAAGGCCGGAATCATGCGACGTGCCGGTGAGCAAGAGGAGGCTCGACGTCTCGCGTCAATGTTCGCCATCGACCCGAAGCGCCTTCCGCATGAAGTGTCAACGCTCAGCGGCGGCAATCAGCAGAAGGTTTCGCTCGCGAAAGCCGTCGCGCTCGCGCCTCGTCTGTTGCTGCTGAACGAGCCCACTCGAGGCGTCGACATTGGCGCTCGCGCTGAAATCTACTCGACGCTTCGCAAGATGGCGGACGACGGCTTGGCGATTGTCTTCTACTCGACAGACCTCGAGGAAATTCTGGAACTCGCGGACACCGTTCTCACAGTCTTCCGTGGTCGGATGGTCCGCCATAAACCTCGATTCGAAATCGATGGTGACACGCTGCTCCACGACATCGTCGCGGGCGATAGCGACGCATCTCACGGACATGTCTCTTTCCGAAACCAACCTGCGGAGGTGGGTAATGCATAAGACCGCTATGGAGCCCACTGCACAAGTGTCGCCAACTGTGTTGCGACGGTGGGCATCTGCACTTTTTGGCACGACGAGCATTCATGCCGCGTCGATTCGAATTGCCACGCTCGTCCTCATCGTCGTCGCTGCGGCCATCGTGCCGCACTTCACTGAGTTCGGGAATTTGCAGTCGCTGATGTATTCGGTGGCAGCAGTCGGCATCGGCGCTATCGGTATGGCGCTCGTCACACTCAGCGGAAATCTGTTCATGCTGTCGATGGGTGCAACGGCGGCAGTCTCGACCGTCATGTTCGCCGCGCTCATCCATTTGGGTTTGGGTGCGACGTTGCTACTCGTGGTATTAAGCGGCTTGCTGATGGGCGCTGTGCAAGGCGGAGTCATTGCGCTCGGTAAAGCGAACCCCATCATCACGACGATTGCCACTTCGTCGATCATCATCGGTGCGGGCGTCATCTATACCGGCGGCCTGACGATAATTGGGAAGGGCGACGCCACGTGGCTTGGACAGGGCAAGCTGTTTGGCTGGCTGCCGACTCAAATCCTCGTGCTGGCCATCTTCGCGGCCATTGCAAGCTTCATTCTCCAGAAGTCGCGTATCGGACGGGAAATCCGGTTGCTCGGAATGCGGGCCGAGGTTGCACGTATTGCTGGACTTCGGACGATGGCGGCGACGCTTGTATGTTACGCGTTCGCTGGTGCAGCAGCGGCGCTGGCCGGCTCCCTGATTGCCTCGTCCTCGGCACAAGGCAATCTGACGTACGGCATCGACCTCGACTTCAACGCGATTGCGGCCGTGCTGGTTGGCGGCATTTCGATTCGTGGTGGTCGCGGGCAAATATCGGACGCAGTCACTGGCGCCATCTTCCTTGCCGTTATCAGCAACATCCTGCTGGTCAGCGGCGTGAGCTACGAGTACCAACTGGTCGCAAAAGGCATCGTGGTTCTTGCAGCAGTGGTGTTCGGCGCATTGCTCGCCCGGCTCGGCCCGGGACGGAAATAACAGGAGACTCGGAAATGGACCAATCTCAACGACTTCTTAATCTGGCGATTCGGCTCGTCCTGCTCGTCGGCATGCCGGTCATCTTCGGCCTCAGCGTCAATCACTACTTCTCGCAGGCCAACCTGTACGCGATATTCCAGGCGTTTGCGTTCCTTGGAATCATCGCGCTTGGCCTCTCAGTCACGATGGTTGCTGGCGAGTTCGACCTGAGCGTGGCAGCAATCTCGACAGTGGCTGGGCTCATCACCGTGAAGTTCGGCGGCGATAGCGTTTTGCTCGGCATTCTGTACGCAGTTATCTTCGGGGTGGTGGTGGGCGTTGCCAACGCAGCCTTGCTGCCATGGCTTGGTGTCTCCTCGCTGGTTACAACTGTCGGTTCGATGATGTTCCTGACCGGCGTGGGGTACTGGCTCGCAGGCGGTCGTGTCTTGAGCTATGGCAATCTTGACGTCAGCGACTTTCTCGACCAAAACGTGGCGGGTATCTTTTCTCCGCGCAGCCTCATCACCATCGCCTGCTTTGTGGTGGTCTCGCTCTTCCTCCGCTTTACCACGCTCGGTCGCGACATCTACGCATCCGGCGGTCATCGAAAGGCGGCGATTCAGAGCGGTGCTCGGGTCGGTAAGGCACTGACCGTCGGCTTCGTGATCTCGGGTGGGTTGGCGGCTCTCGGCGGAGGCTTGCTCTCGCTGAGCCTCGCGACCGCCTCCGCGACGATGGGCAGCAACATCCTGCTCCAGGCAGCCTCGGCGGCCATTGTCGGTGGAGTTGCACTGGGTGGCGGCATCGGTTCGCCACTCGGTGTCGCGATTGGCGTACTGATTCTCACCATCCTGAACAACGGCCTCGGCTTGCTGAATGCGACGTCCACTCAGATTCTTCTTGTGAACGGACTGCTGCTCCTCATCGTGGTTTTACTCGACGGGCGTCTGGGTGCGGTTTTGGCGTCGCCGCTCGAGCGACTCGCTCGCAGGAAGGCAACAGCGTCCGTTTGACCTTCGCTCGCATCGTCGCAATCCGACACGCTCTAATAGAGCGCGTCGGAATTTTCATCACCTTGCGGCGGATGCAATATGGGCGCACTGACTGTTTCTTGAGGAAGGACTTCCCAAACGAGAATTTCGATAGCTGTCCAATATCGACAGCTTGGATGAGGCTAACTCGAAAAGGTCATCCAGCGCTCTTCAAGCTTGAGGCTCTTTACGCGCTCAATCAGAAACTCGGTGAAGACTCGTATTTTGGCAGGCTGATACCGTCGGCTTTGGTACGCCAGATTGATGGTCAGCCGGGGCAACTGCCAGTCCTCGAGCACGGGGATAAGGCGACCAGACACGATGTCATCGTGAATGATATAGAGCGGCTGAACGACGATGCCCAAACCGGCTCGGCCTGCAGCGACGATGACCTGACCCTCGTTGGAGTCAAGGGCGCTCCTAATCGAGACATTGCGCTCGTCTTCTCCGCGACGCAGGTGAAGCAGATAGGGGTCGACGGCGAGGTTGTAGACAAGCATGTTGTGCTGCTCAAGGTCCTCGGGCGTCTGAGGACGGCCGTGTGCCGCGAGATAGGCGGGTGACGCCGCCATCACTCGTCTCGTCTCGGCCAACCGTCGAATGGTGATGCACGAGTCTTCCTCATGTTCCTTTGTGCGAACGGCAATATCTATCCCTGCCTCGATGAAGTTCTGGTATTGATTCGTCGCGACAATTTGAACTGACAGATTGGGATAGCGCCGCACGAACTCAGGTAGAGCCGGAGCGATATGCATCATCGCGAAGGAGACGGAAGCCGTAACCCGGAGCACGCCTCGGGGACTGACTGCTTCCTCGGACGCAATGGTGTCGGCCTCGGCAAGCTCGGAAATCACCGCTGTACACCGGCGGTGGTACTCGCGGCCGGCATCGGTCAGCCACATGCGCCGCGTCGTGCGCTCGATGAGCCTCGCACCGAGACGCTCCTCGAGAGAGCTCAGCAAGCGACTCGCAGCAGAATTGGACATGTCGAGTTGTTCTGCGGCCCTCGACAAGCTGCTTAAGTCTGCGGTGAGCACAAAGAGCTGTAGTTCTGTCCAGCGGTCCATCGTCTCCCTCTTCACGTTTTACTGGAAAAATCAGGAACGATTTTTCCAATTCATTCGAGCCGAATATGCCGAAGGCGGGGCGATTGATAAACCGACTAGAAGTCCTCGATTTGTAGAGCAGATTTCTACAATTCGTTGAAAAACCGTGAGCAGGCGGTGCGTAATACGCCGAATTGAAACGGTCGCAAGCCGATTGTCCCTTCCAGAGGAAATGTCATTTCGCCGAGGAGCATTTTATTTACCCGCCTGACGCTTTACCTTTTGTTCTCAGACGCCTGAGCGCACAACGGAGACACGCACGATGCGCAACATCAACGAAGACACCATCACACAAGCCGTCATTGCCTCATTCTCGAACTGCGAGAACGCGAGACTAAGGACCGTGATGACAAGCCTGGTTCAACACCTCCACGCTTTTGCCCGCGACGTTCATCTCACGGAGGATGAGTGGTTTAAGGCCATCAAGTTTATGACGGAGGTCGGTCATATCACAGACGACAAGCGACAGGAATTCATCCTCTTGTCCGACACGTTGGGACTCTCGATGCTCGTCATGTCCCAGAACAATCGCAAACCAGCGAACTGCACGGAAGCGACGGTCTTCGGGCCGTTCTTCGTCGAGGGCGCTCCGCTCTACAGGAACGGCGACGATATCTCGAACGGAGCAAAGGGCGCGCCTTGCTATGTCAGCGGTCAGGTCCGTGGCGCAAAGGGCGAAGCCATAGGAAACGCGCTGCTCGATGTCTGGCAATCGGACGAAGACGGCTTCTATGACGTGCAGAACCAGGACGAAGCTGGCAACGTGGTCCATAGCGCGCGAGGCCGATTGAGAACAGACGCTGAAGGATTCTTTAACTTCCGCTCGATTCTGGCTGAGGCGTATCCCATTCCTCATGACGGGCCCGTGGGCCGCATGCTATCGGCCGTCGGCCGCCATCCCTGGCGCCCGGCACATCTGCATTTCATGATTGAAGCGCCCGGCTACGAGAGGCTCATCACTCACGTCTTTCGGGACGGTGACCAGTACCTCGATTCGGACGTGGTATTCGGAGTCCGCTCAGCGCTCATCTCCGAATGGAAGCGACACGAGCCGGGCGTCGCGCCTGATGGCCGAGAAATCTCCGTGCCGTGGTACTCGCTTGAATACGACTTCGTGCTCAACCCGTCGGAGGTGCACGCATGATTCGGCATATCGTCATGTGGAGAGTCCGGGGCGATACGCCGGCCGAGCGCCTGGCTGCTTCGAACCGCGTGAAAACAAGCTTCGAGGGGTTGCGAGGTCGCATTCCCGGAATGAGTCACCTAGAAGTCGGGCTCGACCATAGCCGCGTCGATTACGCGTGCGACGCCGTTCTCGTGACCGAATTCGATTCGCAGGAAGCGTTGGAAGCGTACGCGTCGCATCCGGAACATCTGCGCGTGCGCAATGAGCTCGGAGACCTGCGCACCGCGCGGTTCCAGGTTGATTACCAAGCGGACGCTGGTGCGAGCATCGAGCGTAAAGCGGAGTTTTTTCATGCAAAAGCGTGAATTCGTATATCAAGCGCGGGCCGGGCGAGTCGTGTTTGGTCCCGGTAGCCTGCAGCACCTCGAGCGAGAAGTGCTCGGGTTGAAGTCGGAGCGCGCTCTGATTCTGTGCAGCTCGGAACAAAAGGAAACAGGCGAAGCCGTAGCGGCTCGCCTCGGTGCACGGGCCGCGGGAGTATTCGACCGGGCGGTCATGCACGTGCCGCTCGAGTTGGCGAAGGAGGCTCGTGCGCTGGCTCGCGAGCTGAAAGCAGATTGTGCAATCGCTGTTGGTGGCGGCTCGACCATTGGCCTCGGTAAGGCAATCGCTTTCGAGTCGGACCTTCCGATTCTCGCGGTGCCAACCACGTATGCCGGCAGCGAGATGACACCCATCTATGGCATCACCGATGCGGGTTTGAAGAAGACCGGAACAGACCTGCGGGTTCTACCGAAGACGGTGATTTACGATGCCGACCTGACCATGTCGCTACCAGTCGCGCTGTCGGTCACCAGTGGAATCAACGCAATCGCACATGCCGCGGAAGCTTTGTATTCTCGCGATGCCAACCCCGTGACCAGCCTGATGGCAGAAGAAGGCATCGCCGCTCTTGCCCGCGCGCTGCCGGCAATCGTCGCCGACTCGCAAGACGTTGAAGCACGCGCCGACGCGCAATATGGTGCCTGGCTATGTGGAACCGTGTTGGGCAGCGTTGGCATGGCCCTTCATCACAAGTTGTGTCACACGCTTGGCGGCAGCTTCAATCTTCCTCACGCGCCGACGCACACCATCGTCCTGCCACACGCGCTCGCGTACAACCGACAAGCTGCGCCGGAAGCGATGAAACGCATTGCACGCGCGCTGGGTTCGGATGACGCCGCGACGGGTATCTACGAACTCGCCAAACGCTGCGGCGCACCGCTCGCGCTCAAAGACGTCGGCATGTCGGCTGAGGAGGTATCGAAGGCCGCCGACATCGCTAGCTCAAACCCGTATTGGAATCCACGTCCGATTGAGCACGACGCGCTTCTCGAGCTTTTGCAGAATGCGTTTGACGGCGTCGCACCGAGTGCGGCATCGGCCTGACCCAAGAACCGAAGCAAGGAGACAACATGCATTTCACCGTCTATTGCCTCGACCATCCGAACATGGTCGAGCGTCGCCTTGAAAATTACGACGCTCACAAGGCGTATCTGCAGACAGCGCCGGTGAAGACGCTCATCTCCGGCCCGCTGACGAAGTCGGATGGGCAAACGATGATTGGCAGCTTCTTCCTTTACGAGGCCGATGGCATCGAAGAAATCCAGAAGTTCGTCGATATCGACCCGTTCAACAAGGCAGGAATCTGGGCCTCGGTCGACATCAGGCCGTTCATCAAGCGGGTAGACAACCGCTAAGACCATTGCTTCATTGCTTGTCAAAGTGCTCCTCGCCGTAAGCCAGGAGCGGGGAGCGTTCGTCCTCGAAGAAGGGCAAACCGGATAGCGACGCTCTCAAATTTTCTATCGCACCGACACATAACATCAGGACGGAGACATCATGAAGACAGGCCTCGACGGGAAGATTGTGCTCATCACGGGTGCCGCGCAGGGCATCGGACGAGCTACAGCGCTCGGATTTGCGCGCGAAGGCGCACGGCTTTGCCTCATCGACATCGACGGCAACGCTCTGAAAGAAGCCGAGTCCGAACTCAGAGCGCTTGGCACGAATGTGACGATTGCACGGGCGGACTTATCGACCGCAGAGGGGGTCAAAGGCGGTATCGATACGGCCCTGAAGTCCTACAACGGCCAGGTCGACGTGCTCGTCAACAATGTCGGCGCTGGGAAGGTCCGCACATTCGACGAGCTCTCGGATGAAGAATGGGATTTCACGATGAATCTCAACTTCATGAGCTACGTGCGGACGTGTCGTTACTTGCTGCCCGTGCTGCGAAACCGTGAGAAGGCGGTCATTATCAACAACGCGTCGGACCTTGCACGGCAGCCTGAGCCGGTACCGATTGACTATTCGGCGTCCAAGGCTGCGGTGCTTGCGCTGACAAAAGGTCTTGCCCGTGCCGAGGCGCCAAAGATTCGCGTGAACGCTGTCGCACCGGGACCGGTCTGGACGCCTTTCTGGACGAAGGAAGGTGGCTTCGCAGATACGATGGGCAAGTTCCACGGCATGGCGCCCAAGGACGCTGTCGAGCATGAACTGTCCTTGCGGCACTTGCCGCTCAACCGTCTGGGGCAGCCCGATGAAGTGGCCAACGTGATTGTGTTCATGGCC
>Ga0160447_100420_pt1 | contig 20907 bp, 16 predicted proteins | sample HID1973K_E1MG_FD_108222 | JGI IMG/M metagenome (GOLD analysis project Ga0160447, IMG submission 108222) | Enriched mosquito-associated microbial communities from UW Madison campus, WI, USA - HID1973K_E1 MG | ecosystem: Host-associated > Arthropoda: Insects > Digestive system > Unclassified ...
AGTAGAGGACGAAGGGCTCACCAGGAGCGCCATGAAAAGCCTCATCCTGGCGAACGAGCCTTTGCTCGAAATCGACGAAGCCGATGGATTCGAGCAGGCGAAAGCGAAGCTTTCCGCCAATACCTACGATCTGATGTTTCTCGACTACCACTTGCGCGGCCAGGCCACCGGCATGGACCTGCTCAACTGGATCCGCGAGGAAGAACGCGAGATCCAGACGATCATGCTGTCCGCGCAGGACGACCGCGATACGGTGCTCGACTGCATCAAGAACGGCGCGTGCGGGTTCATCTCCAAGGGCAGCGAGCAGGGCGCGGGCGTGTTTCGGGAGGCGCTGAAGACGATCCTCAACGGGCGCGTCTACCTGCCGAACACCGTGCTGGGCAAGGGCGGTCATAGCCCGAAGCCGGTTTCGCCGCACGCGGGCGTGACGGTCGAATCGCTCGATCTGCCGCCACGGCTCACCGAAACGCTGCGTTACTTGTTGCAGGGACTCTCGAACAAGGCGATCGCGCGCAAGATGAATATCAGCGAAAACACCGCCAAGGAATATTCGAGCGATCTGCTGGCGCGCTTTCACGTCACACGCCGAACGTTCCTGATCGTCGAAATGGCTCGGCGCGGGATCGAAATGCCGATGAGCAATACCTCGTCGGCGTCCTGAGCAGCCGTTCCACTCTCTTTTTTCGACGCGGGCGCAACCGGAAGGGCGCCCGCGTCGTCGCGTGCGCGCGACCTTTTTCTTATCGTTCCGAGGAATACGCTGCGGGATGGTAAGGTATAGCCCGGACTATATTCGAGATGGGGTCAGCGTAGGTGATTCGCAGGATGACGTTCATGAAAATGCAAGGCGCCGGCACGGCATTCACGGTGACAGCGGCGTTGCTTCTCGGCGCGTGCGCGCCGCTTCCGCAGCAGAACGGCACGGATGCCGCCGTCGGGGCGTCGGCTGCATCGGCCCCGCAGGTGGCGCAGGCCGCGCCCAAACCGCCCGTGCCGCCCGCGCAGCAAGGTGAGCGGCGCATCATGGTCGGCACCGCGAATGGCTACCATCTGATGGTCAAGACGACGCCGCCGTCACAAGTCTGCGACAGCGACGCCTTCGCCGATGGCGTGCGCTACGGTTACGCGCTGACCTGGAATCGTCTCGTCGGCGAAGAAGTGCGCAATGGCGGCAAGCCGAAGCGCAAGTTCGATGCATCCACGGTCCATTCCCAGGACGATCAGTACAAGATCCAGTGGGACGGCAAGGAACGCGTGAATGCGTGCGCGTCGGACGGCTATCTCATCGGGCGCGTCATCGGGACGCATCTGGCCGGCGCCGACATGAAAAACGGCAAGCCTTCCTAGTCGCAGGCGTGGGTCGCGGTGACATAGCGGTTCGCGACCGCGACATCGCCGTAAATCGTGTAGCCCGTTCCGCTCGCCGATGCCTGCGCGATCACCAAAACCACCGACTGACTCGTATATCCGCCGCTCGGCACGGAAACGGCCTGCGTATCGGTACTCGGCGAGTATTCGCGCACGCGCCCGGCGATCGGGGTCCATTTTTCCTTCACGCACCGCACGAAATCGTACGGCTTGAACTGCGACGTGCCCGACCCGACGGGCACGGTCCTGAGCAGCGCGTCGTCCGTCGCGGCGCAGGCGCTCAAAAGGCATGCGCCGATGGCAGCGAACAAGATTGCGTTGTTTTTTCTCATGGTTCCTATCCTTTTTTTGCAGTATCCGCTTAAGCTTGCGCCCTGTGTCCTCGTCGACGCCACAGATCGTCGATCGTAACCCTTCCGCTGACAAACCGTAAGGCGAACGCGACCGTTCGTTCGTGCCGAACGAGCGCCCCGGAAAGCCGCGCCAGATCTGATTGCAAGCTTTCGATCCGTAGTTTTCCCAATATTAGTCAAGTCGGGTCAACCGGCGCCGTTATATAGGCGTTTCACGCTTAGAAGCCGTTTGTATGGCGCGAGCGCGGGCGGCGGGAGCCGAAGTGGCGCTCTCCGACCGCGTGTGGTGCGCGGGTCCCCGATAACCGTGATGTTGCGTTGCCATCGACCGTTCGCGGCCGGTTTGCAGCGTGAGCCAGTTTGATAGAACGCATGTCTCGCACAAAGTTGCTTGCCCGGCTTCGCGCCATTTCCCCCGTCGGACGCCCGTCCGGTGGCTTCGATCTTCAGCGGCTCGCCGCGCCCGCGCTCACAATCGTGATCTGCGTGCTGCTGCTGGTGGTCTTCCAGCACCTTTCCCGCTCGGTCGACTACAAGTCGGTGATCCACTCGCTGCGCGTGATGACGCCGCAGGCCTGGGTCGCCGCGCTGTTCGCGACCGCGCTCTCCTTCGCGGCGCTGGTCGGGCGCGACGCGGTCGGGCTGCGTCATATCGGCGTGACCATGCCGCGTTCGCTGCTGTGGGTCGGCGCGACGGTCGGTTCGGCGCTCGGCAACGTGACGGGCTTCGGCGCGCTGACGGGCGGCGCCGTGCGCTGCCGCGTGTACGGCGCGGCCGATGTGACCCCGGCGCAGGTCGGCCGGCTGACGATTTTCACGAGCGTCACGCTCGCGCTCTCCCTCGCTTTCATGGCCGCCGCCGGCATGCTGTTCGGCGCGGGCACGCTCTCCGGCATGATGCATCTTTCGCCGTCCGCGCTGCGCGTGACCGGCGCGCTGCTTCTCGCCGTGTTTGCGGCGATGGTCATCGTGTGCGGCCGCGAGCCTCGCACGTTGCGCTCGCGCTGGAAGTGGCTCGCGTTCACCGTGCCGGCGCGTCGCGACTTCGTCGCGCAGGCCACGCTCGCGGTCGTCGACGTCCTCGGCGCCGGTCTCGCGCTCTGGGCGCTTCTGCCGAACGCGCAAGTCGGTTTCGGCGACTTCATGACGGTGTTCTCCGCGGCCATGCTGCTTGGCATGATCGGCCATACGCCCGGCGGCGTCGGCGTGTTCGAGGCGGCGATGGTGTTCGCGCTCGGCGGGAGCGCCCACACGCCGGACGTGCTGGCCGCGCTGCTCGCGTATCGCGCGATCTACTTCGGCCTGCCGCTGATCCTCTCGGCGGGCGTGATGGCGGCGTTCGAAGGCCGCGCGCTCAAGGGCCGCTTCGGTTTCCTCAGCCCGCGCAACGTCTCGCAGCTCGCGCCGGTGTTCCTGTCGATCGTCACGTTCGCGGCCGGCTCGATGCTCGTGATCTCGGGCGCTACGCCCGCGTTCAAGATGCGTATCGCGCTGTTGCAGACGATCCTCCCGCTGTGGGTGCTGGAAAGCTCGCAACTGCTCGGCTCCGTGCTCGGCGTGCTGCTGCTTTTCGTTGCGCGCGGCCTGATGCGCCGTCTGGATGCCGCCTGGTGGCTCGCGCTCATCCTTGCCGTGACGAACCTCGCGCTGTCGCTGGCGAAGGGTCTCGCGTTCGTCGAAGTGGGCGTGCTGGCTTTCCTCGTCGTGCTGCTCGTCGCGACGCGGGAGCGCTTCAACCGCCGTTCGTCGCTCTTCGCCGAGCGCTTCACCGCGACGTGGCTGATTTCCATCGGCGTTGTGATGGCGCTCGCCGTGTGGATCATGTTCTTCGCCTTCCGCGATGTGCCGTACAGCCGCGATCTCTGGTGGCAATTCGCCTTCGACGAGCGCGCCCCGCGTGCGCTGCGCGCGACGCTCGCGGCGGCGGTGTTCGCGTCGGCGTTCGGGGTGTGGCAACTGTTGCGCCCGGCCGCTGGCCGTTTCGTGAAACCGGTACCGCAGGATCTCGCCGATGCCGCGCGCATTTTCCGCGCGCAGGAACGCAGCGACGCCGGCCTTGCGATGATGGGCGACAAGAGCTTCATCTTCTCCGAGTCGCGCGAAGCCTTTCTGATGTACGCGAAGCACGGCCGCACGTGGGCGGCGCTGCACGATCCGGTCGGTCCGCGACGCGAATGGGCGGAACTGATCCGCAAGTTCGTCGAGCTGGCGCACGCCCACAATGGCCGCGCGGCGTTCTATCAGGTCCGCGCCGACGCGCTGCCGCTCTATCTCGACGCCGGCCTCACGCTGATGAAACTCGGCGAGGAAGCGCACGTCGCGCTGTCGGAATTCGATCTGAAGGGTTCGCACCGCTCGCATTTGCGCTATGCGCTCAAGCGCGGCGAACGCGATGGCTTCGACACGGAAGTAATCGCGCCGCAACAGATCGCCGCCAGCCTGCCGATGCTGCGCGCGATCTCCGACGACTGGCTCGAAAGCCGCTCCGCGCGCGAAAAGAGCTTCTCGGTGGCCGCGTTCAACGAGGACTATCTCTCGGCGCAGTCGGTGCTGCTCGTGCGCCAGCAAGGCGCGCCGGTCGCGTTCGTCACCTTCATGACGACCGACATGAACACCGAAGCGACCGTCGGCGTGATGCGCCACGTCGCCGCGGCGTCGCCGTACGCGATGGAATACCTCTTCACCAAGCTCGCGCTGCATCTGAAGGAAGCGGGATTCAAGTCGCTGTCGCTCGGCATTGCGCCGTTGTCGGGCATGGAGCCGACGCCGCTCGCCTCGCACTGGCATCGGCTTGCGGGGCTCGTGTGGCGCTTCGGCGGGCGCTTCTACAACTTCCGCGGGCTGCGCGGATTCAAGAGCAAGTTCCAGCCGCGCTGGGAGCCGCGCTATCTGGCGGCGTCTGGCTCGGTCGGCGTATTTTTCACTTTGGCGGATCTTTCGCTCCTCGCGGGCGGTTGGCGTTCATGAAATTCCTTTGCAAGAAAGCGACGGCGCTCGTAGCGGCCGTTGTCTGTGGTGTGGCTCTGTCCGGTTTTGCGCACGCGGCGGAGTCGGTTTCCGGCGGCCGTTACGGCCAGGTCACGCTCACGAAGCCAACCGGCGAGATGACCGGCTTCGTCGTGCTGTTCTCTGAGAAAAGCGGCTGGACCCCGTCCGACCAGCAAGCCGCCGACGCGCTCGCCACCAAAGGCGCGATGGTCATCGGCGTCGACACACCGCGCTACGCCGCGCGTGTGGCCGCCGACAAGACCGAGACGTCCTGTCACAACCTCGTCGGCGATGCGGAGAACATGAGCCATCAGCTCGAACGCACCGTTCAGTCGAACCATTATTTCTCGCCGATTCTCGTCGGCACCGGGCAGGGCGCGATCCTCGCGGAGCGCTCGCTCGGTCAGGCGCCCGACAACACCGTCGCGGGCGCGGTGTCGCTCGCGGCGGACGCACAGCTCGACGCGCGTTTCAATCCGTGCCCGCCGGACCCGACCATCATCCACGCGAAGGGCTTGCCGGGCTTCCTGGAGCGCGGCGCGCTGCAGCCCACGCGCTCGAAGGCCGACGCGCTCGTCGCGATGACGGCGCCGCATCTGAAGAAGGCCGAGCCGCTCGCGGACAGCGATGTCTCCGACCTCCCGCTGATCGAACTGCGCGCGGCGCAACCGACCGATCTGCTCGCGATCGTCATCTCCGGCGACGGCGGCTGGCGCGATCTCGACAAAACGATGGCGCTCGCGCTGCAACGCGATGGCGTGTCGGTGATCGGCATCGATTCGCTGCGCTACTTCTGGAGTGAAAAGACGCCGCAGCAGACGGCCAGCGATCTTGCGCGCGTGATCCGCGCATACAACGCGCGCTGGCATACGAAGCATGTTGCGCTGCTCGGCTATTCGTTCGGCGCGGACGTGATGCCGTTCGCGTACAACCGTCTCCCGGACGCGGTGCGCGAGCAGGTCTCGTATATCTCGCTGATGGGTTTTTCGCCGGCGGCGGATTTTCAGATCCGCGTCACGGGCTGGCTCGGCATGCCGGCGAGCGAGAAAGCGCTCAACGTGCGGCCCGAGCTGAACAAGCTGCCGCCGTCGATGGTGCAATGCATCTACGGCGAGAAGGAAGAGGATACGTTGTGTCCGCAGCTTGTGAAGACGGGCATCGAAGTGGTGAAGCTCCCTGGCGATCATCACTTCGGCGGCGACTACGATGCGCTCGCGCGGCGCATTCTCGCGGGCTGGCGCAAGCAGATCGCGGCGCGGCAGGGTTGATCCGCTGATATGGCGAGGCGCGGATCAGCACGTGATTCCCGCCTCGTTTTTTTCATCTGATCGAAATCCCCGAACTCATTTGAGCGGTCCGAGATAATCCCGTTTCCCGATCGGCGCGCCGAGATGGCGCAGGATGTCGTGCGTAGTGGCGACGTGGAAGTAGAAGTTCGGCAACCCGAAGCCGAACAGATAATCGTCGCCCGAGAACGACGGCGAAAAATCCGGAAACTTCAGCGTGACCGTGCGCGTTTCGCTGCCGGCGAGCGATGCCTTGTCGATGCTCTTCAGAAACGCGATCGTCTTCTCGATGCGCGCGTGCAGCGACGCAAAACTGTCCTCGTTGTCCTCGAAGCGCGGCGCCTCGATGTCCGCGAGACGCGCCGCCGACAGCTTCGCCGTGTCGCTCGCGCGCTGGATTTGCGCGACGAGCGGCAACATGTCGGGCGCGAGGCGCGCGTTGAGCACATCGTCGTGGGCGAGGCCTTTTTCATCGGCGAAGGCGGCGCCTTTCTTGAGCAGGTCCGCGCAGACTTCGAGCCCGCGAATGAAAACCGGAATCGATGCGCGATACATCGTGAGAGACATGGGCTGGTGCTCCTTGAGGTTCTGTTTTCGATGACGACAGGGGCCCCAAGCATAGCGCCCGCTGCATGAGCCTGCTTGAATCTCACGGTCCGGACGGCCCCGCACGCCGCGCTTCCCACGCGCGCAACGCCGCCTCATACCGTTCGAGCGCTTCCTCATACAGATCGAAGACGCACGGATTGCAGCCGCTCTGGCAGCAATCCTCCGGCAACGGACGCTCGGGCGGCGTCGGGAGCGGATCGTCGGCGGGGGCGTGGCGGTCGGTCATGCGATCAGCAGGGCGTAGTCGGTTCATCGTGCGTGGGCTTCGCGGCGCGCGTGCGAGTGGCTAAACTTTGGCGGCGGATCGCGCCGCGCGCAATGCGATACTGCGCGGAGCAGTCATCCGCCCGCCATCACGTCGATCGGACCGAGGGACTCACGCGATGAACCAGATCGTCAGCCTTGCGATCTCCGCCGCGCTCGCGGGCGCGTTGTTGAGCGGCTGCGCCATGCAGCCGGACACGTCGGGCGGACCCGGCCAGGAATTTCAGTCCAGTGCGGGCGCGCAAACCGCCTGGAGCGCCGAGATTCGCCGCACGCGGGACGGCATTCCGCATATCCGCGCGGCCGACTGGGGCAGCCTCGGCTTCGGCTTCGGTTATGCGCAGGCGCAGGACAACCTGTGCACGCTCGCCGATGCCTTCGTCACTTACCGCGGCGAGCGCTCGGCTTATTTTGGCCCGGAGGCGCGGCCGCCGGCCAGCGCGACCTTCGGCCAGCCACGCAATATCGACGCCGATTTCTTCTTTCGGCTCATGGGCGAACAAGCGGCGGTGGACCGTTACCGCGCCGCACAACCGGCCGAGCTCCGCAATCTGATCGACGGTTTCGCGAACGGCTACAACCGCTATCTCACCGATCTGAACGCAGGCGCCTTTCCGAACGCGCACGCGGCGTGCCGGGGCAAGCCGTGGGTGGGCAAGATCGGCGCCGACGATATTTATCTGCGTCTCATCGCGGCGAATCTCGCGGTCGGCTCGGTCCGCTTTCTGACGCCGATCGCAATCGCGCATCCGCCGAAACGCGGCGACAGCGCGTCGCCCGCGGCGTCGGCAGGATCGCCAGGCGCGCTTGAATCATTACGTTTTTCCATCGGCGAGCATCCGGGCATCGGCAGCAACGCGCTGGCCTTCGGCGCGCCGGTCACGCGCGACAAACGCAGCATCCTGTTCGGCAACCCGCACTGGTTCTGGCGCGGGCCCGACCGTTTCTATCAGGCGCAACTGACGATTCCGGGTCAGGTGAACGTCGCGGGCGTGTCGTTTCTCGGCGTGCCGCTGATCGTGCTCGGCTTCAACGAAAACATCGCGTGGACGCACACGGTGTCGAGCGCGCGCCGTTTCGGCATCTTCCAGTTGACGCTCGATCCCGCCGATCCGACGCGCTATCTCGTCGATGGCCGCAGCGAGGCGATGACGCCCGTCGCGCTCACGGTGCGCTCGCGCCGCGCCGATGGCGCATACGAATCCGTGTCGCGCACGCTTTACCGCACGCGTTTCGGGCCGGTGGTCGATCTCTCGCCGATGGCGCAGGGCCTCGGCTGGGGCACGCAGCGCGCCTACGCGCTCGCCGACGTCAACATCGACAACGCACGCGCGTTCCAGAACTTTTTCGCGTGGAATCAGGCGCGCTCGCTCAACGACTTCATGGCGATCCAGAAGCGCTACGCCGCGATGCCGTGGGCGAACACCTTCGCGATCGGGCGCGGCGACGAGCGTGTCTGGTTCGCCGACATCGGCCCGATCCCGAACGTGCCCGACGCGCTCGCGGAATCGTGCACGACGCCCGCCGGGCGCGCGTTCGCTGGGCGCGTGCCGGGCGTGCCGTTCCTCGACGGATCGAAGAGCGCGTGCGCGTGGCGCGTCGATTCGACTAGCGTGCAGCCCGGCGCGCTGTCCGTCGAGCAGTTGCCGAGCACCGTGCGCGGCGATTACGTCGGCAATTTCAACGACAGCTACTGGCTCACCAACGCGAACGCGCCGCTGTCGGGCTATCCGCGCATCGCGGGCGCGACGCGCGTCGAGCAGTCGCTGCGCACGCGTTGCGGCCATCTGCTCGCCGCGCGTCTGCAGCGTGAGCGAGGCGGCATCACGCGCGAGGCGCTCGAATCGGCCGTGCTGGAGACCCATTCGATGTCCGAGCGCCTCTTTCGCAAGCCGCTGCTCGACGCGGTCTGCACGGTGAACGAAGCGGTCGGCCCGCTGCACGAAGCCTGCGAGGTCCTGCGCAACTGGAACGGCACGGCGGACATCGACGCGCGCGGCGCGAATCTGTGGGACGAGTTCTGGTCGCGCGCGACGCGCATCGCGCCGGAACGCCTGTACGAAGCGGGTTTCGATCCGAACAAGCCGCTCGCGACGCCGGGCGGCTTCAACGTCGACAATCCCGCCGTGCTCCAGGATCTGCGCCAGGCGCTCGGCGGCGCGGCGCTCGCGTTGAAACTGAACGGCTTCGCGCTCGATTCGCGACGCGGCGACATTCTCTACACCGAACGCAACGGCGCGCGCGTGCCGCTCTACGGCGGCTGCGACGAGGCCGGCTACTTCACGATCGTCTGCGCGCGGCGTCCGCTCGATCCGAAGGGCTATCCGATGGACATCCGCGGCCAGGGCGACAGCTACGTGCAGGTCGTCACCTTCGGCGAGAACGGCGTGGAAGCCGACACGATGCTTTCGCACGCCGAATCCGACGACCCGGCTTCGCCGCACTCGGGCGACGCGACGCGCGCGTTCGCGGCGAAACGCTGGTCGCGCTTTCCGTTCACCGAACAGGCGATCGTTGCCGATCCGGCGGTGACGCGCGTGGTCGTTTCGGGCGCGCGCGACGAAGGAACGGGCGCGCCAGGACGCTGAAAAAATCACCCAAAAGGCACGGGCGCGGCCCGCCACCGGTCGAGTCGAGCGCAAATCCCGTCTATCATTGAAGTTTGCCTCGAATGGAAACACGGTCATGACTATCGGCGACAGCACGCAACACGACGAAGCAGTCCGGCTCGACCCAGCCGCGCTGCAGGATTTCGTGGATCGCAAATGGAACGACGAGATCGTGCCCGCACTGACCGATTACATCGCAGTGCCCGCGAAAAGCCCGATGTTCGATAGCGACTGGGCGCGCCACGGCTTCATCGAACGCGTGGTCACGGACGCGGTCGACTGGGTCAGGACGCAGCCGGTCAAGGGACTCAAGGTCGAGATCGTGCGCTTGCCCGAGCGCACGCCCGTCATCTTTTTCGAAGCGCCTGCGACGCGCTCCGGCAGCACGGAAACGGTCGTGCTTTACGGCCATCTGGACAAGCAGCCGGAATTCGAAGGATGGCGCAGCGATCTCGGTCCGTGGACGCCGAAGCTCGAAGACGGCAAGCTCTACGGCCGCGGCGGCGCCGATGACGGCTACGCCACCTACGCCAGCATCACCGCGCTCGCGGCGCTGGACGCGCAGGGTGTGGAGCGGCCGCGCTGCGTGGGCATCATCGAGACGTGCGAGGAATCCGGCAGCTACGATCTGTTGCCTTACATCGACGCCTTGCGCGACCGCCTCGGCGACGTCGGCCTCGTGATCTGCCTCGACTCCGGCGCGGGCAACTACGATCAGCTCTGGCTCACGACCTCGCTGCGCGGTCTCGTGGCCGGCGATCTGGAAGTGCAGGTGCTGGACGAAGGCATTCACTCGGGCGGCTACGGCGGCATCGCGCCATCGACATTCCGCATCATGCGGCAATTGTTCGAGCGTCTCGAAGATGCGGGCACGGGCAATCTGCTGCCCGAAAACTTTCACTGTCCGATTCCGATGCTGCGCCGCCGCGAAACCGAGGTGACCGCGCGCATCCTCGGCGACGATGTCTGGAAGAAGCTCCCGTGGGCCTGCGGTGCGGATGGCAGCAGCGTTCTGCCGACCACCACCGATCCGCGCGAAGCGTTGCTCAATTCGACCTGGCGTCCTTCGTTGACGGTCACGGGCGCGTCAGGTCTGCCGCCGCTCGCGGATGCGGGCAACGTGCTCGCGCCGCGCACCGCGTTCAAGCTGTCGCTGCGCCTGCCTCCGCTCGTCGACGCGGCCAAGGCGGTCGTGCAACTGCAACGCCTGCTCGAAATGGACCCGCCGTACAACGCCAAGGTGACATTCAAACCCGAAGCGGGCGCGGCGACCGGCTGGAATGCGCCCGATCTCGCGCCCTGGCTCGCGACGTCGCTCAATGAGGCGTCGAAGCGGCACTTCGGCGCGAATGTCGCGTATATCGGGCAGGGCGGCACGATTCCGCTGATGAACACGCTCAAGGAAGGTTTCCCGCGCTCGCAGTTCATGGTGTGCGGCGTGCTCGGCCCGAAGTCGAACGCGCATGGCCCGAACGAGTTTCTGCACATTCCGTACGCGAAAAGGCTGACGGCCTCGGTCGCGGAGGTCATCGCGGCGGCGCCTTAAGGGTTTCGTCGAGATCGACTATATGGAAAGCCCGGCGTGTCCGGGCTTTTTTTTCAGCGATTCTGTAAAACAAACTGGTAAGGCCAGTTGATCGTCTGTAAAGTGATAGGCCCGCGCGCGCTTCAACAAAGGACGCGCGCGCGAGCGATCAACCAAGGAGACGAGTGCCGCAATGAATGCATCCCCCACGTCCACGACTTCCGCCACCGAACAGCGCATTGCCGCCGACACGCTGCACGCCTATGTCCGCGCGATCTTCGAATCCGCCGGCAGCGCGCCGCGCGAAGCGGAACTGGTCGCGGATCACCTCGTGATGGCGAATCTGTCGGGCCACGATTCACATGGCGTCGGCATGATCCCGCGCTATGTCGCCTCGTTCGGCGAGGGCCAGTTGAAGCTCAATATGCACGCCGAGATCGTGCGCGACGCGGGCGCGGTGCTGACCGTCGATGGCCGCAAGGGCTTCGGGCAGGTCGTTGCCTTCGAGGCGATGGAACACGGCATCGAGCGCGCGAAGAAGCTCGGCGTGTGCGCGGTCGGGTTGCGCAACGCGCATCACATCGGGCGCATCGGCCATTGGGCGGAGCAGTGCGCTAAGGCGGGGCTCGTGTCGTTCCACTTCGTGAACGTGGCGGGCGATCCGCTCGTCGCGCCGTTCGGCGGCATCGACCGGCGTTTCGGCACGAATCCGTTCTGCGCCGCGTATCCGCGCGACGGCAAGAGCCCGCTCGTGCTCGACTTCGCGACGGCCGGCATCGCGTACGGCAAGACGCGCGTGGCCTACAACAAGGGCGTGAAGGTCGCGCCGGGTATGCTGCTCGATCACGAAGGCAGACCGACCGTCGAGCCGAAGGTGATGCACGAGGAGCCGTTCGGCGCGCTCACCGCGTTCGGGCTGCACAAGGGTTCGGGGCTCGCCGCGCTGTGCGAGATTTTCGGCGGGGCGCTGTCGGGCGGCTACACGACGCACGACAGCACGCTTGAGCAGTCGAGCGCGATCATCAACTGCATGACCTCGGTGATTCTCGATCCGAACGCGTTCGACGCACCCGCCGCGCAAGCGGAAGCCGAAGCATTCCTCGAATGGATGAAGGCGTCGCCGCGCGCGGAAGGCGTCGATGCTATCTACGCGCCGGGCGAGCCGGAAGAGGCGCGTCGCGCGGACCGCACGGCGAACGGCATCGCCATCGATCCGACGACCTGGAAGCAGATTCGCGATTCGGCTGCGACGTCGGGCATGCCGGAAGCGCAAATCGAACAGTTCGCAGCCGCGCTGAAGTAATTCCCCCAAGGGCGTGCGCGGCGAATTGGTCAAGCCAGTTTGCCGCGCGTTTCACGATCAGCCGACCATATCCTTCTCGATCCACTCGACGACGGACGTGCGCTTCGGCTGCCAGCCGAGCATCTCGCGCGTGCGCTTGCTGCGCACGCGGCTGTTCGAGCCGAGCCCGTACGAGGCCATTTCATAGCCCCATTCCTCGATCGCGTCGTCGAGCGGCCAGTCCTCGGGCCCGCGCAGGTTCAGCGCCTTCGCCATCGCGGCGGTCATGTCGCGAAATTGCGCCTCGCCGCTTTCGACGAAATAGAACGTCCCCGCCGGGGATTTCTCCAGCGCGAGTCGATAGATCGCGACGACATCGTCGATATGCACGTTCGACCAGATATTCAGTCCGCGTCCCACGTGGCGCACGATGCCGCTCTTCTTCGCCTGCCGTTCCAGACGCGGCAACTGCACGCTCGTCGCATCCGGCACCGCGCCGTGGCCGTAGATCAGCGTGTTGCAGAGCACGGCCGAGCGCACGCCGCGCTGCGCCGCTGCGAGCACGAGATTGTCTATCGCCACGCGCGGCGCTTTGTCGGGCGTCGGCTCGGGCAGGTCGTCCTCGGTGTAGATGTTGTCCGACGCCTCGCCGCCCGACGCGTCGCCGACGATGCTCGAGCCGCTCGTATGCAGAAACGGCTTGTTCGACCCTTCCAGCGCGCCGATCAGCGCCTCGACCGCGCCGCGATGATCGCTGCTCGCCGCGTTGATGACCGCGTCGGCGGCGCGGGCTTCGGCGACGAGCAGCGCCGTGTCGTCCAGACTGCCGATCACCGGTTCGATGTTCAGGCGCTTCAGATCGTCGGCCTGCTCCGCGCGCCGGATCAGCCCGCGCACGCGATGTCCGTCCCGCGCGAGTCCCGCCGCAATCGATCCACCGATGAAACCGCCCGCGCCCGTAATGAAGATGTTCATGTTTGTGCTCCATTGAATGTTCAAACTACGATGGGCACAGTATGAGCCGCTTCGACTTTCGCAAAAACGGTGATAGTCTCAAATGAAACTTGACTCAGAATCAACAATCCGCAACTGAGCTGCACTCAACCCGAACCGACGATGCCACCGATCGAAACCATCAATGCACCCGGCCTGCCGATTCCCGCCGGCCACTACAGCCACGCGACGCGCGCGGGCAATCTCGTCTGCGTGTCCGGCCAGTTGCCGATCCGCCCCGACGGCACGCACACCGGCGACCTGCCGTTCGAGGCGCAGGCCGAACAGACGCTCGCCAATCTGCGCACCGTGCTCGAAGCGGCGGGCGCGCGCCTGACGGATTGCATCGAAGTGACGGTGTATCTCGTTGGCGTGGAGCACTGGAAGACGTTCAACGAGATCTACGCGCGCCACTTCGGCGACTGGAAGCCGGCGCGCGCCGTCGTACCCGTCGGCGCGTTGCACTACGGCTATCTGCTCGAAATTGCCGCGCGCGCGTGGGTCGAGCGCGCGTAGCCGCTACGCCAGATCCAGCGATTTCGTCAGATCGCCGAGCGGCGGCTGGCCGTTCGCGGCGAACGCGCGATCCCGGTTCGCCACGCCGTCGAGCGGCGCCAGATCGTGCACGCGCGAGATGAAACGCAGGATCGAGTTGGTGTCGTACACGGTGTGATCGACATAGCCCTTTTTCGCGAACGGCGAGATCACGAGCGCGGGAATGCGCGAGCCCGGCCCCCAGCGGTCGCCCTTCGGCGGAGCGACGTGGTCCCACCAGCCGCCGTTTTCGTCGACGGTCACGATCACGACGGTGTTCTGCCACTGCGGCCCGCGCCGGATGTGCTCGATCACGTTCGTGATATGCCGGTCGCCCGAGGCGACATCGGCGTAACCCGCGTGCATGTTGAGATTGCCCTGCGGCTTGTAGAACGTGACGGCCGGCAGACGGCCCGCGTCGATGTCCGCGAGCAGCTTGTTCGTCGATGGATCGTCGCCCAGACCCGCGTCCCGCAGGTGCCGGGCGCGCGCCGCCGTGCCCGGCGCATAGTTCGCGAAGTAGTTGAACGGCTGATGGTGGTACTGAAAATCCGGCACCGCGCCGGTATCGCGATGCTCCAGCGCGTATTGCCACGCGCCGCTATACCAGGCCCAGTCGATGTTCTTGTCCGACAGCCGGTCGCCGATGGTCGCGTAGCTCTGCGGTGGCAGCACGAGCGCGTTGGCACGGTCCGCGTAACGCGGATCGCCGTCTTTCGGCGGCGGCACATTGCTCGGCTGATACGGCGGGAACATGGTGTTGACCGCGTAGCCGTCGGCGGTGAGCGCGCCGTCGCGGACGAACTTCGGCGGCCCTTCGAGCGCCGATTTGGGTGAATCGGGCGCGAGCTTCAGTCGCGAGCCGGTGGGATCGTCGCCTTCGACGACCGCGAGCAGCTTGGCTGCGGGACCGTTCTTCGCGTCGGGATAGAAGGGCGCCTGCGCGGAGATCAGGAAGATATGGTTCATCCACGAGCCGCCGAACGCCGACATGAAGAAGTTGTCGCAGAGCGTGTATTGCTGCGCGAGTCCCCAGAGCTTCAGCGTCTCGGGCGAGTTCTGGTAGTGACCCATCACGAGGCCGCCGGAGTCGCCCCACGCCGCGAACTGATTGTTGCGCCCGGCGTTGATCTGCATCTGGTTCTGGTAGAAGCGATGCACGAGATCACGCGTGATGACGGAATTGGGCAGCGGCGCACCTTGCGCGTCCATGATCTGGAACGGCGCGTTGCGCAGATCGACGATCTGCTGCTCGCTGATGGCAAAGCGCTTGCCGCCGACTTCCTGCGCCTGCGGCACCAGCCCGCCCCAGATTTTCGGCAGCGTCGGCATGGGCGTCACGCCGTCGCGGTCGAGCTGCGTATAGTGCGACGCCGGCACCGCCGTGAGCGGATACTGCACGCCCGGGTAGTTGCCGTAAAGATTGGTGAAGCTGCGGTTCTCCGCATAGATCACGACGATCTGCTGCACCTTCGCCGCCAGCGTGCGGTCGAGTTCGAGATCGGCTGCGGTCTTCGGCGTGGACGGCTTTTGTTCGAACAGATTGCACCCGCCGAGCGACAGGCCCGCGAGACCCACGCCAGCCGCAAGCAGCCGCCGCCGCGAGGGGTCCGCTGGTGTGTCGTTGCTGGAGGGAAGTTCGTGCTGCGGATGGTCGTTCTCGTTCATCGCCTGACTCCTCGTGACGTGCGGCACGCACCCGATGGCGCGCGCCCGCTTTATCGACGCCGAAAGATCACACGCCCCTCATGCGGCGCCCCGACTTGACCGCCCTGCGACTGGCGGATCAACTGAGCGGCAATGATGCCGCATCGTCGGGCCGCGGGAAACCCGGCCAAACGGCATAGGCAAAAAAACCGAACGTTGCGTAATTCGGCTTATATCTTTCGGCCGACTGGAATCCGCGATGCCGCGTGACTAACATCAACTGAACAACAGCTTTGCTCCGACGAGAACCAGCGTGGCGGCGAGCACCTGGCGCAGCAGTGCTTCGGGCGCCTTCGAGGACAGCATGCTGCCCACGGCAATGCCCGGAATCGAGCCCACGAGGAGCGAGGCGAGCAGCGACCAGTCGACCGAGCCGAGCATCCAGTGGCCCGCGCCGGCAATCAGCGTGAGCGGCACCGCGTGAGCCACGTCCGAGCCCACGATGCGCACGGTCGCAAGGCGCGGATAGAGCAGGAGCAACACGGTCACGCCGATCGCGCCCGCGCCCACGGAGGTGATCGAAACGAGCACGCCGAGAACCGCGCCGGTGAGTACAGTCCAGGCCGCCGTGCGTACGGGGTGTTCAGGCCGGCCGTGGCCCTTTTTGTAAGCGAAACGCGCGAGTTGCGGCCGGAAGATCAGGGAAACGGCAGTAATGAGAAGCGCGGTGCCGAGAATCACCTGGATCAGCCGCGCGGTGCCGGGCGCCGAGATGCCGTGCGTATGCAGGAAATACAGCGTGACGGCCGCCGCTGGCACGCTGCCCGCCGCGAGGCGGCCGGTGATGCGCCAATCGACCGAGCCCTTGATGCCGTGCACGAGCGTGCCGGCAGTCTTGGTCGCGGCGGCGTATAACAGGTCGGTGCCCACGGCGGTCGCGGGATGGATGCCGAACAACAGCACCAGCAAGGGCGTCATCAGCGAACCGCCGCCCACGCCCGTCAGGCCGACCAGGAAGCCCACCGCGAGCCCTGAGGCAGAATAAAGTAAGTCGATATGCGGAAATGACATGCGCGCGGAGAACCCGTCAGGCGTGGTTGGGTCGAAAAACCGTCGATGATAGCGGGTAAGCCGCTCGGTTGCTGCATCAGAGCAACGCTGTCGGCACCTCGAACGCGTGACGGGTGATTCACGAATACCCTTCAGATTACTTTCAGGAAGGTGAGATGGACACACAGGAAAAGACGCAAGGACAGACGCAGCAACAACAGCAACAACAGATGCAGCAGGCGCAGCCGTCGCCCGCGAGCGTGGACGAGGCGTTCATTCCGACCGAGCGCTCCAACATGCCGAGCGAACGGCAATTCGTGCTGAAGTCCGGCAACACCTTCGCCGTCTACGATGCCAACGGCGACATTCGCGGCGGCGACGACGGTCTCTTCGTCAACGATACGCGCGTGCTCTCGGAGCTCGTGCTGACCTTTGGCGGGCGCGCGCCGTCGCTGCTCTCCGGCAGCGTATCGAGCGACAACGCCGTGTTCACCGCGCACCTGACGAACCGGCCCCTGCCACCCATCGGCGGGGCGCGTACGCCTGAGGGCGTGATTCACGTCGAACGCAAGCGCGTGCTGTCGGGGCATGTGCTGCACGAGAGCATCGTGCTCACGAACTACGGCACCGAGCCATCCACCGTCCCGCTCTCCATTTCCTTCGCCGCGGACTTTCTCGACATGTTCGAGGTGCGCGGCGCCAAACGCGGCAAGCGTGGCACCTTGCGGCCGCCTATGGTCGAAAACGGCGAGGTCGTGTTGCGCTACGTCGGTCTGGACGAAGTGGAGCGCACGGCGCGCATCCAGTTCACGCCGGCGCCGGATGTCCTCTCGCCCACGCGCGCCGACTACGCGCTGCATATTCAGTCGGAAACCGCGATTTCCGTCTATCTGTCGGTGACGGCGGTCACGCACGCCTTGAGCGACGCCAGCGAGGAAAGCAAGCGCAATGCAGCCGAAGCGGCCGAGTGCGCGCCCGAATCGGGTCGTCCGGCAATTCGCGAGGCGCTCGTCGAGGCGCATCGGCGCATGCGCGACAGACGTAAGGCGAGCGCGCGCGTGCGGTCGAGCAATCCGCTCTTCAGCGAATGGATCGACCGTTCGCTTGCGGATCTCGGTTTGCTCACGACCGATCTCGAAACCGGCCCGTATCCGTATGCGGGCATCCCGTGGTTCTCGACGGCGTTCGGGCGCGACGCGATCATCACATCGTTGCAAATGCTCTGGCTGCATCCAACGCTTGCGCGCGGCGTGCTGCGCTTTCTCGCCGCCCATCAGGCGCGCGAGGACTCGGCGTTCCGCGATGCCGAAATCGGCAAGATCATGCACGAGACGCGCAAGAGCGAGATGGCCGCGACCGGCGAGGTGCCGTTCGCGCTGTATTACGGCGGGGTGGACAGCACGCCGCTCTTCATCGTGCTGGCGGGCGCCTACGCCGAGCGCACCGGCGATCACGCGCTGCTCGATGAAATCTGGCCCGCGCTGCAACTCGCGGCACAGTGGGTCGCGCGTCATTGCGACAAGAATCCGCACGGTCTGCTCGACTACCAGCGCGCCTCCGAGCACGGTCTCGCGAATCAGGGCTGGAAGGACAGCCAGGACTCCGTGTTCCACGCGGACGGGCGCTTCCCGATCGGCCCGATCGCGCTCGTCGAAGTGCAGGCGTACGCGTCGACCGCGTTTTCGACGATGGCGCGTCTCGCCCGCGAGCGCGGCGAAGACGAGCACGCGCACGAGTACGAACGGCGCGCGCGTCACATTCGCGAACGCGTCGAAGCGATGTACTGGATGCCGGAGGCGGAGTTCTACGGTATCGCGCTCGACGGCAAGGGCGATCTGTGCCGCGTGCTGTCGTCGAATGCGGGGCATCTGCTCGCGTTCGATCTCGTCGAGCGCAAGCGCGGCGAAGCCGTCGCGCGCCAGCTCGAATCGACGCTATTTCACACCGGCTGGGGCGTCCGCACGCTGGCGGCAGGACAGCCGCGCTTCAATCCGATGTCGTATCACAACGGCTCGGTATGGCCGCACGACACGGCGCTGTGCGCGCGCGGCCTTGCGCGTTACGGCGATCGCGGCGCGGCCGTCGGCCTGTTGCAGTCGTTGTTCGAGGCGGCGGTCACCTTCGATATGCGCCTGCCGGAACTGTTCTGCGGATTCACGCGCCAGCGCGGCGAGCGGCCGATCGCCTATCCGGTTGCGTGTCTGCCGCAGGCGTGGGCGGCGGGCGCGCCTTTCATGGTGCTGGAAGCGTGTCTCGGCGTGACTGTCGATGCCGTCAACGATGAAGTCCGCATCGACCGGCCGGAGCTGCCGGAGGGCATCGACTGGCTGGAAATCGGCGATCTGCGCCTCGGCGACAAGACCGCGACGATCACCTTCCGGCGCGTCGGCGGGCAGGTGGTTCCGTCGGTGGAAGGGGACGTACGGGTGGTCGCCGTGCTTTGATGCGGCAGGCGCACAGCGCCACAGAGGCGCTGTGCGTGCGCCACGCGCTTAAACCGCCACGCTGCCGACGTAGTTCTCGGCGAGCGCGGTAGCGGCCGCGCGCGACGTCGTCACGTGCTCCAGTTCCGCCACTTGCAGTCGCTGCTCGAAGGGCGACGTGTCGTCGAGCTTGTGCAGCATGCGCGTCATCCACCACGAGAAATGCTCGGCGCGCCAGACGCGCTTGAGCGCCGTCGCGGTATAACGCTCGAGTTGCTCCGTGCCGCCTTCCTTGTAGAAGTCGACGAGCGCGGCATTCAGCACACGCACATCCGACACAGCGAGGTTGAGGCCCTTCGCGCCGGTCGGCGGCACGATGTGCGCGGCGTCGCCCGCGAGGAAGAGCTTGCCCGACTGCATCGGCGTGGACACGAAGCTGCGCATGCCGACGATGTTCTTCTGGAAGATCTTGCCTTCGGTGATCTGCCAGCCGTCGGCGGTATCGACGCGTGCGTGCAATTCGGCCCAGATGCGGTCGTCGGACCAGGCATCGACCGTATCTTTCGGGTCGCACTGGAAGTACATCCGCTGCACGCCCGGCGAGCGCGTGCTGATGAGCGCGAAGCCGCGGTCGTGACGCGCGTAGATGAGTTCGTCGGAGGAGGGCGGCGCTTCGACCAGAATGCCGAACCAGCCGAACGGATAGATGCGCTGATAATCCTGCCTTACCGCCTCGGGAATCGACTGGCGCGCAACGCCCTGCGAGCCGTCGCAGCCGATGATGAAGTCGCATTCCAGCTCTTCGTCGCTGCCTTCGTGCTGATACTTGATGCGCGGTTTGCGATCGCTGCCTTCCTGGAAGTCGTGCAGCGACACGTTCGACACGTTGAACTTCAACGCGCCGTTCGCCGCGAGCCGCGCCGCGACCAGATCCTTGATGACTTCGTGCTGCGCGTACACCGTGATCGAATGCCCGGTCAGTTCGGTCAGCGCGATGCGCCGGCGCTGGCCTTCGAACGCGAGCTCGAAGCCGTGATGCAGCGCGCCTTCGGCCTGCATGCGCGCGCCGATTCCGGCCTGATTGAGCGTGTCCATCGTGCCTTGTTCGAGCACGCCTGCGCGAATCGTCGATTCGATGTCGTTCTGGCTGCGAGCTTCGAGTACGACTGATTCGATGCCGCGCAGATGAAGCAGATGAGAGAGAAGAAGCCCGGCGGGGCCCGCGCCGATGATGCCGACCTGAGTACGCATGTTTGTCTCCGTGAGGCAGTGGTGATGTTGTGCGTACAGTGTCGGCAGAGCGGCCTTATGCCGCAACGCGATACGAAGGATAAGGTCTATCTGTTTTTGAGATAAAGGGCCGAAAATGGCCTGAAAATGCCTGATTTACGGGTAAATCCCTAGACGGCGCGGGCGCTTCGCCCGCGCCGCATGGCCTTATTCCGCTGCTTCTTCCTTCAACTGATTGCGCCGGTATTCCCCCTGGCGCGTGAGCATCCAGCCGGGATATTCCGCGGGCAACTGGCTCACTTCATCGAGCGCGGCGAGTTCGTCTTCGTTCAGACGTACTTTCGTCGCGGCGATGTTGTCGTCGAGTTGCTCGATCCGCTTCGCCCCGATGATCACGCTCGACACGACCTTCTGATGCAGCAGCCACGCAAGCGCGATCTGCGCCACCGACACGCCTTTGGTCTCGGCCATGCGTCGCATCACGTCGACGCAGTCATACGCGCGTTCGACGTTGACGGGCGGAAAATCGAACTTGGTGCGGCGGCTCCCTTCCTCTTTTGCGCCATCGCGCGTGAACTTGCCCGACAGCAAGCCGCCCGCGAGCGGGCTCCACACCATCAGACCCACGCTCTCGCTTTGCAGCAGCGGCACGATTTCGCGCTCCAGATCGCGGCCCGCGATCGTGTAGTACGCCTGCAGCGACTCGAAGCGCGCGAGCCCGAGCCGCTCGGAAATGCCGAGCG
>Ga0160447_100424_pt1 | contig 20792 bp, 15 predicted proteins | sample HID1973K_E1MG_FD_108222 | JGI IMG/M metagenome (GOLD analysis project Ga0160447, IMG submission 108222) | Enriched mosquito-associated microbial communities from UW Madison campus, WI, USA - HID1973K_E1 MG | ecosystem: Host-associated > Arthropoda: Insects > Digestive system > Unclassified ...
TGACGTAGACCTGGATGCGACCGGTCATGTCCTGGATCACCATGAACGAACCACGGTTGAGCATGATGCGACCGGCAACCTTGACCGGAATCGCCGCCTCGGCCAGCTCTTCCTTGGTCTTGTCCGCATACTGTTTCTGCAGGTCGTTGCAGTAGTTTTCGCGGCGGAAGTCGTTCGGGAAGGCATTACCCTTGGCGCGCTCGGCAGCAAGCTTTTCCTTGCGCAGGGCGATCAGGGCGTTTTCTTCCTGTTGCTGGGCTTGCGGGTCGAGTTGTTGGTCGCTCATGTCTTTAGATTTTCCATCACAGGTTCGTTACCCCCGCCCTGCCTGAATCAGGCGACGGGGGATCGCAAGCCGGCTGCGCCACGGTGACGCGCCGGCCAGCAACAGTGGTGTCGCGATTACAGCCCTTGTTTCAGGCTCGCGATCAGGTATTCGTCGAGGTCGCCGTCGAGCACCTTGTCGCAGTCGCTGCGTTCTACGCTCGTACGCAGGTCCTTGATGCGCGAGGCATCGAGCACGTACGAGCGGATCTGGTGACCCCAGCCGATATCCGACTTGGTGTCTTCCAGCGCTTGCGAGGCCGCGTTGCGCTTCTGGACTTCCTGCTCGTACAAACGCGCCCGCAACATTTTCATCGCGGTGTCTTTGTTTGCGTGCTGGGAACGTTCGTTCTGGCAGCTGACCACGGTATTGGTTGGTACGTGGGTAATACGGACCGCCGAGTCGGTGGTGTTTACGTGCTGACCACCGGCACCGGATGAACGATAGGTGTCGATGCGCAGGTCTGCCGGATTGATGTCGATTTCGATGTTGTCATCGATTTCCGGCGACACGAATACCGCAGAGAACGAGGTGTGGCGACGGTTGCCGGAGTCGAACGGGCTTTTGCGCACCAGACGGTGGACGCCGATTTCGGTACGCAGCCAGCCGAAGGCGTATTCGCCCTTGATGTGCACGGTAGCGCCCTTGATACCGGCGACTTCACCGGCCGACAGCTCCATGATGGTCGCGTCGAAACCGCGCTTGTCGGCCCAGCGCAGGTACATCCGCAGCAGGATGTTGGCCCAGTCCTGAGCCTCGGTGCCGCCGGAACCGGCCTGGATATCGAGGTAGGCGTTGTTCTGGTCCATCTCGCCGCTGAACATGCGGCGGAATTCGAGTTTTTCCAGCGACTCGCGCAGGCGGTCGACTTCCGCGACGACATCGGCAACCGCGCCTTCGTCATCTTCTTCGACGGCCATGTCCAGCAAGTCTTTGGCGTCAGCCAGGCCGGAACTCATTTCATCGAGGGTGTCGACGATCTGGGCCAGCAGGGAGCGCTCGCGCCCCAGTTCCTGAGCGTACGAAGGGTTGTTCCAGACAGCCGGATCTTCGAGCTCGCGGTTTACTTCGGTCAGACGATCATGTTTGTGATCGTAGTCAAAGATACCCCCGAATGGCTTCGGAGCGCTCGGACAGGTCCTTGATGCTGTTTAGGATCGGGTTGATTTCCATGGTGGGCAGCACTCGCAGGCGAAATTTTCAAAGCCGGCGAGTATACCCCAGCCATGGCGTCTGTGGCAGTCCGTTGGGCAGTGTCAGAGCTTACTCGGTGCGGCTCGGCGTCGGGTGGTCGGGCTGCGCAACCCCATGAACGGCATAGCGAATCGCGATTACCATGATCGCCAATCGTTCTAGGGCGTGATTGCGTGAGCATCGATACTGGGAAAACGAGCATCCCCCACCGACCCACGACATGGAGGTCATCATGAAACGCTTGCCAATGCTCATTCTCGCGGCACTCGCAGTTCTGTGCGCGTTAACCAATGTTCAAGCCGATACGAAAACCTGTAATTGCACCTGCCAATGCGCCACACCCACGAACTCACTCTCCGGCACGGGCAGCGTCTTTGCCATACCCAAGCCTCCGCCGCCTGTTTTGGCCGAGGCTGTCAATAATGAGCTGGACCTGCAAACATTAGGCGCAGCGGACGCCACCATTGAAGTCACTTACCCGGAAATCGCCGACGGCCACACCATGGGTCTGTATTGGACCAGCGCTGTTCAGCAGTACCGCGCCCCTGTGCACACGGTCAAAGGCGGGGAAAAGACCGTGACGTTCAAGATACCTAACGCCACGGTCGTCAAGGACCTCAACCTGTCGCCGGTAGTGACTGCCAGTGTTGGCGTAGCCAATGAGTCACTGGTGATCTCAGAGCCGCTGACGTTCAAGGTGGTCAGCGGCGCAGCGCCAGGGAAATACCCCCAACCTACGTTGCCCGCTGCGCAGGATAGCCAAGTGGATATCGGCGCACTCACCGAGGATTTGAAGGTCAGTGTGCATTACCCCACCATGGCCCAGGGTCAGATCGTCAAAGTTCTTTGGAGAGGGGCGACCTCGTACGACACGCCGCTGCGAATCACTTCGGACGGCAACCCGCTCGAGTTCACGATTCCACAAGCGACTGTCGCAGCCAGCCTCGGCACACCCGTGAACCTGCGCTACGAAGTCACGCTTGATGGACAAGCGGGTGAGTCCTCTGACCCGGCACCGGTCAACGTTATCCTGAGAACGTTAGGCACCTCCCCTGTCGTCGCTGGCGCAGCGAACGGAGTCGTCGATTTGCGTAACCTGATGGGCAACGGCCTCAAAGTGACTTACACCTATCCCGGAATAGCGGCAGGGCATACGGTGGGCATCCGCTGGGTGGGCGACCCCGCTTATGACACACCGCATCCTGCGATCGGCGAGACCCCGCGTCCGCTGGAATTCACCATTCCTTACGACAAGGTCCGGCTGGAAAAAGACAAAACGGTCGCTGTCACCGCCAGCGTCGGGATAGGCGATGGGCATCTGGCCGTATCACCGGCGCTGTCGTTGCAAATCGTCGATACCCGGCCCAAAGGCGAAGAAATCGCCGCCGACCTGAACCGCCGTTACAACGACACCGCAGCATCATGCGCCAATAACCAGCCGTCCTATTACTGCAATGGGGTCACCACTCGAGGAACGGTAAACGCAGCGTACGACCCATGGGATCCAAGCCCCACGCAGATCGGCAAAGGTTCGATTTCCTTCTCGCACTTGAGAAAAGACTCAAAAGTCTCGCTACCTGCACGAAACAGCGGTTTCGCCTTGTTTACTCAGGAGGAGGCAATTGCTCAAGGCAAAGACTTCGAGTATCTGTGTTCATACCCTCATGATGCCTGGACCGATCTGGTGGGAAGGCCCGGGAATGGATGCGGACTTCAGCCAAGAGCCAACGAGGCGTTGATCAATGCGCTAACGGCTAATCCCGGATTGGCAGCCCGGCTCAAAGCCGATGATGCGTTGGTGGAAAGATTGACAAACAGCCAGGACCAAACCGGCCCGCTCGCCGCCGATCCGGAATTGGCGAAGCTGCTTGGCGCAACGCCTGACATAGGGGCTCTTCTCAGGGAAAACCAACGTAACGTCGAAACGTGGAAGGCTGCGCCCAGCCTCGTCGACATCAGCACCTGCGCCAGGGTAAACGCGGGTACCCTGGCAGGGTGGAACACGTACACCCGCAAACTGACACATCCGTCTCATCAGTGCTCGCTGAGTGCACAGGATGCGGCGCAGTTTGCGGTAAGTCTCAAAGCCCGCGAGTACCCGATGCCAGTGATGTACAGCACCTGGAACGAGCTGCTGATCAAAATCTGGCCCACTGGAGTTCCTGCACGGTTGCCACTGCAAGCTTTCTACTATTTGAATGCAACCGGTCTGCCTGAAGCCAAGGTTTATCAACAGAAATATGCTGCCAGAACGGGAGGGTTGTGGTTACCCGTCATCAAGCTCGATCCGGCGAAGTTCAATGGCAACCCCTTCAGCTACAGCGCCACGGACCAAGCCGTACAGCAACCATAAAACCGCAACACCGGGGCCGGACGCTAGTCCGGCCCTACCCCACCGCCACCTGATTGCGGCCATTGTGTTTGGCCGCATACAGGCCCTGATCCGCACTCTGAATCAACTGACGGCTGTGGCTGCCGACCGGAGGAACGATGGTCGCCAGGCCGATGCTTACCGTCAGGCTGGCGCCTTCGCTTGGGGCGATGTGCGGGATGTTCATGCTGGCAACGGTCTGGCGCAGTTTCTCCGCCAGCAGCCGTGCGCCGCCTGGCGACGTATTGGGCAGCACCAGTGCGAACTCTTCGCCGCCGTATCGCGCCGGCAGATCCGAAGGACGGCTGCTGCTGGCGCGAATGGCCTTGGCCACCTGGCGCAGGGCTTCGTCGCCCTCCAGATGGCCGAAGTTGTCGTTGTAGGCCTTGAAGTAATCGACGTCGATCATCATCAGCGACAGTTGGGTCTGCTCACGAATAGCGCGGCGCCATTCCAGTTCCAGGTACTCGTCGAAGTGCCGGCGATTGGACAACCCGGTCAGGCCATCCGAGTTCATCAGGCGCTGCAACACCAGGTTGGTGTCCAGCAACTGCTGCTGACTGACACGCAATGCGCGATAGGCTTCATCACGCTGCAACAAGGTCATGTAGGAACGCGAGTGGTAGCGAATGCGCGCGACCAGTTCGATGTTGTCCGGCAGTTTGACCAGGTAATCGTTGGCACCCGCGGCGAAGGCCGCGCTCTTGATCATCGGGTCCTCCTTGGTGGAGAGAACAATGATCGGGATGTCGCGAGTGATCGGGTTGTTGCGGTATTCGCGTACCAGCGTCAGACCGTCCAGACCGGGCATCACCAGGTCCTGCAGAATCACCGTCGGCTTGATCTGGATCGCCTGGGCGATGGCCTGATGAGGGTCGGCGCAAAAGTGAAAATCGATGTTTTCCTCATTCGCCAGCCCGCGCCGGACTGCCTCGCCAATCATCGCCTGATCGTCGACCAGCAACACCATGGCAGCGTTTTCATCCGTGGCGTTCAAATCGTCCAGCTGCAAATCATGCATTCAGGTTCTCCTGGTCACAGGCGGGCTGTGAAATCACCTGGAAATTCATTGGGTGAAAACCTCTATGAGTCGAGGCGCAATCGTGTCCAGCGAGCGAATTTCCACGGCGGCGTCGATAGCGGCTGCCGCTTTGGGCATGCCGTACACCGCGCAGCTTTGCTGGTTCTGGGCAATGGTGAGAAAACCCCGCTGACGCATCAGCTTGAGTCCCTGTGCGCCATCGCGCCCCATCCCCGTCAACAGAACGCCCACTGCATCACCGCTCCAATAGCTGGCCACGCTTTCGAAGAACACATCGATAGAAGGCCTGTAAATTTCGTTCACCGGCTCGGCGGTATAAGCCAGCGTGCCGTTTTTCAACAGACGAATATGATGGTTGGTGCCCGCCAGCAATACGGCCCCGCCTTGAGGCGGCTCGCCGTCACGGGCCAGTCGAACGTCCAGTCCCGAAGAACTGCTCAACCACTGCGCCATGCCGGCGGCAAACACTTGATCAACGTGCTGAACCAGCACGATGGCTGCCGAGAAATCCTTCGGCAACCCCTTGAGCAGCACTTCCAGCGCCGCCGGGCCACCTGCGGATGAACCGATGGCGACCAGTCCCTGACGCTGGGCGGCTGCGCGCAACGGCGGCGGCGCAGGGCGCACGCGACTGTCACGCTGACCAATGAGCCAGCCTATATTAAGTATCTTGCGTAACAAAGGTGCGGCAGCATCCTTGGGGTCGCCGGCGCCAATGGCCGGCGTGTCCACGACGTCCAGCGCCCCGTGGCCCATGGCCTCGAATACCCGATGCACGTTCTGCTCGCGATCCACCGTCACGATCACGATGGCGCACGGCGTGGCCGCCATGATACGTCGAGTGGCCTCCACCCCGTCCATCACCGGCATGATCAGATCCATCAGGATCAGGTCCGGGGTGAGTTCGGCGCAGCGTTGCACCGCCTCCTGGCCGTTGCTCGCCACCCACACCACCTGATGCGCCGGCTCAAAAGCCAGTGCACGACGCAATGCTTCGACTGCCATGGGCATGTCGTTGACGATGGCGATCTTCATCCTTGCGCATCTCCTATCAACTCAACGACCGCGTCGAGCAACGCATCGTCATGGAAACTGGCCTTGGCCAGATAATAGTCGGCGCCCGCATCCAGCCCACGGCGACGGTCTTCTTCGCGATCCTTGTACGACACCACCATCACCGGCAGAGACTGCAGACGACTGTCGCGACGCAACAGGGTCACCAGTTCGATACCGTCCATGCGCGGCATGTCGATGTCGGTGATCAGCAGATCGAAGTCCTCGGCACGCAGCGCGTTCCAGCCGTCCATGCCGTCCACCGCCACCGCCACTTCGTAGCCTCGGGAGAGCAGCAACTTGCGTTCCAGTTCGCGTACGGTCAGTGAGTCGTCGACCACCAGAACGCGTTTGCGGGCCTGGCTGTCCATCTGACGATTGCGCCGATCAATACGTTCCAGACGCCCCGTATTGAGCAGCTTCTCCACCGATCGCAGCATGTCTTCGACATCGACGATCAACACCGCCGAGCCGTCGTCGAGCAGCGCACCGGCGGAGATATCCTGAACCTTGCCCAGACGCGGGTCCAGCGGCAGCACCACCAGCGTACGCTCGCCGATGAAGCGCTCCACCGCGACGCCGTAAACAGCGTCTTTCTCACGAATCACCACGACCTTTAGCACGTCCTCGCCGCTCTGGCTGGCCGGACGATTGAGCAACTGACTGGCCGCCACCAACCCGACGTGCCGCTCTTCATGCCAGAAGTGCTGACGCCCTTCCAGTTGCACGATTTCGTCGACCTGCACGTCGCGCATCCGTTCGATGTGCGCCAGCGGGAAGGCATAGGCCTCGCCGCCTACTTCCACCACCAGACTGCGCACCACCGACAGCGTCAGCGGCACCTCGATGTGAAAACGACTGCCAAGACCTGCCTGCTGCACCAGCTCGACGCCGCCGCGCAGTTGTCGAACCATGTGCTGCACTGCGTCCAGCCCGACGCCACGACCGGACACTTCGGTGACTTTGTCGCGCATGCTGAAGTCGGGCAGGAACAGGAAGCTCAACAGCTCTTCCTCGCTCAACTGCGCCGCCGTTTCTTCCGGGGACAATTTGCGCGCGATGATACTGCGACGCAGACGCTCGAGATCGACACCGGCGCCATCGTCGATCAGCTCGACCACCAGCAAACCTGCCTGATGTGTCGCTTTGAGCTGAATCATGCCTTCGCCCGGCTTGCCCGCAGCAATTCGCTGCTCGGGGAATTCAATGCCGTGATCGACGGCATTGCGCAACAAATGCGTCAGCGGTGCTTCGAGTTTTTCCAGAACGTCGCGATCGACCTGGGTCTTCTCGCCTTCGATTTCGAGCCGCACCTGCTTGCCCAGCGAGCGCCCGAGATCGCGCACCATGCGCGCCTGCCCTGACAGCACATCGGCAAACGGACGCATGCGACAGGCCAAGGCCGTGTCATACAGCAACTGCGCCCGCTGGCTGGCCTGCCAACCGAACTCGTCCAGATCCGAGGTCTGCTGAATCAACAGATGCTGGGCCTCGCTCAACAGGCGGCGGGCTTCCTCTAGAGCTTTTTGCGCGTCAGGATCGACGTTGCTGTCCAGCAACGCTTCAAGATTGTCCAGCGCCCGGCTGGCGCCGCTCTGGGAACGCTTGACCCGCTGCATGGCGGTCAGATAGGGCTTCAGGCGCTGGGTCTCGACCAGCGATTTACTCGACAGGTCCAACAGATTGTTCAGGCGCTCGGCGGTGACCCGCAGGACCCGCTCGCCGCCTTCGGCCACGCGCCGTTCCTGTCTAGGCTCGGGCCTGGGTGCTGGCGGTTCTTCATTTTCGACGGACGCAGGCGTCGTCGGTGGTACGGGCAATAACAGGTCAGCAGGAAATGGCTGTTCGGCCAGGGGCGTGCTGACCGCTGCCGGGCCGAGCGCGGACTGCACCGTCTCGACCAATGACTGCGCGTTGGCCAGCAGCAGGTCATCCATGGACGGTGCCGGGTTCGGCGCCGCTGCGGCCGGTCGGGCGCCGGGCTTGATCAGGTCATTCATCAACGCGACGTAGCCGTCGATATCCCCCTGCCCCACGCTGCTCGCGCCCGGCGTGGCAATGCGCATGAGCATGTCGGTGCCCATCAGCAGCGCGTCGATATGCTCGGGCTTGAGGTGCAGACGGCCCTCTTGGGCCTCGACCAGACAGTCCTCCATGACATGGGACACGCTGACGCCCGCGTCGACCCCGACGATGCGCGCCGCGCCCTTGAGCGAATGGGCGGCGCGCATGCAGGCTTCCAGTTGGTCGGCTTGCGTCGGATTGCGTTCGAGTGCCAGTAGACCCGCGCTCAGCACCTGGGTCTGCGCTTCCGCCTCCAGCGTGAAGAGCTCGAACAACGAGGCGTCGCGCATCTGATCGGGCGTCATGTCAGGCTCCGGTTGACCGCGGACAACAGTTGTTCTTCATCGAGCAAGCGCAGGCTGCGACTTTTCCATTGCACCACGCCTCGAGTGAACCGGGCATTGCTGTTCTGCGCGGGTATGGACGCTGCGTCCAGCAAGCGCGCTTCGATGGCATGGATGCCGTCCACTTCATCCACCGGCACCACCACCGGCCCACCTTCGGCAGAAACGATCAACATGCGCGCGATGACGCGCGCAGCGCTGGTCGGCGCAACGCTGGCGTCCAGCCCCAGCAGTTCGACGAATGACAGACAGGCCACCAGCGCACCACGCACGTTGGCCACCCCGAGCAGCGCACGGGATCGCTGATGAGGCAGGGAATGAATGGTTTGAAGCGGCGACACCTCGACCAGACAACGGGTGGGCAAGCCAAGCCACTCCTCGCCAAGCCGGAACACCACGATCGAGCGGGTCTTGACGTCGTTTGCCAGCTCCTCACTCTGCACCGAGACTCGCTGCTCCTGAGCCAGTGCGTAACGGTCCAGCAGGCGCGTAGCCGCGGCCGAGTAAACCGAGCAGTTGCGGCAGTGGATGTGCTCGACCAGCAACGGGCACGACCGGTCGCCATGGATGCCGATGCGGTTCCAGCAATCGTCGATGGCCTGGGCATCGCTGCTCACCAACTCACTGTGTACGCCGGTCATCGATTACGTCCCTCTTTGTTCATCCGAGCAGCGCGTTCCTGCAAACGGCGGGCACCGGCGCTGTCGCCTTGTGCCGCCAGCAAAGCGGCCAGTTGCGCCAGCGCTTCGGGATGTTGCGGCTGCAGGTACAGCGCCTTGCGGTAGAAACCTTGGGCTCCCGCGACATCGCCCCCGACCTCGGCCAGCAAACCCTGCCAATAGAACACTGAGGCCACGGGCTCGTGGTGTTTGAGGTATTTCTCACACGCAGCTTTCGCTTCGCCGCTCTTGCCCTCGTTGGCCAGGCGTTTGATGCTTTCCAGCAGCGTCGCGGCTTCCGCTGCCGCTGCCGCAGGCGACGGCGACGGCGACGGCGACGGCGGCAGCGCAGCGCGGGTTGCCGTCGGCACCGGGGCGAACGGGCGAACGCTGCTTCTGGGGCGAAGACCGGGTGAAGGCATCGGCCGGGTGCCTGGCGGCGGCTCGGCGGGTAATGGTCTGGGTGTCGGCGCGGGCATCACGACAGACAAAGGCTCGACCGGCAGCTCGGCGCGGTGCCTGAAGGCGAATGACTGAGCGATGCCGATGGAGGCCATGCCCATGCGCCCCAGCAGACTGCCCTCGGCGGGCCCGATAAACAGCACGCCGTCATCGCGGGTCATGCGCTTGAGTGCTTCGAAACCGCGTTTCTGGGTCTCGACATCGAAGTAGATCAGCAGATTGCGACAGAACACGAAATCGTACGCGGACTGGGCCACCGGCAAGGTCGGATCGAGCAAGTTGCCGGCCTGGAAGCCGACCCGTTCGCGCACCCGGTCCTCGACGCGATAGCCCTCGCTGACTTGGCTGAAATGCCGCTCGCGAAACCCGAGGTCGGCCCCGCGAAACGAGTTTTTGCCATACACACCGTTGCGCGCGCGCTGAAGCGACAGCGGACTGATGTCCACGGCTTCGACCTTGAACTGCTGCGGCTGCAAGCCCGCGTCGAACAAGGCCATGGCAATCGAATAGGGTTCTTCGCCGGTGGAGCACGGCAGGCTGAGAATGCGCAGCGGGCGTACGCCATTGAGCTGTGCCAGACGCGCCGCTGCCAGTTTGCCAAGGGTGACGAAGGACTCCGGGTAGCGGAAGAACCAGGTCTCGGGCACGATCACGGCCTCGATCAGCGCTTGCTGCTCGTCAGGCGACCCCAGCAGCAACTGCCAATAGGCATCGTGATCGGCGGACGTGGAAAGGGTGCAGCGCTGACGGACAGCGCGCTCGATGATGGCCTCGCCCACCGACGCCACATCAAGACCAATGCGGTTTTTCAGGAAGGCGAAAAAACGCGCGTCGTCGCTCATGGGGTCGCCTCAAATGTCTCGAGGCTCAGCGGCTTTTCCGGAAACAGAAGTTCGCGCACCGAATCGTTGAGCAGGTCCTGGACCCGGATCCACTGCAGCAGGCCCAGTTCGTCTTCGCGCACCGGCCCCAGGTACGGCGCGGCGCGGTTGTCCAGTCCGTATTCCTTGAACTCGCTCGGTGCGCAACGCAGCGTGTCGGTGGCCTGTTCGAGAATCAGCCCGAGCCATTGCGGCGCACGGTCGGCACTGGCGCGGTAATGCACCAGCACCAGACGCGTGCTGGTGCGGGCCTGGGCAACCTGCCCGAAGGTCAAGGCGCTGAGGTCGATGACCGGCACGACAACCCCGCGATGGGCGAAAACACCCGCCACCCAACGGGGTGCCTGGGCGATAGGCTTGAGCAGCAACCGCGGCAGCACTTCAGCGACTTCCGTTGCCTCCAGCGCATAGCGTTCCGTTCCGATCCGGAACAGCAAAAACAGTTTGTTCTTCGGCACCACCGTGGCGCTGCGTTTGGCTGAATGCTCGATCATGGCCCTGACTCAGACCTTGAAGCGCGAAACGCCGCTGCGCAGTCCCACTGCTACCTGGCTCAGCTCATCAATGGCGAAACTGGCCTGACGCAGGGATTCCACCGTCTGACTGCTGGCGTCGCCCAGTTGCACCAGCGCCTGATTGATCTGCTCGGCGCCGGTCGCCTGGGCCTGCATGCCTTCGTTAACCATTAACACCCGTGGCGCCAGCGCCTGAACCTGATGAATGATCTGCGAAAGCTGCTCGCCCACCTGAGTCACCTCGAACATGCCGCGACGCACTTCTTCGGAGAACTTGTCCATGCCCATCACACCCGCCGACACCGCCGACTGGATCTCGCGCACCATCTGCTCGATGTCGTAGGTGGCGACGGCGGTCTGATCTGCCAGGCGCCGCACTTCAGTGGCAACCACGGCAAAACCACGGCCGTATTCACCGGCTTTTTCTGCCTCGATTGCAGCGTTAAGGGACAGTAGATTGGTCTGGTCGGCGACCTTGACGATGGTCACCACCACCTGATTGATGTTGCCGGCCTTCTCGTTGAGGATCGCCAGCTTGGAGTTGACCAGATCGGCAGCGCCCATCACCGAATGCATGGTGTCTTCCATGCGCGCCAATCCCTGCTGGCCGGAACCGGCAAGTACCGACGCCTGATCGGCGGCAGAGGTGACTTCGCTCATGGTGCGCACCAGGTCGCGCGAGGTCGCGGCGATCTCCCGTGAAGTCGCACCGATTTCAGTGGTGGTAGCGGCGGTTTCGGTGGCCGTGGCCTGTTGCTGCTTGGACGTTGCGGCGATCTCGGTCACCGAGGTCGTGACTTGAACCGATGAACGCTGAGCCTGAGACACCAGCGCGGCAAGCTCGGTGACCATGTCGTTGAAGCCGGTCTGCACCGTGCCGAATTCGTCATTGCGATCCAGCGTCAGGCGGCTGCTCAAGTCACCGGTACGCATGGTTTCGAGAATTCTCACGATACGGTTCATCGGCGCCAGGATCGTGCGCATCAACAGCAGGCCGCAGACAGCGGCGGCAAGAATGGCGACGATCAGCGAGATGCCCAGGGTGATCTTGGCGCTGGAGACGGCTGTCTGAATGGCGTCGGAAGCGCGGTCGGCGGTGACTTTGTTCTTGGTGCCCAAGGCGTTGAGGGTTTTGCGTCCTTCGAACCACAGTGGAGTGACCTGCTCGGAGAAGATACGCTTGGCCAGCGGGAAGTTATCGCCTTGATAAGCCGCCAATACACCGTTGAGGACCAGTTGATAACGCTCGCGCAATTGCAGAAACTGAGCGAAATCCTGGCGATCGGACTCCTCGTAAATGCTTTTCTCGTAGCTGGCGATCTGCGCCTGAAGCCGGTCTTCGAACTCTTTGTACTGGTCTTCTTCGGCATTGGTCAGGCTTCGCCCTTCACCTTCGGCGAGCAATTGCTGGGTCCGCAGGTAGGTTTCGACCCACGCAGCTCGCACGGTGCTGCTGTAGTACACGCCGGGTAATGCATCGAGCCGGACTTCGTCACCGCTTTTCTCGATGACCAGCAACCGATTGAAAGCGACAACCACCATCAGCAGCATGATGGCGATGATTACAGCGAAGCTCGCCAAAATACGTTGACGCAACGTCCAGTTCTTCACAGTCAGCCCTCAAGAGTTCAACACCGGCAATACCGGGTTCAAGAAGCGGACCGACAGACGGCCCGAAGCGAGCGGAGTATAGCCTAGTGCCTTACCAATTAATCTGGCTGTTTCCGACATAGATAACGCGATAACGCACAGATATATCAGAAATATCTGACACGTTATCGGCATGTGGGGAGATTGCTTGATGGGTGAGGAATTCAAAGAATTCGATTCAGTGTGGGAAGCGGCTTACAGGCGAAAGCGATGAGTCAGTCGACATCGCGATGTCGGGTCAAACGCTTTCGCCAACAAGCCAGCTCCCACCAGTACGACCCATGATTGGAAATTGCAGCGTCTGATTCAGGTTGATCACGGCACCTGTCGCACCTGATTTTCCAGCTCCTGCTTCAGGCCCGGTTCGATCTTCAGTTGTTTTGCCAGCTCATCCAGATAGGCGCGCTCCATGAAGTGCTCTTCATCGACCATCATCACACTGGCCAGGTACATTTCGGCGGCAATTTCCGGGGTCCGTGCGGATCGAGCAACGTCGGATGGGTCCAGCGGTTTGTTGAGTTCGATATGCAGCCATTGCTGCAAGTCCTGATCGCCTGTCAGACGCGTGAACTCGCCTTCTATCAACTGGCGTTCGTTGATATCGACATGTCCGTCCGCTTTGGCTGCCGCGACCAAGGCTCGCAAAATCGCTTCGCTGTGCTGCTCGACCTGCGCCGGTGGAACGCGGTCGACGGTCTGCGGCTCAGTCTGCGGCGCCTCCCCCTTGTAAGCCTGCCAGTTACCGTAGGCCTTGTACGCCAGCACGCCCAGTGCCGCCAGCCCGCCGTACGTCAGCGCCTTGCCGCCGATCTTGCGGGCACTTTTATTGCCTAGCAGCAGCCCCATGGCACCCGCTGCCAGTGCGCCGCCGCCAGCCCCTGAAAGGAAACCGCCGAGATTGCCGCCGCCCACTTTGCCGAGCAGATCATTGAGGCCGCCTTGCGCGCCCCTGCTTTGTGCCGCATTACCTCCAGAGCCTGATTGCTCCGCTCCGCCAGTTTTGCTCTGCAGCAGGTCCTGACCGGATTTAAGTAATTGATCGAGCAAGCCACGGGTATTCATTGGGAAACCTCCTGAGAACGGGATAAACGATCCGACCCGCAGGTTAAGTCGAAGTCCTCCCGACCACTTTTCCGGTGTGCTTCCAGATGTTGCGGCGCTGAACGTCCGACCTCGCAGGCCATCGAGAAAAACGATATACACTCGTCTGATTCCAGAAAACCGAGCGAGTCGATCCTTTCATGATGACGCTTCGTCAGATCCGACACTTCATCGCGGTGGCTGAAACCGGCTCGATTTCCGCCGCCGCCCAGGCCGTCTTCATTTCCCAATCGACACTCACCCTGGCGATTCAGCAACTGGAGGAAGAGATCGGCGTCACGCTGTTCAGCCGCCACGCCAAGGGGATGACCCTGACTCATCAGGGGCATCAGTTTCTGAGACAAGCCCACTTGATCCTCGCCACCGTGGAAAACGCCAAGCGCAGCCTGCAACAAGGCGCCGATCAGGTGGCGGGGCAACTGATCATTGGCGTGACCAGTCTGGTGGCGGGCTATTACCTCGCCGATCTGCTGACCCGGTTCCAGCGTGCCTACCCCAACGTCGACATTCGCGTGATGGAAGATGAACGGCCCTACATCGAGCATTTGCTGGTCAGCGGCGAAATCGATGTAGGGGTGCTGATTCTGTCGAACCTGGAAGATCGCCATGCCTTGCAGACGGAAGTGCTGACCCATTCGCCCTATCGGCTGTGGCTACCGGCTCAACACCCTTTGCTGGAGCACGACAATATCAATCTGGCAGATGTCGCGCGTGAGCCGTTGATTCAGCTCAATGTCGACGAAATGGGCGTGAATGCCCAGCGCGTCTGGTCTCGAGCAGGCTTGCAGCCCAAAGTGACTTTACGCACCGCGTCGACCGAAGCCGTTCGAAGCCTGGTGGCCGCTGGCCTTGGCGTATCGATTCAACCGGACATGACTTACCGCCCCTGGTCCCTTGAAGGCGACATCATCGAAGCGCGCCCGATTGCCGACCTGACCCAGACTCTGGACGTCGGTCTGGCCTGGCGCCGAGGCACTGCACGCCCTTCTCTGGTGGATCCTTTTCTGAGCGTGGCACGTGAACAACCACACCCCGGGCGCAGGCCATCGATTTAATCGAATGCTGCGTTCAGTATTTAGAAATTGTCTAGAACTGGGTGTGGCACTAGGCTCTGAGGCTTGGGAAGTGAGTTGTTTCGGGATGTGAGTACGACTCAGCGCTTTTGGTGCATGTGACGCCCTCTCGCGGGCAAGCGCCCTCCTACACTTGAAATCGTATTGCGTGTAGGAGCGCGCTTGCCCGCGAAGACGTCGGTACTGACGGGTCGACCACCTGATCTTCCACGAATGAAGTCGCCTCCACCTGGGTTCCATCGCTGCAGTTAAAAACTCGATACAAGGAAGCTCGAACCATGGCTGGCGCACCGTTCCCTCAACTGTTCACCTCACTGCTGATCGACGGTGAACGGGTCGCAGGCCAAGGAATGGTCGAACCGATCCTCAACCCGGCGACCGGCGAGGTCTTGACCCACATCGCCGAAGCCAGCACCGAGCAGGTCGAGAGCGCGATTCTAGCCGCCCACCGCGCCTTCACCGGCTGGTCGCGCACCACCCCGCAGCAACGTTCCAACAGGCTTCTGAGCATCGCTGACGCCATCGAAAAAAGTGCCGAGCGTCTTGCGCAACTGGAGTCGCTGAACTGCGGCAAGCCCTTGCATCTGGCGCGCCAGGATGATTTGACGGCGACCGTCGACGTGTTTCGCTTCTTCGCTGGCGCCGTGCGTTGCCAGACCGGGCAACTGTCCGGCGAATACGTGCCGGGCTACACCAGCATGGTGCGGCGCGATCCCATAGGGGTCGTTGCTTCCATTGCACCCTGGAACTACCCGATCATGATGGCCGCCTGGAAGATCGCCCCGGCATTGGCTGCAGGCAATACCCTGGTGTTCAAGCCTTCGGAACACACACCGCTATCCATTCTCGCCCTGGCACCGGTGTTTGCCGATCTGCTGCCACCCGGCGTGATCAATATCGTTTGCGGCGGTGGCGAAGGCGTCGGCAGTCATCTGGTCAGCCACCCGAAGGTGCGGATGGTCTCGTTGACCGGCGATATCGTCACTGGGCAGAAAATCCTTCAGGCCGCCGCTAAAACCCTCAAACGCACTCACCTCGAACTGGGCGGCAAGGCTCCGGTGATCGTCTGCAATGACGCCGACATCGCCGCCGTGGTCGAGGGTGTTCGCACTTACGGTTACTACAACGCGGGCCAGGACTGCACCGCCGCCTGCCGCATCTACGCTCAGGCCGGGATTCACGACAGGCTGGTCGCTGAACTGGGCGCTGCCGTCAGCAGTTTGCGCTTTGCCGGCAAGCGCGATGCCGACAACGAAATCGGGCCGCTGATCAGTGTTCGTCAACGCGACCGGGTTGCCAGTTTCGTCGAGCGCGCCCTGAGCCAACCGCACATCGAACGCATCACTGGCGCCGCCGTGCATTCAGGCCCCGGCTTCTTCTATCAGCCGACATTGCTCGCCGGCTGCAAGCAAGAGGATGAGATCGTACAGCGCGAGGTATTCGGGCCGGTCGTGACCGTCACTCGATTCGACGAGCTATCCCAGGCGGTGGACTGGGCCAACGATTCCGAATACGGCCTGGCCTCGTCGATCTGGACGCAGAATCTGGACAAGGCCATGCAAGTGGCCGCGCGTCTGCAATACGGCTGCACCTGGATCAACAGCCATTTCATGCTGGTCAGTGAAATGCCCCATGGCGGTTTGAAACGCTCGGGTTATGGGAAAGACCTGTCCAGTGATTCGCTTCAGGACTACAGCGTTGTGCGGCACATCATGGCCAGAAGCAGCTACGCGCTTTAAGCGACAAGCTACACGTAGAAAGCAATAAGAAAAAAACGGAGAAGCGGCTGTACTTCCCGGCTAACGGCAGAGAGTGGGCGCAACGACCACGCTCTGCTTATAGCTTGCGGCTTGCAGCTGGTTCTCACCCACTGATTCCTGCCCAAAAACATCAATAACGAGGGAACCCAACCATGTCAGTGCAAAAGACCGCGCTCCTGAGCGCCGTAATCACCGGGTTGTTCGCCAGCGGCACCTTGCAGGCGGCCGAAACGCTCAAAGCTGTGGGCGATGGCGAAGGCCAGCTGGATATCGTGGCATGGCCGGGCTACATCGAACGGGGCGAAAGCGACAAGGCCTATGACTGGGTCACCGGCTTCGAAAAGGAGACCGGCTGCAAGGTTAACGTGAAGACAGCAGCCACCTCCGACGAGATGGTCAGTCTGATGACCAAGGGCGGTTATGACCTGGTGACTGCGTCGGGCGACGCATCGCTGCGTCTGGTGGCAGGCAAGCGTGTGCAGCCGATCAACACCGATCTGATCCCCAACTGGAAAACCCTCGACCCTCGCCTCAAGGACGGCCCTTGGTACACAGTCAACAAGCAGACTTATGGGACGCCCTATCAGTGGGGCCCGAACGTATTGATGTACAACACCAATGTGTTCAAGACCCCGCCGGTGAGCTGGAGCGTGGTGTTCGAGCCGCAGGACCTGCCGGACGGGAAGCCGAACAAGGGCCGCGTGCAGGCCTATGACGGCCCGATCTACATCGCCGACGCAGCGCTTTATCTGAAGACCGCCAAGCCTGAACTGAAGATCGAGGATCCCTACCAACTGACCGAAACCCAGTACAAGGCCGTGCTCGATCTGTTGCGCGCCCAGCATCCTCTCGTGCACCGCTACTGGCATGACGCGACCGTGCAGATGAGCGACGTGAAAAACGAAGGTGTCGCCGCGTCCAGTTCGTGGGGTTACATGGTCAACGGCCTGGTCGCCGACAAACAGCCCGTAGCCTCGACCATCCCGCAGGAAGGCGCAACCGGTTGGGCCGACACCACCATGCTGCACGCCGACGCCAAGCACCCTAACTGCGCATACAAGTGGATGGACTGGTCGCTGCAACCGAAAGTCCAGGGCGACGTAGCCGCCTGGTTCGGTTCACTGCCCGTCGTGCCCGAAGCGTGCAAATCCAGCGAGCTGCTGGGTGCGCAGGGTTGCGCCACTAACGGTTTCGACCTGTTCGACAAGATCGCCTTCTGGAAAACCCCGCAGGCCGAAGGCGGCAAGTACGTGCCGTACAGCCGCTGGACTCAGGACTACATCGCGATCATGGGTGGGCGTTAAGGCCTTCCGGGGTTCCGCATAACCCGTAGGAGCGCGCTTGCCCGCGATGGCGGTGTGTCAAGCACAGCCAAAGTCACAGACGGATCGCCATCGCGGGCAAGCGCGCTCCTACAGGGACTTCCTACATCTGAGTTGTGCATTCAGCGTCACCTGGCGGGCACGCGGCGACGGCGTTCGCTTTCAAATGAGGTTTTCACCATGACCCTTGCAGTCCAGTTCACCCACGTTTCCCGTCAGTTCGGCGAAGTGAAGGCCGTTGACCGGGTCTCCATCGACATCAAGGACGGCGAGTTCTTTTCCATGCTCGGCCCCTCGGGCTCCGGCAAGACCACGTGCCTGCGGCTGATCGCGGGCTTCGAGCAACCCAGCGCCGGTTCGATCCGCATTCATGGCGAAGAAGCCGCCGGCCTGCCGCCGTATCAGCGCGATGTGAACACCGTGTTCCAGGATTACGCGCTGTTCCCGCACATGAACGTTCGCGACAACGTCGCCTACGGCCTGAAGGTCAAGGGTGTCGGCAAAAGCGAGCGTCTGGCCCGCGCCGAGGAAGCACTGAGCATGGTCGCGCTGAACGGCTACGGCGACCGCAAGCCGGTGCAACTGTCTGGTGGCCAGCGCCAGCGTGTGGCCCTCGCGCGCGCCCTGGTCAATCGTCCACGCGTGCTGCTGCTGGACGAACCGCTCGGCGCACTCGACCTGAAACTGCGCGAGCAGATGCAAAGCGAGTTGAAGAAACTCCAGCGCCAGTTGGGCATCACCTTTATTTTCGTCACCCACGATCAGACCGAAGCACTGTCGATGTCTGACCGCGTCGCGGTGTTCAACAAGGGGCGTATCGAACAGGTGGACACCCCGCGCAACCTGTACATGAAACCGGCGACCACGTTCGTTGCCGAATTCGTCGGTACCTCCAACGTGCTGCGCGGCGAACTGGCGCAACAGTTGAGCGGCAACCCGAGCGCATTTTCGATTCGTCCGGAACACATCCGCTTCGCCGAGGGTCCTGCGCAAAGCCACGAAATCGAAGTCAGCGGCTTGCTGCACGACATTCAATATCAGGGCAGCGCCACCCGCTATGAGCTGAAACTGGACAACGGCCAGACGCTCAGCGTCAGCCAGGCCAACACCCAATGGCTGGACACCAGCGCGCAACACCAGACTGGCCAGCGCATCTGCGCGCGGTGGGCGCGCGAGGCAATGATTCCACTCGCCGACGCCGTTGCCGAGGCCCATTGAGATGAGCCAGACACTCGCCCACTCGGCGCTTGTACCAGGGCAATCGCCCCTGCGGCGCTTCTCCAACCTGCTGTATCGACGGCCGAATCTCTACCTGTCGCTGCTGCTGATCCCGCCCCTCCTGTGGTTCGGCGCGATCTATCTTGGCTCGCTGCTAACGCTGCTGTGGCAAGGGTTCTACACCTTCGACGACTTCAGCATGACGGTCACACCGGACCTGACCCTGACCAACTTCGCCGCGCTGTTGAGCCCGGCCAATTTCGATGTGATTCAGCGCACGTTGAGCATGGCCATCGTCGTCTCCATCGCCAGCGCCATCGTCGCATTTCCCATCGCCTACTACATGGCGCGCTACACCACGGGTAAAACCAAGGCGTTCTTCTACATCGCGGTGATGATGCCGATGTGGGCCAGCTACATCGTCAAGGCCTACGCCTGGACGCTGCTGCTGGCAAAGGGCGGCGTGGCGCAATGGTTCGTTCAGCATCTGGGGCTGGAACCGGTACTGCAGTTGATTCTGGGCATTCCCGGCGTCGGCGGGAGCACCTTGTCTACCTCGCACCTGGGGCGTTTTCTGGTGTTCGTCTACATCTGGCTGCCGTTCATGATTCTGCCGATTCAGGCCTCTCTCGAACGCCTGCCGCCATCGCTGCTGCAAGCCTCAGCCGACCTCGGCGCCAAACCTCGGCAAACCTTCATGCAGGTGATCCTGCCGCTCTCGGTGCCGGGCATCGCCGCCGGTTCGATCTTCACCTTCTCGCTGACCCTGGGCGACTTCATCGTGCCGCAGCTGATCGGCCCGCCCGGCTACTTCATCGGCAGCATGGTCTACGCCCAGCAAGGCGCCATCGGCAATATGCCCATGGCGGCTGCGTTCACGCTGGTGCCGATCGTGCTGATCGCCATTTACCTGTCCATCGTCAAACGACTGGGGGCCTTCGATGCACTCTAAGCCTTCCGTAAAACACGGTGATCAAGCCTCCTGGGGTCTGAAGATCGCAGCATGGGGCGGACTGGTGTTTCTGCATTTCCCGATCCTGATCATCTTCATGTACGCCTTCAACACTGAAGACGCTGCGTTCAGTTTTCCGCCGCAAGGCTTCACATTGAAGTGGTTCAGCGTGGCCTTCTCGCGACCTGATGTGCTGGAGTCGATCAAGCTCTCGCTGCAGATTGCCTGCGTCGCTACGTTGATCGCGCTGGTGCTCGGGACACTGGCGTCGGCGGCGCTCTATCGGCGCGACTTCTTTGGCAAGGACGGCATCTCGCTGATGCTGATCCTGCCGATCGCCCTGCCCGGCATCATCACTGGCCTTGCTCTGCTGTCGGCCTTCAAGACGCTGGGCATCGAACCGGGGATGTTCACCATCATCGTCGGCCACGCGACGTTCTGTGTGGTGATCGTCTACAACAACGTCATCGCCCGCCTGCGGCGCACGTCCCACAGCCTGATCGAAGCCTCGATGGACCTCGGCGCCGACGGCTGGCAGACCTTCCGCTACATCATCCTGCCCAACCTCGGCTCGGCGTTGCTGGCTGGCGGCATGCTGGCGTTTGCGCTGTCGTTCGACGAAATCATCGTCACGACGTTTACCGCTGGCCACGAACGCACCCTGCCGATCTGGCTGCTCAACCAACTGAGCCGCCCTCGAGATGTGCCGGTGACCAACGTCGTCGCGATGCTGGTGATGATCGTGACCATGCTGCCGATTCTCGGCGCCTATTACCTGACACGTGGCGGTGAAAGCGTGGCGGGCA
>Ga0160447_100425_pt1 | contig 20662 bp, 23 predicted proteins | sample HID1973K_E1MG_FD_108222 | JGI IMG/M metagenome (GOLD analysis project Ga0160447, IMG submission 108222) | Enriched mosquito-associated microbial communities from UW Madison campus, WI, USA - HID1973K_E1 MG | ecosystem: Host-associated > Arthropoda: Insects > Digestive system > Unclassified ...
ATGGCATGCCCGAAAGTGTCAACCATGTCCCCGCACACCTGTCAGCGATGTCTCCGGTCCATACACAGCAGCAAAGAAAGTGACCCCCGCCCCGGGGAGGGGCAGTGCTGATAGACCACCGCGAAACCGGGATCCGGCGAAAACCAAAAACCCTCAAATCGCCCGCGCAATCAACGACAACAAAACCGACAACAACAACGTCGACATAAACGGAAACGAATACTCACGCCCAAAAATCCGCAACGTGAAATCCCCCGGCAACCGCCCGATGCCGATCTTCTTCAGCCACGGCAGCGAGCCGGAAAGAATCGCAAGCGCGATGAACGTCGTGAGCAGCCAGCGGATCATGATCGCGCACTCATAGCGTGTGAGAACGATCGCCCGTCGCGAACGCGTCGAGCGTACCGGGAATGCCGCGAGAAAACGCGATCACCTTGAACAACTCGCCCATCTCCGCTTCCGACAGCAGCTTCTGCACCGCATTCGCCGCGGGTAGAAAGCGTTTCACGTCGGCGGGATCGAGGTCCGCAAGCACATCGGTGATACCGGCGTTCATCAGGAAACGCGCCTGCGACGTGAAGCCGAGCAGATCGGCGCCCGTCTCGACGCCAGCCTCCGCGATGCCCGTAAATTCCACGTGCGCCGTGATGTCCTGCAAACCGGGATACAGAAACGGGTCCGCGTGCGCCCGATGCCGGTAGTGGCACATCAGCGTGCCCGTCGCGCGCTGCGCGTGGTAGAACTCGCGCCGCGGAAATCCATAGTCGATGAAAAACGCCGCGCCGCGCGTGAGCATCGTGCAAACCGTCTTCGTGAACGCGAGCGCGGCTTCGTGCGTCTCGGTGACGTACTCGGCGAACGGCTCGTCGTTGGCTTCGTCGATGCCGGCATCGATCAGTTCGACCTGCGCATCCGGCGCGATCGGCCGGTCGTCGAATGCCAGCCGATCGTTCAGCACGACAACGCCGCGCTCGTGCCACGCGCCGAGCTTGCGCACCACGAGGCGCACGGGCATCGCATCGAGCACTTCATTGCCGATCACGACGCCTTCGAACGCGTCGGGCAGCGCGTCGAGCCATGTCACCTTCGCGGCGAGTGCGGGCGCCTGCTTTTCGATGGTCTCGCGCTGGCGCGCGCGCAACTCGCCGGACAGATCGACGATCGCGTAACTGTCGAACGGCACGTCGAGATCGGTGAGCGCGGTCAGCAAACCCGCCGCGAGCTTGCCGGTGCCCGCGCCGAATTCCATCAGTTGCCGCGTGCCGCTCTGCTGCAACGCCTGCGCGACCGGCCGCGCGAGCGTCGTCGCAAAAAGCGGCGACAGTTCCGGCGCGGTGACGAAATCGCTGCCGTCTTCCGCGCGGCGGCCGAATTTCATCGCGCCGCCGCTGTAATAGCCCAGACCGGGCGCGTACAGCGCGAGGTCCATATAGCGGTCGAACGGCAGCCAGCCGCCCGCCGCGGCGATGCGTCCGCGCAGCAGGTCGGTCAGCGCTTCGGATTGCGCGAGCGCGTCGGCGCCCGGAGCAGGTAAACTATCGGTTTGTCTGGCATTCGGATTCATCCCAGTATTGTAAATGAGCGCTTCCACGCCGTTTTCTTCCGCCAACTCACCGTCGTCCGGTTCCGTTCCGCGTTCCCGCGCCGTGCTCGTGACCGGCGCGGCAAAGCGCATCGGGCGCGGCGTCGCGCTGGAATTCGCGCGGCAGGGCTGGGACGTGGCCGTGCACTACGGCGGTTCGGAGCATGAAGCGCGGGAAACCGTCGCGGATATCGCGGCGCTCGGGCGGCGCGCGGTCGCGCTGAAGGCGGATCTAGGTGTCGAGGCCGAAGTCTCGCGGCTCGTGCACGCGTGCGTCGAGGCGTTCGGCGGGCTGAACTGCGTCGTGAACTGCGCGTCGCGTTTCGACGAAGACACGGCCATCGACTTCGGCTACGCAAAACTGCTGGAGATGACCGCCGTCAATGTCGCCGCGCCGTTGACGCTCGCGCGCATGCTGCACGAGATCACGCCCGATGCCGCAGCCGGTGACGACGCGCAACGCGGCGTTGTCATCAACGTGCTGGACCAGAAGCTGTACAACATGAATCCTGATTACCTGTCGTACACGCTGACGAAGGCGGCGCTCGAAAACGCCACCGTCGCGCTCGCGCAGGCGCTCGGGCCGAAGCTGCGTGTCGTCGGCCTCGCGCCCGGCCTGACGCTCATTTCCACCGGACAGACGCCCGCGTCGTTCGAGGCGGCGCATCGCGTGACGCCGCTGAATCGCGCATCGACGGTTGAAGACGTGGCGCAGGCCGCGTGCTATCTCGCGAACGCGCACGGCGTGACCGGCACGACGCTCGTCGTCGATGGCGGCCAGCATCTCGTGCCGAGTCCGCGCGACGTGATGTACATGTTCGGCTCACGCACGCCTTAAACGCGCTTATTGAATATTGGAACTCACATGCTTGCCGCACTTTCGCATCCCCGGCTGACCGATTGCCGGCGGCTTTTTCTGCGCAACTACGAAGTGCGCATCAACATCGGTGTGCATGACTTCGAGAAGCGCGGCGAGCAACGCGTCGTAATCAACGTCGAGCTGTATGTGCCGCTCGCGCTGTCGACGCCCGTCGCGGACAAATTGTCCGAAGTCGTCGACTACGACTTCATGCGCTCGACCATCGCCGCGCGCGTGAAGCAGGGCCACATCCATTTGCAGGAGACGCTCTGCGACGACGTCGCCGCCGCCTTGCTCGCGCATCCGAACGTGCGCGCGGTGGCCGTATCGACGGAAAAGCCCGACGTCTATCCCGACTGCGACGCGGTGGGCGTCGAAGTCTTCCGCATCAAAGAGGAACGAGCATGAACGCGCGTGACACGATCGAAGTCGCCGAGGCCCAGAAGCCCGCGCGCGAGGCGCTGACGAAGCGCCAGCAGAAGGAGGCGTACGAGAACAACAAGCTCTACAAGCGCATCGTGCGGCAGGTCGGCGAGGCTATCGGCGACTTCAACATGATCGAGGAAGGCGACAAGGTGATGGTGTGCCTGTCGGGCGGCAAGGACAGCTACGCGATGCTCGAAATCCTGATGCGCCTTCGCGAGCGCGCGCCGATCAACTTCGAGATCGTCGCCGTCAATCTCGATCAGAAGCAGCCGGGCTTTCCGGAGCACGTTTTGCCGGAATACCTGAGCAAGCTCGATATTCCGTTCCACATCGAGAATCAGGACACGTACAGCATCGTCAAGCGTCTCGTGCCGGAAGGCAAGACCACATGTTCGCTCTGCTCGCGCCTGCGCCGCGGCATTCTGTATCGCGTGGCGGGCGAGCTCGGCGCGACCAAGATCGCGCTCGGCCATCATCGCGACGACATCCTGCAGACGCTCTTGCTCAACATGTTCTACGGCGGCAAGCTCAAAGGCATGCCGCCCAAGCTGCAATCCGACGACGGCAAGAACGTCGTGATCCGTCCGCTCGCCTACGTGAAGGAAGTGGATCTGGAGAAGTACGCAGAACTGCGCGAATTCCCGATCATCCCGTGCAATCTGTGCGGCAGCCAGCCGAACCTGAAGCGCGCGGAAATGAAGGCGCTCGTGCGCGAATGGGACAAGCGTTTTCCGGGGCGCGTGGACAATATGTTCAACGCGCTGTCGAACGTGGTGCCGTCGCATCTGATGGACAGCAAACTTTTCCCGTTCGCCGGACTGCGCGCGACGGGCGAGGCGGATCCTCAGGGCGATATCGCGTTCGACGAGGAACCGTGTGCAAGCGAACCGTCGGCAGCGCCCGGCGCGGTTTCAATTGTCCAATTCGACGATCTGTAACCTTTTTTCCAATATGGCGCAGCGTGGGTTACGCCGCACTGCGTCAGAGGGCTGCTTGATATATTGGCGGCTCGTCATACCGAGTAAGGCTTCCTGCGATGAACATCGTGATTCTGGCTGCCGGCATGGGCAAGCGCATGCGCTCAGCCCTGCCGAAAGTGCTCCATTCATTGGCGGGCAAGCCTTTGCTCGCGCACGTCATCGACACGGCCCGGACGCTGTCGCCGACGCGTCTCGTCGTCGTCGTCGGGCACGGCGCCGATAAGGTCCGCGAAGCCGTCGGCGCGCCGGACGTCCAGTTCGCGCTGCAGGACCGGCAACTCGGCACGGGACATGCCGTGCAGCAGGCGCTGCCGCTGCTCGATCCGTCGGTGCCGACGCTCGTACTGTACGGCGACGTGCCGCTCACGCGCGCAAGCACGCTCAAGCGCCTGATCGATGCCGCGGGCGCAGAGCGCTACGGCGTCCTGACGGTGAGCGTGAACGATCCGACCGGCTACGGGCGCATCGTGCGCGACGCGGCCGGGAAGGTGAAAAAGATCGTCGAGCAGAAGGATGCGAGCGAGGAAGAACGGCGCATCGCGGAAATCAACACAGGCATCGTGATCACGCCGACGCGCACGCTCGAAACGTGGCTCGCGTCGCTGAAGAACAACAACGCGCAGGGCGAGTTCTATCTGACGGACGTGGTCGAGCGCGCGATCGACGCGGGCGTCGAAGTCGTCACCGCGCAACCGGACGCCGAATGGGAAACGCTCGGCGTGAACAGCAAGATTCAGCTCGCGGAACTGGAGCGCATCCATCAGCGCAACGTCGCGAATGCGCTGCTCGACGCGGGCGTGACGCTGATGGACCCGGCGCGCATCGACGTGCGCGGCACGCTCGAATGCGGCGCGGATGTGTCGATCGACGTGAACTGCGTGTTCGAAGGGCGCGTGACGCTCGCGGACAACGTGACGATTGGCCCGAACTGCGTGCTTCGCGATGCCGTGATCGGCGCGGGCACGCGCGTGGATGCGTACACGCATATCGAAGGCGGCACGACCGGCGCGAACGTCGTGCTCGGGCCGTATGCGCGGCTGCGTCCGGGCGCGAAGCTCGCTGACGAGGCGCACGTCGGCAACTTCGTCGAGGTGAAGAACGCGGTGCTCGGGCATGGCTCGAAGGCGAACCATCTCAGCTATATCGGCGATTCGGATATCGGTGCGCGCGTGAACATCGGCGCGGGCACCATCACGTGCAACTACGACGGCGCGAACAAGCATCGCACGGTAATAGACGACGACGTGTTCGTCGGCTCGGATACGCAACTGGTCGCGCCGGTGCGCGTGGGCCGCGGCGTGACGATCGCGGCGGGCACGACGGTGTGGAAGGATGTCGGTGAAGGCGAGCTGGTCTTGAACGAGAAGACGCAGGTGAGCAAGGCGGGCTACAAGCGCCCGGTGAAGAAGAAGTCGTAAGGCTGTCGAGAAGACTCAGCCCAACGCGCGCGGCGCCTTAAGCACCGCGCTTTCGAATGCAAGTTTCAAAGGATGAACGTCCATGTGCGGAATTGTCGGCGCGGTAGCGCAACGTAACATCGTCTCGGTGCTGGTCGAAGGCCTACGCCGCCTCGAGTATCGCGGCTACGACTCGTGCGGCGTGGCCGTTCTGAGCAACGGCGAGCCGCGCCGCGCGCGCAGCGTCGCGCGCGTGTCCGATCTCGACGCGCAAGTGCGCGATACGAATCTCGGCGGCATGACCGGAATCGCCCACACGCGCTGGGCGACGCACGGCGCACCCGTCACCGACAACGCGCACCCGATCTTCTCGCGCGATACCGTCGCGCTCGTGCACAACGGCATCATCGAGAACTACGAGTCGCTGCGCGAGATGCTCAGGGGCAAGGGCTACGAGTTCGTATCGCAGACGGATACGGAAGTCATCGCGCATCTGATTCACAGCATGTATCGCGGCGACCTGTTCCAGACCGTGCGCGAGGCGGTTAAACAGCTGCACGGCGCGTATGCGATCGCCGTGATGCACCGGAATCAGCCGCACACGGTCGTGGGCGCGCGCCAGGGTTCGCCGCTCGTCGTCGGTGTGGGCGAGGGCGAGAACTTCCTCGCGTCGGATGCGCTCGCGCTCGCCGGCAGCACGGATCGCTTCGCGTTCCTGGAAGAAGGCGATGTCGTGGAGATCGGGCTCGATGGCGTGAAGATCGTCGATCGTGAAGGCGTGCCCGCCGAACGCGAAGTGCGCGTGGTGACGGCGTATGGCGGCGCGGTGGAACTCGGGCCGTATCGCCACTTCATGCAGAAGGAAATCTTCGAGCAGCCGCGCGCGATCACCGACACGATCCCGCAAGCCGATGAGTTCAGCCCGAGCCTCTTCGGCGAAGGCGCGCGCGATGCGTTCGCGGGCGTCGACAGCCTGCTGATCCTCGCGTGCGGCACGAGCTACTACTCGGGTCTGACGGCGAAGTACTGGCTCGAATCGATCGCCAAGATTCCGACGCAGGTCGAGATCGCGAGCGAGTATCGCTATCGCGAGTCGGTGCCGAATCCGAAGGCGCTGGTCGTCACGATCTCGCAATCGGGCGAAACCGCCGACACGCTCGCCGCGCTCAAGCACGCGCAGTCGCTCGGCCACAAGCACACGCTCGCCGTGTGCAATGTCGCGACGAGCGCGATGGTGCGCCAGACCGAGTTCGCGTTCCTGACGCATGCGGGCACGGAGATCGGCGTGGCATCGACGAAGGCATTCACGACGCAGCTCGTCGGATTGTTCGTGCTCGCGGTGACGCTCGCGAAGATGCGCGGTCATGTGAACGCAAAGCAGGAAGCCGCGTATTTCACGCAACTGCGGCACTTGCCGGCGGCGCTGAACAGCGTGCTCGCGCTGGAACCGCAGATCATCGCGTGGTCCGAGGAGTTCGCGCGCAAGGAGAATGCGTTGTTCCTCGGTCGCGGGCTGCACTATCCGATCGCGCTCGAAGGTGCACTGAAGCTCAAGGAAATCTCGTACATCCACGCGGAAGCGTATCCGGCGGGTGAACTGAAGCACGGGCCGCTCGCGCTCGTCACCGAAGCGATGCCGGTTGTGACGGTCGCACCGAACGACACGCTGCTCGAAAAGCTGAAGTCGAACATGCAGGAAGTGCGTGCGCGCGGCGGTGAGCTTTATGTGTTCGCGGATGCGGATACGCGCATCGTCAGCGAGGATGGTATTCATGTGATCCGCATGCCGGAGCACTATGGGGCGCTGTCGCCGATTCTGCATGTGGTGCCGTTGCAGTTGCTGGCGTATCACACGGCTTGTGCGCGTGGGACTGATGTTGATAAGCCGCGGAATTTGGCTAAGTCGGTTACGGTGGAGTGAAGGGCTGCGGCTAGTCTGACATTTGAGAAAAGCGCCTCTTCGGAGGCGCTTTTTATTTGATTCGACGGCGCACGAAAACATCGACACGAAAGCGCGCCTGTGGACAACCTTGTTGGCACCTCACCGCGTTAACTGTTGGCGATTTCTGAACAACTCGTCGCCTACCGCTGCGGCGCGAAAGTTGTCCAAAGTTCAGTCCGAAACCGGATGCGCAATACCGGACTTATTGATCCGGTAAACATCTGATGTAAAACGCGCATCGGAGGTTATCCACCGATTCGCGATGCCCTTGTTAACTACTACCACGTATACATACGAACCCTTTTGTTTACTTAAGCAACGTGTCTGCATTGCTCAAAACCGCAGCGCTCAGGCCGCCGCCGAATGCACCTGCCTCAACCGTTCCCGGCTGTTGCTCAAATGCATGCGCATCGCGGCACGCGCATCTTCCGGATCCTGACGCAGGATCGCCTGATAGATCGCCTTGTGCTCGCTGAGCACGTTGCGCAAGCGCTCGATCTGATCCAGCTCCGCAATCTCCGCTTTACCGAGTCTCGTCCGCGGACTGACGCCGCGTCCCATCTGGCTCAGCACATCATAAAAATAGCGATTGCCGCTCGCCCGCGAGATCTGCAAATGAAACTCCACGTCGTGCTCCAGCACATCCGTGCTCCCGCTCGCCAGTTGCTCCTCGAAACGTTTGAGCGCCGCGGCAATCAGCTTGAGATGCGCATCTGTGCGACGTCCGGCGGCGAGCGCAGCGGCCGCACCTTCCAGGTCGATGCGAAATTCGATGATCGCCATGATGTCGAGAAGGCTGGACAGATCCGCGTCCGGCAGACGCACCGCTTCGCGATCCTCGGGCGCCCGAATGAACGTGCCGACGCCATGACGCGTTTCGACCACATTCGCCGCCTGCAGGCGCGATACCGCTTCGCGCACGACCGAGCGGCTCACCGATAACTGTTTCATCAGCGCGACTTCGGTCGGGATCTTGTCGCCGGGACGGAGGACGCCACGTTCGATATCCTCGAACAAACTTGCGACGACTTTTTCGGTGAGACTGGCCATGGGTATTCACTGCTGTCTGAGTGTGATTCTGTGAAGGTCGATGTTGCTTCGTTGTCGGACGTCTTCGCTTCGCCTAGGATAAAAGCTCGGGCCGACACGGCGCGACGGCGCTTACGGATGTCCGACAACACATCTTCCCGCCAGCGGACGTTCCCGTCAATTCGGCAATCTGCACGCGATGATTCATCCTAGAAATAAGACATCGTATAAGTAGAAGGACAGAAACCCTCGGCAAAGTGCCTGAAATACAAGGAAATAAGGGTTAACGCCGCTGTTGTTTAACCTGAAAATAGCGGTACTCTGTGTTAAGACGTCTGATGACATAGCGCTCTCGGACGTGCCGCTTTCCAATCAGATCGCCGTCTTCACAGGGAGGCATCATGCCGTCTTCGTCACCGTATCAACCGCTGCCCAACTCATTCCGAACGTCGCTGCGCGAACGCAAGAAGCTGATCGGCTGCTGGATGTCGCTTGCGAGCCCGATCGTCACCGAGCTCGTCGGCGTGGTCGGTTTCGACTGGATGCTGCTCGACGCGGAGCATGCGCCGAATGACGCGCTCACGCTCATCCCGCAGTTGATGGCGCTGAAGGACAGCCCGAGCGCGCCCGTCGTGCGCCCGCAGGCGAACGATCCGATCGCGATCAAGAAGCTGCTCGACGCGGGCTTCGTGAATTTCCTGATCCCGTTCGTCGACAACGCCGCGCAGGCAGAGCGCGCCGTCGCCGCGACGCGTTATCCTCCTCTGGGCATCCGCGGCGTGTCGGTTGGGCATCGCGGCAATCGCTACGGCACGGTTTCGAACTACTTCCAGGTGGCGAACGACAACATCAGCGTCGCGGTGCAGATCGAAAGCCGCGCGGCGGTCGAAGCGATCGACGAGATCATCGCGGTCGAAGGCGTCGATGCGCTGTTCGTCGGCCCGTCGGATCTCGCGGCGGCGTACGGTCACCTCGGCAACGCGAATCATCCGGACGTGCAGGCGGCCATCGCACATGTGTTCGAGCGCGCGCACGCGGCGGGCAAGCCGAGCGGCATCCTCGCGCCCGTGCAGGAGGACGCCGAGCGCTATCTCGCGATGGGCTGCACGCTCGTCGCCGTGTGCGCGGACCTCGGCATGCTCAGGAACGCGGCACAGGCCGTCAGGAAACACTTCATCCCGGCGTGAGCGCGGTAAGCGCTATCCTCGACCGGACCGACACCGAAAATCGACATCAAGGAGCGATACATGCAAAAGGCAGGCTTCATCGGACTGGGCATCATGGGCAATCCCATGGCGGCCAATCTTCTCAAGAACGGCGTCCAACTCGCGGCATTCACGCGTAGCGGCGTGAGCGCCGATCTCACCGGCGCGGGCGCCACGGCGTGCGATTCGCCCGCCGCCGTCGCCGAGAAGGCGGATGTGATCTTCGTGATGGTGCCGGACACGCCGGACGTCGAGCGCGTGCTGTTCGGCGAGAACGGCGTCGCGAGCAAGCTGAAGAGCGGTCAGGTCGTCGTCGACATGAGCTCGATTTCGCCGATCGCCACGCGCGAGTTCGCCGCGAAAGTGCGCGAGAAGGGCGCCGATTATCTCGACGCGCCCGTGTCCGGCGGCGAAGTCGGCGCGAAGGCCGCGTCGCTCACGATCATGGTCGGCGGCTCGCAGGCGACCTTCGACAAGGTCAAGCCGCTCTTCGACATGATGGGCAAGAACATCTCGCTGATCGGCGAAGTCGGCGCAGGGCAGGTCTGCAAGGTCGCGAATCAGGTGATCGTCGCGGCGACCATCGAGGCGGTCGGCGAGGCATTGCTGCTCGCGTCGAAGGCGGGCGTCGATGCCGAAAAGGTTCGCACCGCGCTGATGGGCGGCTTCGCGTCGTCGCGCATTCTCGAAGTGCACGGCGAGCGCATGACGAAGCGCACCTTCAATCCGGGCTTTCGCATCGAGCTGCATCAGAAGGACTTGAATCTGGCGCTCGCGACCGCTCAGGCGCTCGGCGTCGCGCTGCCGAACACGTCGAACTGCATGCAGCTTTTCAACGCGTGCGCGGCGCACGGCGGCAAGGCGTGGGATCACTCGGGCATGGTCCGCGCGCTCGAAATCATGGCCAATCACGAGATCGGCCAGGAAGCGAAATAAGCTCTTCCGCAACTTTGGTGCTGCCGGTTTGCACCGGCGGCATCGTCTCAACGCTTCCCGATTGGCGCGAAATGCCCGATCGCGAAGTCGTCAAACTTTCCCCGTATCGCTCCTTACGCCCACGCGAGATCGATGTCCGCGTGCGCCTTTTTGCGTTCATAGCAGTCGGAACTCTGGCTCCACGGTTGCGTACCACTAGTCATCAGACCTCTTAACTCGAATCTATGCACGACGGGCTTCATAACAAGTGTTCAACCGTAAAAGCCCGCCAATAAAGGCGAGATAGGAAAAGGGTAAACGCGCAATTGGCAGGATTGGTACGTCGTCATAGAATGTCATCAGACGACGTACCACATGATTCGCCCGGGAGACGTTTTGAATCCACTTTTTGCCGCACCCACCGCCGACCTGCTCGAATCGGCGAGCTCCAAGGTCAAGCGCCACGTGTTGCCCTTGTTCCTCATCATGTTCATCGCGAACTACATCGATCGGGTGAACGTCGGTTTCGTGAACTCGCACATGCAGGCCGATCTCGGCATCGGCGCGGCGGCGTACGGTCTCGGCAGCGGCTTGTTCTTCGTCGGTTATGCGCTTTTCGAAGTGCCGTCGAACGTGCTGATGCAGAAGTACGGCGCACGCGCGTGGCTCACGCGGATCATGGGGACGTGGGGCATCGTCGCGGCGGCGATGGCCTTCGTCTGGAACGACACGTCGTTCTACGTGCTGCGCTTTCTGCTGGGCATCGCGGAAGCGGGCTTCTTTCCGGGCGTCGTCTACTACTTCACGCAATGGCTGCCGCAGAAGGAGCGCGGCAAGGCGGTCGCCATTTTCCTCGGCGGCTCGGCGTTCGCATCGGTGCTGTCGGGTCCGATCACCGGCAGTCTGCTGTCGATCAGCGGTTTCGGCCTGCACGGCTGGCAGTGGATGTTCCTGATCGAAGGCGGCTTCTCCGTATTGCTGTGCGGCGCAAGCTGGATGCTGCTGAAATCGCGCATCAGCGATGCGCACTGGCTGACCTCCGGCGAACAACGCGCACTGCAACACGCGATCACGACGGAACAAGCCGAGCGCGAAGCCGCGAGCGGCAGCGCGCACGTCTCCGCGATCAGACTGCTGAAAGATCCGCAGATCGTGCTGTTCTGCTTCCTGTACTTCGCGATCCAGCTCACGATCTACGCGGCGACCTTCTGGCTGCCGACGATCATCCGCAAGATGGGCGGCCTCACCGATTTCCAGGTCGGCCTGTTCAACGCGGTGCCGTGGATGATCGCGATGGTCGCGATGTACTGCTTCGCGCTGCTCTCCGCGCGCTGGCGCTTCCAGCAGGCGTGGCTCGCCGTGGCGCTCGTAATCGCGGCGTGCGGCCTGTTCGCATCGACGACGGGCAACGCGGTGCTCTCGTTCGTCGCGATCTGCTTCTCGGCGATCGGCTTCAAGGCGGCGGCGTCGCTGTTCTGGCCGATTCCGCAGGGCTACCTCGATGCGCGCGTCGCGGCCGGCGTGATCGCGCTCATCAACTCGGTCGGCAATCTCGGCGGCTTCTTCGCTCCCGCGACTTTCGGATATCTTCAACAACATACGGGTTCGGTGTCGGGCGGCTTGTACGCGCTCGGATTCGCGTCGCTGATCGCGGCTGCCGCAGCCTTCCTCACGCGCAATCGCCGCTCCGACCACTTGCAGGACGGGCCCGCGATCCATCGCGGCGCGCACTGACATCACTCGCTCAACTCACAGGATCACGCTCATGTCCACGAAAGCCAATTCGACTCCGAAAGTCACCGAACTGCGCGTCGTGCCGGTTGCCGGCCGCGACAGCATGCTCATGAATCTCTCCGGCGCGCACGGCCCGTTCTTCACGCGCAACATCGTGATCCTGAAGGACAGCGCGGGTAACACGGGCGTCGGTGAAGTGCCGGGCGGCGAAAATATCCGCAAGACGATCGACGATGCGCGCGCCTACGTGGTCGGCCAATCGATCGGCAACATGCAGGCCGTGCTCAATCAGGTGCGCAAGGCGTTCGCCGATCGCGACGCGGGCGGCCGCGGCCTGCAAACCTTCGATCTGCGCACGACCATTCACGCGGTCACGGCGCTCGAAGCCGCGCTGCTCGATTTGCTCGGCCAGCATCTGGGCGTGCCCGTCGCGGCGCTACTCGGCGAAGGTCAGCAGCGCGATGAAGTCGAAATGCTCGGCTATCTGTTCTATATCGGCGATCGCAACAAGACGGATCTGCAATACACATCCGGCGCGGATGGCCGCGACGACTGGGAGCGCCTGCGCACCGAAGTCGCGCTGACGCCGGAAGCGGTCGTGCGTCTCGCGGAAGCGGCCAAGGCGCGCTACGGTTTCAACGACTTCAAGCTGAAAGGCGGCGTGCTCGCCGGCGACGCGGAAATGGAGGCGGCCACCGCGCTCGCCGAGCGTTTCCCCGAAGCGCGCGTGACGCTCGATCCGAACGGCGCATGGTCGCTCGCCGAAGCGATCCGCCTGTGCCGCGACAAGCACGACGTGCTGGCCTACGCGGAAGATCCGTGCGGCGCGGAAGACGGTTATTCGGGCCGCGAAGTGATGGCCGAGTTCCGCCGCGCGACCGGCCTGCCGACGGCGACCAACATGATCGCGACGGACTGGCGTCAGATGGGCCACGCGATCCAGTTGCAATCGGTCGACATTCCGCTCGCCGATCCGCATTTCTGGACGATGCAGGGCTCGGTGCGCGTCGCGCAAATGTGCAACGACTGGGGTCTCACGTGGGGCTCGCACTCGAACAATCACTTCGACGTGTCGCTCGCGATGTTCACGCACGTCGCCGCTGCCGCGCCCGGCAAGATCACGGCGATCGATACGCACTGGATCTGGCAGGACGGCCAGCGTCTGACGCGCGATCCGCTGCAGATCGTCGGCGGAAAGGTGAAGGTGCCGGAAGTGCCGGGTCTGGGCGTCGAGCTGGATATGGACGAAGTGGAGAAGGCGCACGCGCTCTATCAGCAGCACGGCCTCGGCGCGCGCGATGACGGCATCGCGATGCAGTATCTGATCCCGAACTGGAAGTTCGACAACAAGAAGCCTTGCCTCGTGCGCTGAGGCGCGCTTATTTCTTCAACCGGTCGATGAGCGCGATCGCCGCGGCGGGATTGCGCTCCTTGAAGCCGCTGATGACGTAGAGAAACACATCGCGCGACGCCGCTTTCGGCGCGGGCTTGCCGAAGGTCTGCAAGTCGTCCGGCGAGCCGCCTGCGGCCCACGTTTTCGCGCGCTCGGTCCATTGATCGAGCGCCGCTTTCGCATAGCCCTTCGCCTGCTTTTCCGTCGTGCCCATGATGCGCGCATAGACGAAAGGTGCGGTTACATCCGCGATTTGCGGATACTTCGAATCCCCCGCGATGACCACCGCAACGCGATACTTTCGCGCGAGCGCGACGAACGCCGGATCGCAAAAACTCTCGTGCCGGACTTCGATCGCGTGACGAATCGCGCGCCCCTCGGCTTTCGCGGGCAGCAGTTCCAGAAAGCGCTCGAAATCGTCGGGATCGAACTTCTTGGTCGTCGCGAATTGCCAGTTGATCGGGCCGAGCTTGTCCTTCAGTTCGAGCACGCCGCTGCCGAAAAAACGCTCGATCGTGTCGCCGGCTTCGGCGAGCACACGGCGATTCGTCGCGTAGCGCGGCGCCTTGAGCGAGAACACGAAATCGTCGGGTGTTTCGTCGCGCCACTTGATGAATGTCGCCGGCTTTTGCGACCCATAGAACGTGCCGTTCACCTCGATGCTTGTGAGCGCGCGGCTCGCGTGTTCGAGTTCGCGCTTTTGCGCGAGGCCTTCGGGATAAAACGTGCCGCGCCAGGGCTCGAACGTCCATCCGCCGATGCCCACGCGGATACGCGCGGTCTTGCTCTTCGATGTAGCCATGAATGCGCTTATTTGCGGCCGACGAGATACCTGACGCCCTCGGGGCCGTACTGCTCCGAGTGCTCGATGTTCGTCGCGAGATGGAAGATATCGCCCGGGCGATACGTGTTCGCGTCGGCGCCGATGCGGATGGTGAGATCGCCTTCGAGAATCAGCGCCTTGGCTTCGAACGGATGCGCATGAGCGTCCATCGAACCGTTCGGCTCGCGCGTCACGGTGACGACTTCGCGAAAGCCTTCGCTGGCAAGAAGTGCGAGAAATTCGTCGCGGTGCATGATGGCCGTTCCGTAGAAAAAGGGAATGCGCGCCCGCTCGTTTCGAACGGACGCGCCGGGTCATGCACTCATGCTAACGCAGTTGAACTGGCTTCGTTGCGCGCTCAGTTGCCGAAGAAGATGTTGCACTGCGGCCCGCGCGTGCAGGGTTTGGATGCTGCGCTGTCCATCGTGTTCATCGTCGTCGCGCCCGCCGCGCCGCGCGTCATCGGCGCGCCGCCGTACGACATGTCGGTCGATTGGTCCTGTTGCATCGCGCTTTGCTGAGGCGCGCCGGGATCGGTCCAGGTATCGGCGGTGGCCTGTCCTGGGACCTGCGCGGTGCGATAGTAGGTCTGCTGGGCCGAAGCGATGCCCGCAGTGGCGAGTAACGAGGCGGCGAGCACCGCCATGGCGATACGAGATTTCATGTCGACTCCTTGATCGGAAGGCGCGCTCGCGTGATTGACGCGTAACGCTTTTCGCTGATTCGGAACGTTGGACCGCACGGAACGTGCCACGTGTGCTGCATGTGCCATGCGTGGCGCGCGGGCCGGACGGTCATCGGCGCCGGTTCACGGCGAGGCTGCGTGTGCCGTGGCCGGTTCCCGAACTTTTTGATGTGCGATTCACGCACGGCATCTCGCCGATGCGATGCAGACGGAGCGCCGGTGCGCTTGCCGGCGAAAGGGGACCCGCAGGTCCGCAGAAGACGCATGCCGCGCTGCACACTTCGTTATAGGCCGTGGATGTCCGAATGAACAGCACAATTGATCTTGCATCTCCGACACGGTCGCGCGCGTGACATGAGGCTGTCGGTCGCGTCATCGCGGCTTCGGTTCTAGAATGCGAGGCGTGCATCACGCTCACTCACGAACGCAGGGACATCGCGACAATGACCGTCACCATCTACCACAATCCGAAGTGTGGAACCTCGCGCAACACGCTCGAACTGATCCGCAACGCGGGAATCGAGCCGGCGGTGATCGAGTACCTGACGCATCCGCCGAGCCGCGAATCGCTCGTCGCGCTGATCGCCCGCGCGGGGCTTTCCGTGCGCGAAGCGTTGCGCGAGAAGGGCACGCCATATGCCGAACTCGGCCTCGACGATCCGAGCCTCACCGACGATCAGCTCATCGACGCGATGCTCGCGCATCCGATCCTCATCAACCGGCCGTTCGTCGAAACGCCGAAGGGCGCGCGGCTGTGCCGTCCGTCAGAGCTCGTGCTCGACATCCTGCCCGAAGCGCAGAAAGGACCGTTCACGAAAGAGGACGGCGAAGTCGTCATCGATGCATCCGGCAAGCGCGTGCGGTAGAGCACATTCGCTCTGGCTGACCGTTACCTGACGTTACCTTTCTGGCAAACCCGTTGCACCTGTATCCGGCATCGCTTTTTAGACTGCACTGACTCACAGAGCACTCGGTGCAAGGAGAAAGCGACATGAAAAAGAAACTTCTTGGAACGGCGATCGGGCTGGCGGGGATCGTGGCACTTGCAATGTCGGCATCGGCGAATGCGCATGTCGATGTCGCGGTGGGCGTCGGCGTGCCGGTGTACGCGCAGCCCGCGGTGCCGGTCGGCTATTACGGATATGGCGATGGTTACGGCTACCGTCGCGATGACTGGCGCGAGCGCGAATGGCGCCGTCACGAATGGCGCGAGCGCCGCTGGCATCACGAGATGCGCCGCGAGGAGCGCTGGCGCGACCGTCACGAGTGGTAAAACGCGGGAAATCGCGTAATCGAGCGCGGCGGGCCGAAAGGCTGCGCCGCGTTTTTGCGTTCGATGCGCGACCGCATGCCGCACGCCGGACCGTTCAAGCTGTGCCCGTTCGTGCCGTAAATACGTGGGCGATATCGGATACTCGTGCTTCTTTCGCCGCGATCCTTTTGCGCGAAACGCCGTCTTCCTTCAGCACGAGCGATATCCCGTCCACTTTCAGCGATGTTCAGTCCCGTCAGCATCCTCGTCGTCACCGCGCTATCGAGCATCCTCTCGATACTGGTGCTGATTTCGCTGCTCTCGCATGCGATCGCGGGCGTGCGGCGCTGGCTTCTCGCGAATGTGCTCGCAATCGGTTCGCTCGTGCTCTTCGCCGCGCAGAATGTCGCGCCCGCGTGGCTCGGCATTGTCGTGGCGAACCAGTTGCTCGCCGCGACCATCCTGCTCATCTACGAAGGCTGCAACGATTTCTTCGATGTGCGCATGCGTCACGCCCAGCGCTGGACCGGCTGGATCATGTGGCTCGGCGTGATGGTGGGCATCGCGTATTTCACCTATGTCGTGCCGGATGTGCACGTGCGCGTGGTGATCGTGTCGGCGTTTCATGCCGCCTGCTGTCTCGCGATCGCCGGCCGCGTGCTGCTGGCGCGCCCGAAAGACCGGCCGCGCTACAACTATTTGTTCGTCGTCGGCGCGGCCGCGCTCGGCGCGTTCGGCCACACGGTGCGCGGCGCGATCTACGCCGTGAATCCGCCCGCACAGGCCGCGCTGCTGCAGCCCGGGCCGATGCAGATCACGTTTCTCGCGCTCGGCATTCTCGTGTTGCCGTCGCTGTGCATCGGCCTCGTGATGATGGCGCACGACCGGCTCGCGCAGCGGCTCGAACGGCTCGCGCGCTTCGACGATCTCACCGGCGCGCTGTCGAGAAAAGCCTTTCTGGCCACGGCGGCCGAGCGTCTCGCGCGCGCCGGACAGAAACGCGGCCGCGACTATGTCGCCGTCGTCGATGTCGATCATTTCAAGAGCGTCAACGACCGCTACGGTCACGCGGCGGGCGACGAAGTGCTGCGCCATTTCGCGTCGATCGTGCGAGCGCGCATTCGCGACGACGATGCGTTCGGGCGCATCGGCGGCGAGGAGTTTTGTCTGTTCTGCACGGCGGAGCGTATCGAGGATGTCACCGCGCTCGTCGAGCGTCTGCGCAAGACGGTGGAGGCGACGCCCTGCGATGTGCCCGGCGGCGTGCTGCATTACACCTTCAGCGCGGGCATCGCGGCGTGGGACGGGCGCGAGCCGCTCGCGTCGCTGATGGCGCGCGCCGACGGCCTGCTCTATGCCGCGAAGGTCGCGGGCCGCAATTGCGTGAAGGCGCCCGTCGCGGGCGCGCTCGCTTAAACCTCTTCGATATCGCCGTACTTCTGGCGCTCGTCTTCCGGCTTGCTCATCCAGCGTCGCAGAAGACGCTTCTCGACGACGCGCCCGATCGTCAGCAGCGCGATCATCAGGATCATCGCGATGAACGCGACGCTCCACACGCCCAGCCCGCAGACGATGCCGACGGCCGCCGTCACCCAGATCGACGCTGCCGTGGTCAGCCCGCGCACGCGGTTCTCGCGCGGATTCTGCAGGATCACGCCCGCGCCGAGAAAGCCGACGCCGGTCACGATGCCCTGCACGGCGCGGGAGACGCCCGTGTCGTCGGTGGGTGTCATCGAGAAGCCTTGCGCGCACATTGTCGCGATGCACGCGCCGAGCGACACGAGCCCGAGCGTCTTCATGCCGGTCGGCTTGCCGTGCAGATCGCGGTCGATGCCGATGATGCAGCCGATCAGCATCGCGCTCAGCATGCGCAACACGGCGTCGACGAGAAGAGGGTAGGGAAGCATCGGTGCGAGAAGGTAACCGTAAGCCGCATCATCTTCGCATGGTCGGAAACACGCGCGCAATTTTGGCGCGCTAACGTGGACGATACGAGAGCAAAAACGAGGAGACGAAGTGAGCCAACTGCCCAAATTCACGATGGTCGATGCCGCGCCGACGCCCGTCGGCCCTTTCTCGCATGCGGCGGAAGCGGACGGCTGGGTGTTCCTCACCGGCCAGATGCCGACCGATCCGAACGACGATGCCGCGCCGCTGCCCGAAGGCGTCGCGGCGCAGACGCGTCGCGTGATGGACAACCTGGTTCTCGTGCTGAACGGCGTGGGGCTGACGCTCGACAACGTGGTCAGCGTGCGCATCTTCCTGACCGAATTCAAGCGCGATTACGACGCGATGAACGCGGTGTATCGCTCATACTTTCTGCCGAAGCCGCTGCCGGCGCGCACGTGCATCGGCGTGACGGGGCTTGCGCGCGATGCGCTCGTCGAGATCGATTTCGTCGCCAAACGTCCGTAGGCGGCTTCACTTGCGCTTCGACGCATCGACCCAGCGGAACGTGAGATTGATGCGTTCGCCGCGCGCACTCGGCTCCTTCGGCACCCGATGCACCCATTCCTGCTGCGTGCGTCCGCGCATCACGAGCAGGCTGCCGTGCGTGAGCGCCAGCGTATGCGTGGCGTGCGTGCGCGCGTGACGGAATTCGAAGGTGCGCGTCGCGCCCAGACTCACCGATGCGATCACCGGTTCCGGGCCGAGTTCGCGTTCCTTGTCGGCATGCCAGCCCATGCTGTCGAGCCCGCCGCGATAGCGGTTCAGCAGCACGCTGTTGAAGCGCGCACCGCACGCGGTTTCGGCGCGCTCACGCAGATGCGCGACGGCGGGCGTCCACGGCTGCGGCACGTTGCGGATGCCCGAATAGACATAGACCGCGTCCGGCTCACCTTGCCACGCCGTCAGGCGCGGCAGCGGCACGCGGCCGCCGGGCGTCGTCATCGTGTCCTGCTGCCAGCCGACTTCCGCGATCAGCGCGCCCATCAGATCGGAGCCTTCGTCGGCATCGATCCAGTCCGGATGCCACGCGATGTCGGGCTTGGGAATGTCGTCGAAGAGATCGAACATGGCTGTGTTGCGGGACGGCAGCGGATGAAGCATTCACGATAGCAGAGCCGTGCGCACCGTGATTGCTGGCTCATTTTCCGGCACGCAAACACGCTGTGCTACATTTCCCGAAACCATCTCAAAAAAGTCGGGCGAGGGCCGGAACACCGGATTTCGCGCGGCGACGACTCACGGGGAATCACATGAACATCACCGCCGGAGCAAGCGGCGGCGTAGCGCCGGGCCGCCGCATTCTGCTCGTCGACGATAGCGACGACGCGGCGCTTGCCATGTCGATGCTGCTCGAAGCGCTCGGCCACGAAGTGCGCACCGAGCATGACGGCCCGCGCGCGCTCGCATCGATCGACGATTTCAAACCCGATGTGGTCGTGCTCGATATCGGCTTGCCGGGCATGAGCGGCTTCGACGTGGCGCGCGAAATGAGAAAGCGCGATGCGACCAGAAGTGTGCTGCTGCTCGCGTTGACCGGCTGGGGCAGCGAAGCCGATCGTCAGAGCGCGCTCGACGCGGGCTTCGATCATCATCTGACGAAGCCTGTCGACGTCACCGATCTGGAAGCGCTGCTCGCCCGCCCGCGCGCGTAAGCGCTTTTCTATTCCACGCGCAGCCGCGCCATATACGGCAGGTGATCCGAGAGCCACGCCGTGTCCTGCGTCGGGATGAGCCATTCGACTGGCTTCAGGCCGCGCACGAACATCTTGTCGAGCGCGAGCGCGGGCGAAAACGCCGGAAACGTGCGGCCCGATTCGCCGAGCATCGTCGCGACTTCGTGCATGCCGAGTTCGCCGAAGAGCGGCACGGAGTCGTTGCGCCAGTCGTTGAAATCGCCCGCGAGCACGAGCGGACCTTCCGGCGCTTCCTTCGCGATCCAGTGCGCGATCCAGTTCATCTGACGCAGCCGCGCCTGACGCGTCAGCGCGAGATGCGCGCACAGCAGCGTGATCGACTGCCCGGCGAACGTCGCGCGCGCGACCAGCAACCCGCGCTTTTCGAAGCGGTGCGCCGAGATGTCCCAGCGCCCGGAAAGATCGAGCGGATGCGGCGAAAGAATCGCGTTGCCGTGCCGCCACGATGGCTTGAACACGTTCGGCCCGAGCGCGATCTGCAATTCGAGCGCGGTGGCGATCTCGGTCGCCTGGCAATGCCAGACATCGTCGAGCGGCGCATTGAGCGGCTTGCCGAAACCGCTTGCGAGCATGGGCTGCGGCATGCGCCGCGCCATCGCTTCCTGAAGAAAATAGACGTCCGCGTTGGTGGTCTGAACCCACCGCTGCATCGCTGTCCACGCGCGCAGGCCGAGGGGCGATCGTCCCTTGTGCAGATTCCAGCTCACCGCCGTGAAATCCGGCGTGGCCGAACGAGTGGACGGACCTGGCGGAAGATGTTCTGGGTTTCGCATGCGTTCTTTGTCTTGAGCGGCGG
>Ga0160447_100430_pt1 | contig 20469 bp, 19 predicted proteins | sample HID1973K_E1MG_FD_108222 | JGI IMG/M metagenome (GOLD analysis project Ga0160447, IMG submission 108222) | Enriched mosquito-associated microbial communities from UW Madison campus, WI, USA - HID1973K_E1 MG | ecosystem: Host-associated > Arthropoda: Insects > Digestive system > Unclassified ...
AGAACCTGCGGTTCCAAGGTCAGTATTTCGACGACGAGACGGGGCTGCACTACAACACGTTTAGGTATTACGATCCGGGGGTGGGGCGGTTTATCACGCAGGATCCGATTGGGTTGGATGGTGGACCGAATCTTTATCACTACGTGTTGAATCCCACAGTCTGGATAGACCCTCTTGGATGGACAGGCTTTGATGGAAGCGGTCGGCCATTATCAAGTAGTCAGTACAGTGTGTGGACCAGCGTAGAAATGCCTCAGGAAATTCATGCGTCTGGGCGACCTATTCACTTTCGTTACGCGAACGAAGAGCTATACAATCGCATGTTGAAGTACCCTGAGCTTAATTCTGCTCTTCCCCCAGAGGTTGTTGAGCACATTCAGCTAGGACCACGAGGCGGATTCAGCGATAGAAGTCCGCCTAACCATTCTTGGTATCATAATGCTCAAACACCTAAGGACATTGAGTTGATTCCGAGGGCTCAGCACCAAGCGCCAGGCCCAGTCCAAAATAGTCTCCACCCCAATCAGCAGGGTGGTTTCAAAAAACTGCAAAGTACCGCATGTTGAGGTGAGTATGAAAACGTACAGCATCAGAGAAGTTCTGGAGAATATCGATCAGATGCCGGATTCATGGTTTTACATGCCAGACACAGCATGGAATTTGGAAACTAAAGGAGCCTTTTCATTAGATAGCAGGGATTTTCCTCCCGATTCGACGGAATATCTGCCTCCGCAGGTTGCGAGCCAAGGGTGGAGAGAAACATTGGACACGCCAATGATAGAAGATGTAATTGCGAATACTGATCAACAGTTGCCCTCGGCAACCGTTGAAGATTATTTTGAAGCTTTTAGGTTTTATTAGGAAAACGATGCATTTAAAGTTTTCTGGCGTAATGCACTAGCGCTCACTATATTTGGGTGCTAGTTAACTGATGAGTTTGTTTACCATTCTTTAAAAACACTATACCAAACTCACCAGTTGCTTCGGCTACGACGCCATGGGCCGCAAACACTGGCAGTTCGCGTCGACCTTGCCTGCCGAGAAGCTGTCACAGGTCCACAACGCCGGCATCCAGACGCAGTTGCTTGTCGAGCACGGCTACAACCCGATCCACCGCCGCTACGAATACGCGACGCTAGCCCAAATACCGTCGAGTCGAAAAGAGGAAAGCCGGCCCCAAGCGTGCCTCCCTATTCGCGTTCAGCCCTCCGTGGAACTACGTCCGCTGGTGCCGCAGCAACTCTCGTTCGAGGGCGGTCATGGCGTCTTGCAGGGCGCGTGCATGATCGGCGATCACCATGTCAGCGATGCCACTCTCGCAGGCGTGCTCAAGGGTTTCGCACAGGTCGATCACCGGGCGGGCGCTGATGATTCTTGCGGCGCCCTTGATCTTGTGGGCGACGTCGCGGATGTCCTGTGTTTTTCCAGGCAGGCTCGCTTCGGCCAGTTCGCGGGCGTCGTCCCGACAACTGCTGATCAGTTGATCGATCAGGGACTGGATCATTTCCGGTCTGTTGCCGGTCAGGGCCACGATACTGCTCATGTCAAACGGGGGAGGGTTGGTGGGGTTCCTGGTGTCCGAGGGGCGCACGCCGATTCGCGACAAGCGATCATTGAGGGCAGTCAGGCTGATCGGTTTGAACAGGCAATCGTCCATGCCCGCTTCGCGGCAGCGCTGTTTTTCTTCCGGTTGCGCGTTGGCGGTGAAGCCGAGAATCGCGCATGGCACTTGTCCATGTTCGTGCTCATGCAGCCGTATCGCACGGGTCAGGTCGTAGCCGTTCATGACGGGCATGTTGCAATCGACGATGACCAGATCGAAATGTCGAGCCAGCCAGTGGTCCAGCCCTTGAGCACCTTGCTCGGCGACGTCGCAGCGATGGCCCAGAAACTCAAGTTGCTGGCAGAGCAGCAGGCGGTTGGCGGGGTGGTCGTCGACCACGAGAATATCCAGCGTGGTGGCATCCTGTTCGCTGTTGTCGCGGGGCGCGGGCAGGTTTGGCAGGGGATCGAGTGTCGTCAGTTCGAATGCCATTCGCACCTGCGTCCCTTGGCCCGGTTGGCTGTCGAGGGTCAGGGTCCCGCCCATCATTTCGCACAGGCTGCGACAGATCACCAGCCCCAGCCCAGCACCGGTCCTGGCCAGTTGCCCGCTGTTATCGGCCTGGGCGAAGGGGGCGAACAGGCGTCGCTGATCGTCTTCTGTGATGCCGATGCCGCTGTCTTCGACGATGACCTCCAGACGGATCTGTTGTTCGTGGCCGGCATCTTCGGCTTGCAGGCTGATGCGGATTTGCCCCTGTTGGGTGAACTTGATGGCGTTGCTGATGAGGTTGGAGAGGATCTGTTTGAATCGCAGCGGGTCGATCAGCACGTCGATGTTGGTCCGGCTGTCCAGGTCCAGATGCAAGCTCAGACCCTTTTGCCGCGCCAGGCCGTCGAAGACCCGCACGACCGACTCGACGAGCTGTCGCAGATTGGCTCGTTCGGGGCTGAGGGTCAGGCGTCCTGATTCAATACGGGCGATGTCCAGAATGTCGCCGATCAGCTCCAGCAGGTCCTTGGCCGAGCTGTACGCGACTTCGATGGCGGGGCGGTCCAGATGGCCCTGATCGGCGCGCATGAGCGCCAGTTCAAGCATGCCGATCACCGCATTCATCGGCGTTCGTATCTCGTGGCTCATGGTCGCCAGGAACGTGCTCTTGGCCCGGTTGGCATCATCGGCCTGCTGTTTGGCGGTCTGCAGGTCTTCGATCAACTGACGACGTTCGCTGATGTCGATCCAGCCACCGATGATGCCCTGGACTTTCCCCAGCGAGTCCCTGAACGGCAGGATCCAGTGGTAGATGGTCAGCGAACGCTCGCCGATGTGCAGGGCGCGGTCGAGGATCAGTGGCTTGTCTTCGGCCATCACTTGTTGGTAATCGGCCACATACTGCCGGGCTTCCTGCATGTCACTGAGCGGCCCCTCGAGAAAGCTCTTGCCGATCACGTCTTCCCTTCGTGAGGAAAACGCGCTGAGGTAGCTGTCGTTGCACATCTGCAGCAATCCGGCCCGGTCGCGCACGTAGATCGGGTGGGGGGTGCCGTTGACCAGCGCGCTCATGAATTCGAACTGATCGCCCAATGCCCGTTCGGCGCGTTCGCGTTGTTTGATTTGCCGGCGCATCCAGGCGTTCCAGGCCAGCGAACCGAGCAGCAGCAGGCTTGCGCCGATGATGATCTGGTAGACCAGCAACTGGTGATCCTGCCAGGTGCCAGTGCCGGTGCCAGTGGGCATGTAGGTGCGCCAACGATTGTTGATGACGGCCAGGTCCTCTGGCGCGATGCTCGACAGGGCCTTGTCGATGATCGAACTCAGCTCGGTGGCATTGCGTGAGGTGGCCATGGCGATGCGTGCCGGCTCCTGTCCGACCGTGACGCGCATCTGCAAGGCATCCTGCAGTGCTCGTGAAGACAGAAAGTAACTGGCGCTGAACAGCGACGTGATGGCGCCTTCCACCCGACCATGGGCCAGCAGGTCCAGTGCCTGAGCGGGGTTGTCGACTTCGACGGGGTAGATGGTCGGGTAGGTCTTGCGCAGGTAGGGCAGGACGGGGCTGCCCAGCGTCAGGGCGATACGCTTGCCATCGAGCTGGTCGAGGTTGGCCGGTCCCGAAAGCTCCTTGCGGGTGACCAGAACGAACGCGTTGTCCATGTAGGGGCGGCTGAAGTTGAAACGGTTTTCGCGCTCGTCGCTGGACGCCATTGCGCCGATCAGGTCCGCCTGCCCCTGTTCCAGTCTGTTCATCATGTCGCTCATGCTGGCGGCATGGCTGATCTCGAACCGCAGGCCGGTGCGCAGCCTGATCAGATCCAGCAGGTCGGCGGTGATGCCGCGAAAGTTTCCACTGGCATCGAAGAAGGTCAGCGGCGTGTAGGCATCGTTGATCACCACACGAACGGTCGGGTGCTGGGTTATCCAGCGTTCTTCTCGTTGGGTCAATTGCAGCTTCTGGTCGGTGAGCAGCAGGTCGGTGCCGCCTCCCCAGCGCTTGGAGATCGCGATGCGCTCTTCGATGGGAATGCCCTTGAGGACAAGGTTCACAAGCGCCAGCAGTTCGGTATTGTCCGCCTGCACCGCGAAGCTGAAGCCGTTGGCTTCATGCTTGCCGAAGTTGGCCATCTGAATGTTGTTCAGATAGCCCTTGCTGATCACGTAATGCGTGGAAATCGCGTCGCCGAGGAAGACGTCTGCCTGATTGAACGCCACGGCATTGATCGCGCTTTGGAACGAGGGGAAGGTTTGCAGGCTGGCCTTGGGATACAGCGCGCTGATTTCTTCTGGCGGCAGGTAGTGATAAAGCATGCTCAGGCGCAGGCCGTTGAGATCACCGGTCAAGGGCCGGGTTTCTCCCGTGCGGGTCACCAGCACCGGCTGGTCGGCCGCGTAAGGCAGCGACAGGCTGATCCGATTGGTAGCCGCTTCGTAGCCATTGGCGCTACCCAGCAGATCGATTTCGCCGTTGATCAGGGCGTCGAGGGCCTTGCCACGGGTTTCATAGCGCATGACCCGCACTGGCAGATCCAGCGCACGCCCCAGAATACCGGCGTAGTCGGCGGTGAAGCCTTCGTAGTCGTGGCCGGTCAGGGTCATGTCAAAAGGGGGGTAGTCCGGGGCCGTGGTGCCCAGAACCAGCTCGCGCTTGTTGCGCACCCACTGCCATTGCGTCCGGTCCAGCGTGACGTCCATGTGCGCCGGATTGGAGCGGCTCAGCAGGGTGTAGCGTTCGGCCGCCACGGATCGGGCCTGTACCAGCAGGCTCAGGCAAACCAGCGCAGCCGCTATCCAATAGTCCTTTAACCCCTTCGACATCCTGTTTCTCACACTAGCGAATTGCGTTTTGCCATCTCGATAAGTTCTACCAGAGTCTTGGCTTTGAGTTTATGCATTAAACGTGTCTTGTAAGTGCTGACGGTCTTGTTGCTGAGGAACATGCCCTTGGCGATTTCCTTGTTTGTTCGGCCTTGGGCAAATAATTGCAGCACCATCAATTCGCGATCATTGACCAGTTTGAAACGTTCGAGTTCGTTCGGGTCGCCGTCCTTTTCGGCATTGGCGCCCAGTGCCTGACTTGGAAAGTAATTGTAGCCGGATAATACGGCTTTTACCGAGCTGACAAGTTCGGTGAGGTCTTCCTGCTTGCACACATAACCGGCCGCGCCGGACTGCATGCAGCGTATCGCAAAGAGGGCGGGGGCTTGTGCGGTCAGTACCAGGATCTTCGAAGGCAGGTTCATGGCATTGAAGCGCGACAGCACTTCGAGCCCGTCCAGCTTGGGGATGCTGATGTCGAGGATGATGAGGTCGGGCATGCATTCGCGCACCAGTTGCATCGCGTCCACCCCGTTATCGGTCTCGCCGACGATCTCGTAGTTCTCGTTTTCCAGCAGCATTCGGATGGCCATGCGAATGACCGGGTGATCGTCGATGATAAAAACTGAGTTCATGATTCAATCCATAGCAGGCAGCGAAGAAAGCGCGCACCTTATCGCAGATGTTCAAAGGCGCACATGAACGGAAAGGGCCAGTGACGATATATAGGAAAGTTCCTACAAAAATTAGCGTATTGACTCACGCCGTTACTCATGGCGCCCATAAATGTTTAAAAAAGTCGAGATTATTCGGTGTGAAAATAGTTATCAGGAAGTCGTTGTTTATTTCGATTGGGAATGTTCCTACGCACTAATGGGGGTGATGGCTACGGAAGCAACTCATGTCATGTTTAGACGGTAATGCTTGCCGGGGCCGAGTCGATAGAAAGTGGTTCTCTCGTCCTGAGTGGGCGCCGCCCGCATCGGGGTGTGAATCTCAGCAGTGGTCGGAGCCCGAGGAAATGAGGCGAAAGAGTTCCAGCGTATTCAGCGGTTTGTTCAGGCAGCCCAGTAATGGCAATCCCTTGTCTTGCGCCCGGGATTGAAGGTCGAGCAAGCGCGAAGGTGCCAGGCCGCTGAGCAGCACGGCGTCGCGGATCAGGCCACGCTGGCTTGCGAATTCGATCAGGTCGATGCCATCCATGCCGGGCAGGCGTTGGTCGCACAGCAGCAGGTCGTAGGGTTCGGCACTGCGCTCCAGCGCCACGATGGCCTCGCTCGCATTCAACGCGGGGGTCAACAGGTACAGCCCATGATTGTTGAGCAGGATCTGCAAGGCTATGAGCTGAAACGGATGGTCCTCTACCAGCAGGATTCGAAGGTTATGTTTGAGCATCGGAACTTCCAGGCGGTTGCAGTGGGCGGTTGTCCGGGCGCAGGCACAAGGCGGAACGCTCGGCAGAAAGGGTGCGAATGAGGCATCGAGTGGGTTTTGGACTGAGGTCCAGACGGGTGGGGCGGGCGGATTATTCGGCAGAGATCTGAAGGCGGCGATAGGGTGTTTCCGGCTGACGCGTAGGAAGAATCCGAAGTTGAGGTTTTCTTTTCTTGCGGGCATGAAGAGAAAAGCCCGGATCCATGAAGGAGTCCGGGCTTTTGGCTGACAGTTATCGGCTAGATAGGACTGGAACGCCCGGTCATTTCCCGGGCCATTTCGCTGGCGTAGCTGTCGGTCATGCCGGCGATGAAGTCGATCACCCGCAGGAACGACGTATGCAGCGGCCATTTGGGATCAGGTGCGTTGTTGCCCAGCAAGTCGAGGATACGTCGGCTCTTGAACGACGGCGTATGGCCGCCGAACTGTTCCAGCGCGGCACCGCAGAAGGCATTCAGCAGGATCTCCAGCGTGGTGTAGGCGCCGATCTCGTGCAGCGTCTTGCGCTTGTCCTGAAAGATCTTCTTGCGAGCCATGTCCTTGGCGCTGAGCACGCAACGCTTGGCCGGGCCGTGCATGTGTTCCACCAGATCGCCCTGCAACGTGCCGGCGAGCAGGGCGTCTTGCTGCTCGACGAAGGCGCGTGCCGCGGCGTTGGTCAGGTGCTCGATGGCCTTGCCGCGCAGAATGGCCAGCTTGCGCCGTCGCGAATCATTGGGCCCGAGCTGGCGATAGGTCTCCGGCAGATCGTCGCCCACCAGCCCCAGCAACAGCGCTTCGACTTCGGGATAGCTCAGCAGCTCCATTTCCAGGCCATCTTCGAGGTCGATGAGCGCGTAGCAGATGTCGTCGGCGGCCTCCATCAGGTACACCAGCGGATGCCGTGCCCAGCGTTGGTCTTCCAGCTGCGGCAGGCCGAGTTTGCCGGCGATCTGTTCAAGGATCGGCAGTTCGCTCTGATAGCAGCCGAACTTGTGCTTCTTGTAGCCCAGCGAGTCGGCGTGGCGCGCGGTCCACGGGTATTTGAGGTAGGTCCCCAATGTGGCGTAGGTCAGGCGGGTGCCGCCCTCGAACTGGTGATATTCCAGTTGCGTCAGGACGCGGAAGCCCTGAGCGTTGCCTTCGAAATTGAGGAAGTCGTTGCGCTCGACCTCGCTCATGCCGTCAAGCCAGCCACGGCCGGCGGCCTGCTTGAACCAGTTGCGGATGGCGTCTTCGCCGGAATGACCGAAGGGCGGGTTGCCGATGTCGTGCGCCAGACACGCTGATTGCACGACCATGCCCAGATCGCTGGGCTCGCACCAGTCGGGAAGGGCACCACGCAGGGTTTCACCGACTCGCATGCCCAGTGAGCGGCCCACGCAGCTGACTTCCAGCGAGTGGGTCAGGCGGGTGTGGATATGATCGTTGCTGGTGACCGGATGGACCTGGGTCTTGCGCCCCAGACGCCGGAAGGCGCCGGAGAAAATGATGCGGTCATGGTCCTTGTGGAATGGGCTGCGCCCCAGTTCTTCAGGGCTGTGCAGGGTCTTGCCAAGGCGCTCGCGGGTGAGCAGTGTTTGCCAATCCAAGGCCGGTACTCCATCGAGTGATTACCGGCCTAGCTTCCCGGTTCGTCAATCGGGCTGCAAGCGGAAGATGGCAATGCAGAGCGAATCAGAAACCAACGGCGTCGACATCGATCAGCAGCAGGCGCTGGCCGTTGTCGAAGAACTGCCCTGCGGTCAGGCAATACTGATTGCTGGTGGCGTCGCGGTAGGTGTTGGACAAGGTCAGCCGACGCTCATGCCAGCCCTCGGCGAGCAGATGATAGAAGTAGGGGCGCCACGACCAGTTATGGCCCAGGTAGCGCGTATCGGCGATCCACGCGCCGTTGCGCCATTCAAGGTTCGGCGTCAGTTGGGTGCCGTGTCGGTCACACTGATAGAACCGCAGCAGCCAGGGGTATTCCTGGACCTCGGGCAGATCGCCCAGCGGCGCATCGCCCTCGGCCCACACCTGCAAGCGCAGCATGAGCTGGCTCAACTGCTTGCGCAGGTTCATCAGGCGCTCGCGCTCGACCACCTTCTGCATCACATAGCGGTCGCGCAGTTCGGCGAATCGTTCGACGAACGCGTCGGCGGCGAAGAAGTCCGTCTCTGCCTGCGCGAAGAGAAAGCCCTGCACGTAACGCGAGCCGCATTCGAGCGCAAAATTCAGCTCGGCTTCTGTTTCCACGCCCTCGGCGATGATCCAGCAGCCTGTTTTTTCCGCCATCTGCGCCAAGGCCTTGACCACGTCGCTGCTCGGCCCGCCACGGGCGGCGGCCTGAAACAGTCGCATGTCGAGCTTGAGAATGTCGGGTTGCAAGGCCAGCACACGGTCGAGCTGCGAGTACCCCGCCCCGAAATCGTCAATGGCAATCCGCGCGCCAGCCTCCCGATAACGGGCCACGACGTCGCTCAGGCGCTGGCTGTCGCCGCCCAGTTCGGTGATCTCGAAAACGATGCGTTGCGCCGGGATACCGTGGCGCTGCAACTGCTTGAGGCTCGGCAGCGGCTGGTCCGGCCGCAAGCGACTGATCCAGCGTGGCGAGATGTTCAGGCTCAGAAACCAGTCGCTCGGGGCTTCATGCAGGCGCCCCAGCGCGTTGTCACGAATCAGACGGTCCAGCCGACGCAGTTCGGCGGCAGGTCTTCTCGGGTCGGCGAACAACGGGCCGACCGATTGCAGACGACCGTCTTCCTGACGCAGGCGTCCCAGTGCTTCTACACCCGCGATGCGGCCAGTGGCGGTATCGATGAACGGCTGAAAGCAGGCTAGCGGTTGCCCATCGATCACATGGCCTCCTCGTTGGTTATTGGCATTTTTTCAGGCAGAGCTGTTCGAGCAGATCTATTCAGGCAAAAAAACAGCGCCTGTGCCCAATGTGAACCATTGAGCAAAGGCGCGGGTCAGGTTTGTTTGCAAGAATGCAGCCAAATGGCCATCTCAATGCCGACGAGACGAACCTTGCAGGACCATTTTGATCAGCGGCATCAGCGTAGCGCTGAGTTTGACGAGGCGAGTCACGCTGCCCGTGCGCTGACTCCGGGCTCCCTTACCGGTCAGGAAACCCAGCAGGGAGACGATGCCGACCCCCCACAACGGCGCGTGTTTGATGCCGAGCGATCCGGGCAGGTCGTTGGCCATGCCACGCATGCGATGCAGGGGGCGCATCAACTGAGCGGATTCATGGCGGATTTCCTGGCGGTGCATTTCCATGCGCAGGCGGATCAGCGCCTTGCGCAATTCGCGTCGATTATGGGTTTGAGGGAGTTCGGGCACACTCATGGCATCAGTCGCTCGCGATCGTTGGCCAGTTCTTCCAGGGTCGAATGGAAGGGTGAAGACTCATCGAAGATCGCCGCCTTCAGACGCAACGCGCAGAACAGCGCGGCGAGTGTATAGAAGGCACACAGCCCGATGATGCCGGTAAGGCGATAGCTGTCCCACAGGACAATCAGCAGCAGCGCCGAGAGACCGATGAGCAGCAGCAGCGCGAAGACCAGCGCCAGCCCGGCGAACAACAGCAGACTGACCGTGCGGGCTTTCTGTTCCTGCAACTCGATGCCGAACAGTTCGACATGGCTGTGCAGCAGCCCCAGAAAGGCAGCACCGAGGCGGCGAGGGGAGGAGGTGTTATCGGTCTCGGATGGACCTGTTCCCAGCGTCATATCGATCAGCGCCTTGTAGCCAGCAGACCCAGCAAAAAGCCCACGCCAGCAGCGATACCGACGGACTGCCATGGGTTGTTTTGCACGTATTCTTCGGTTGCAACCACCGCTTCCTTGCTGCGCTCGCGCAAGGTCGCTTCTGCGATGGCCAGGGTCTCGCGGGCGCGCAGCAGGCTTTCGTTGATCTGATCACGCAGCTCATCGGCCTGATCGCCGGCCAGAGATGCCGTGTGCGCCAGCAGTTTTTCCGTGTCGGCAACCAGTGTCTGGAAATCTGCCATCAAAATGTCCTGGGCTTTCTCTGCTGTTGGGCGAGCCATGGTGTTCTCCGTTGGGGTGGCAATATGGGCTTTCGAGTATGGCTCATAACTGAAGGTTCATTCCAATTGCCGCAACTTGACTGCCTGGAGGCTGGTACAGCTTTTGCTTTGTGGTGGTGCGCCAGGGAGGCGGCGCGCTCCAATGCAGAGCGCGGATTTCGGCGAAAGGGCCGAAACCTTGATCTGAACCCCCAAAACCGAGAAAAAGCCCGGGCGTTCAATTTTTCTGTCTGCCGATGCGCGCCAAACCGGGGCGCTTCAGAATTTCCGTGCGCCTTGTTGGTGCTATTTTGGGGTTGCGACAGAACGGTTGTCCTGCTTTGGTGCTTCTGACATTTGCAGGCCTGCCCCTCGATGGAAAATATGCAAAGTGCCGTGGACACCCTGGTCCATAGCTCCAACACCCTTTTTATCCTGATCGGCGCGGTCATGGTTCTGGCCATGCACGCCGGTTTCGCGTTTCTGGAAGTCGGCACGGTTCGACAGAAGAATCAGGTCAACGCCTTGTCGAAGATCCTCAGTGACTTCGCGGTGTCGACCCTGGCCTACTTTTTCATCGGCTACTGGATTTCCTACGGCGTGAATTTTCTCCAGCCGGCCGCGGTGATTGCCAACGATCATGGCTATGGACTGGTGAAGTTCTTCTTTCTCCTGACGTTCGCCGCAGCGATCCCCGCGATCATTTCCGGGGGGATCGCCGAGCGCGCCCGGTTCGCGCCGCAGCTGTGCGCCACGGTATTGATCGTGGCTTTCGTCTACCCGTTCTTTGAAGGGATGATGTGGAACGGCAACTTCGGGCTGCAAGCGTGGCTGCTGAAGACATTCGGCGCCGGATTTCATGACTTTGCAGGCTCGGTGGTTGTGCACGCCATGGGCGGCTGGCTGGCGCTCGCAGCAGTGACCTTGCTCGGACCGCGCAATGGCCGCTACCGGGATGGCAAGCTGGTGGCGTACCCGCCGTCGAGCATTCCGTTTCTGGCGCTGGGTTCATGGATCCTGATCGTCGGCTGGTTCGGCTTCAACGTCATGAGCGCTCAGACGCTGGATGGTGTCAGCGGTCTGGTGGCGGTCAATTCGTTGATGGCGATGGTTGGCGGCACCGTTGCCGCGCTGCTCGTCGGCCGCAACGACCCCGGTTTTCTGCACAACGGCCCGCTGGCCGGGCTGGTGGCGGTGTGTGCCGGTTCCGACCTGATGCATCCCGTGGGTGCGCTGGTCACGGGGATCATCGCCGGTGCGCTGTTTGTCTGGTGCTTCACCGCCGCGCAGGTGCGCTGGAAAATCGACGACGTGCTGGGCGTCTGGCCGCTGCACGGGGTGTGCGGCGTCTGGGGCGGCATTGCCTGTGGCATTTTCGGCCAGGCCAGTTGGGGTGGAATCGGCGGGGTCAGCCTGATCAGCCAGTTGATCGGCAGCGCGCTTGGCGTGGTCATCGCCCTGGCAGGTGGCTTTCTGGTATACGGCGTGATCAAGCTTTGCCTCGGATTGCGCTTGAGCCAGGAGCAGGAGTATTACGGCGCCGACCTGTCGATCCACAAGATCGGTGCCGTCAGCCACGACTGATGCACAATGTCGACGCTTGGCTATGCTTACCCGCGAGCGGGCAGGCATGGCCGGTTGCGAGCGATGCAGCGATCGGGTGCCCGTCGACTTTCCTGATGTGTCGCAATCGAACATTGCGTCTGTGGTAGGAGCCGTCGATGGAACGTATCTACTCCCTTCAGGCTTTGAGGGGCGTCGCTGTATTAGGCGTAGTCCTGTTCCACATGACTGCCGTGGAGCACAAGTATTCCGGGGGCGACATTCTCTTGCCCCCTTTGCTGGATTTCTTCCAGTTAGGGGTCGATCTGTTCTTCATCATCAGCGGCTTCGTGATGGTGATTGTCAGCCGTGGGCGCTTTCAAAAAGTCGCGGAATCCAAGCGTTTCCTGTTCAACCGACTGTCGCGGATCTATCCCACCTATTGGCTGTATTACTTCCTGACCCTGGCGGTGGTGCTGGTCCAGCCGGGCATGGTCAACAGCACCCACGGCTCGTCCAGTCTGTTGATGTCTTTTCTGCTGCTGCCCAACGACAAGGTGTTGCTGGTGATGGTGGCCTGGTCGTTGCTGTTCGAGCTTTGGTTCTATCTGGTGTTCACCGGCCTGATGTGTTTTCGCGAGCGCTGGCTGCCCGGATTTCTGGTGGGCTGGGCGATGCTCTTGGTGGTCTTCAACAGTTTGCAAGACTGGCAGGATTACAATCCGGCGCTGAAAATCATGCTGCACCCCTATGCGCTGGAGTTCATCGCCGGGGTGGCGCTGGCACTGCTGTTCTACAGTCGCCACAGTGCGCGGATTCCGCTTTCGATGATCTGCATCGCACTGGTTATCGCCCTGGTTCCCGGTATCGGCCTGATCGGCTATTACCGGTTATTCGACGAGCAAGGCATGCTGAGGATGTGCTCGGTGAGCGCGGTGTTCGGCACACTGGTTTTGGGTCTCGCGCTGCTGGAGCGTCGTAAGCACATTCGGATGCCGGCGTTTCTGGTGGCGACCGGGGACATGTCGTACACGGTTTACCTGTCGCACTTGCTGGTGCTGGGGGTGATCGGTCGACTCTGGCTGATGGTCGGCGCAGCGCCCGACTCGTTGCTGGACAACGTCGTGTTCTCGGTGCTGATGATGGCGGCGGTGGTGTGTTACGGCTGGGTCGGTTATCGCTGTTTCGAAAAGCCGGTACTGGACCGCTCCAACGATTTTTCCAGGCGGCGTTTCAGGCTCGACGGCATACAGGGGCGGGCCTAAACTGGCGATTCGTTTCGTCACATCCCGTCATCAGAGGGCCACGTCATGCCGCCGGAATGTCAACTGTTCGGCACCCTGGGTTGTCATTTGTGCGAAGTCGCCGAGGCCGAGCTGATGCCTCTGGTCGAGCATGGCTTGCTGGTGGAATTGATCGATATCGCTGAAAGCGAAGCCATGAATGAAGCCTATGGCCTGCGGATTCCGGTGTTGCGGCGCACTGACACCGGTGCCGAACTGGACTGGCCGTTCGACACCGGGCAGGTGGTGACGTTTCTGCGCTAGATCGCGGAGGACTTACAAGTACTGAGTGTCCACGACCATGGCTTTGGCGATGGCTTCTTTCTGCGCTTCGCTCATGCCGTCCCAGACGTGCACTTTGGCGTAGTAGCCAAGGCCGGCCACGACGTACAGGCTCAGGGTGAAGACGATGAATACCGACATGAAGGTCCAGCGACCGACATCGTGCTCTTCGTCGGAGAACGATTGCGAGTAGTTCTCTTCGCTTTCGGTGGTGCTACCGGTGGACAGGCGTTTGATCCATTGAAACAGTTGACCCAGCATGGCGAAACCTCAAGTTTTGAAATGAAAATCTGTCGTGGGCAGTGCAAGACACCGGGTGTCTGGCGTCTTCAGTGCCGACGTTTGAAGTTCGGCGTCGCGCCTGACGCGCGTTACAAACGCTGAAAACGAAAAAAGCCCGTCGAGGACGGGCTTTCTTTTTATGAGTTCAGGTCTGGCAGGCGTTTTCGAAGTCGATCACGAAAAAGCTCGTGTACGTTCGGTTTCGCGCCTGCTTGCCGATTTGGAAACATTTTAGAACAAATCAAATTCAGCTTCCAGCGCTGTCATGTAGTTGTCAGACAACTGGTAGTCGTTGCGGCTGTGACAAATCGTCGCGTCGATTGTCTGCCGCTTGAACCGCGCCTCAGGCAGCAGCGCCAATGCCCGGCTCGCGCTGCTCGCATGAGGCGCGAGGGCTGGGTGATAATGCAGCGCTTGTCGAGTCCGTCCTCCCGATCCTGAGTCGCCCATGTCCGAATCCGCTTTCACGGCCGCCCAACTTCAGGCCAGCACCCTTTATCTGCCGCCAGGCCCTTGGCTGACAGTGCTCGATTGTCTGTGCGAGCGTTTCAGCGCCATCAGTCGCGAACAGTGGCTCGATCGCATCGCCCGAGGCCGGGTATTGAATGGCGATGGTCAGCCGATTGCACGGGATCTGCCGTATCGCGAGGGTTTGCGCATTCACTATTTCCGTGAGGTGCCCAACGAGGCGCCGATTCCGGTAAAGGAGGCGATTCTCTATGCCGACGAGCATCTGGTGGTTGCGGACAAACCGCACTTTCTGCCTGTCACGCCGGCTGGTGAATATGTCGAGCAGACCTTGCTGCGGCGCTTGATCCGCACGTTGGACAATCCGCACCTGGTGCCGCTGCATCGCATCGACCGGCACACCGCGGGCCTGGTCCTCTTCTCGGCGAACAAGAACACCCGCTCGGCCTATCAGGCGTTGTTTCCTACGCGGCGCATTGACAAGCGTTACGAGGCCATCGCCCGGGCGCTGCCGGATCTGGAGTTCCCTCGGGTCCATAAAAGCCGGCTGATCGATGGCGAGCCGTTCTTTCGCATGCAGGAAGGGGAAGGGCAGAGCAACACCGAAACCCGGATCGAAGTCTGCGAGCGCAATGGCGATCTGTGGCGTTATGGCCTGTACCCGGTGACCGGCAAGAAGCATCAACTGCGCGTGCACATGGCGGCGCTGGGCGCGGGAATCTGCAACGACCCGTTTTATCCGGACGTGATCAAGGACGCGGTGGATGATTACGACAACCCCTTGAAGCTGCTGGCGCAGGGGCTGCGCTTCACCGATCCGGTGACCGGGCAGGAGCGGGTTTTCGAGAGCCGGATCAAGCTGGATGGGTAAAACGCCAGTCCGGGTGGCGAGATACCGTGCTGCTACAGAGTTTTATGTTCTGCGTTAACCTATGCGCCCGATCACCTTGCAAAGAGTCCCCATGAGCGAAGATCTTCTCCCGTCCGCCGATGGTCAGCCGATGATGCCCACGCAGCGTCGCGCAATGATCATTCGCAGATTACGTCGCGAGCAGACCCTGAGCGTGGTTCAGCTCACGGAAATCTTCAATTGTTCGCACATGACGGTGCGTCGGGACATCGCTTTGCTGGAACAGGAAGGGCTGGTGTTTTCGGTGCCGGGCGGTGTGCGTCTGGCCAGTCAGGTGACCACCGAACCCAGCCACAACAATCGGGTGATCCTCGAGTCGGAACAGAAGCAGCGTATGGCCCTGATCGCCGCGCACTATCTCAAGCCCGGCATGGTGGTCTATCTCGACGCGGGCACCACCACGCTGTGTCTGGTGCCGCACATCGTCGAGTTGACCGGCATGACGGTGGTGACCAACGATTTCAGCATCGTCATGGCGTTGGCCGAGGCCAGGCACGTGAAGGTCATTCACACCGGCGGCGTGCTCGATCATGACAACATCACCGGCATCGGCACCCTGGCCGCCGATACCTTGCGCAATCTGGCCACCGACATCGCGTTCATTTCCAGCAGTTCCTGGGACTTGCAGCGCGGCATCACCACGCCCTCGGAAGCCAAGGTCGAAGTGAAGAAGGCAGCCATGGCGGGCTCGTCGCAAGTGGTGTTGATGGCCACCAGTTCCAAGTACGGCACCTTCGGCATGTACCGCGTCGCCGGTCTCGAACGTTTCGATCCGATCATTTCCGACGACGCGCTCACCCCGGATTCCGCTGCGGGCATTCGCCGTTCAGGGATCGAACTGATTCTCGCCTGATCGCCTCCTTTATCCTCAGCTACGGCCGTCCGCTGCCGTGCTGACGCGCATCCAGGCGAATTTTCCGCCGCGAATCATCAGCACCTGATCCTGCGGGATTTCCAGCAGCGGCACGTCCACATCCGCAACGTCGGTCAGCAGGGCAAGGCAACTGCGCAGCACCCCCGCGTGGGCGACCAGCACCGTGTCGCGTTGCAACGCGTTCAACAGGCTGCCGACCCGTTCGAATACATGGGGATAATTCTCGCCGTCCGCTGGAATGAAATTCAGCGGATCGGCCTGACGCGCCTCGAAGCGCTCGGGTTGACGCTCGGCGATCTGTTGCCAGTCGAGTCCTTCCCATTCTCCGAAATGAATCTCCACCAGCCGTTCGTCGGTGCGGTAGTCCGCTGGGTCAAGGCCCATGCTTTGGCGAATGATCTCCATGGTCTGGCGTGTTCTGCCGAGCGGACTGGCGATGAAGTCGACCTGAGAAACGTCGGGCAGCAACCAATTCAGGCAGGTGCCTGATACCAGCGCCTGACCCTGGCCGACGGCGTTGAGCGGGATGTCGCGGCGGCCCTGAAGCAGACGCCGTGCATTCCAGTCGGTTTCGCCGTGGCGGATCAAATACAGCGTTGGAGCGGTCTGGTCGTGAGTGTCCATCGAGAATCCCGGTTGTGAAGAAGATTGATCGTCTGTGTGAAATCTTAACGCATGCGGCTTGACATTGTGAATAAATAACAAATAATGATAAATAGTCACATGACCTACACCGCGTTGCTCAGGACAGAGCGCAAGCCGAACGGCCTGCTCAGGCCGTTCGAATCGCTTTGCCTATCCCAATAAAAATAACGGAGGCAGCTTCATGTCTACACTCGACGGCACCATGGCGGGCGGTTCTGCCAGGCCCAATGTTGACCCGCAAACGGAATCCGCCGCTCAACCCACCGCGCACCAGCTAAAACAGCGACGCCGTGCGTCCGTGGGCAGCCTGATCGGTACCACCATCGAGTGGTACGAGTATTACATCTACGGGGCGACGGCTGCCTTGGTGTTTCCGCTGTTATTTTTTCCCACTCACGACCGGCTCGTCTCACTGATGCTGTCGTTCGCCTCCTTCGCCATTGCCTTCGCCATCCGCCCTATCGGTGCGGCGGTGTTCGGGCATTTCGGTGATCGGGTCGGGCGCAAGACCACGTTGATCGTGACGCTGGTGATGACCGGCCTTGCGACCTTCCTCATCGGCTTCTTGCCCACGTACGAAAGTATCGGGCTGTGGGCGCCCGTGATCCTGATTCTGTTGCGTCTGATACAGGGTTTCGGTGTCGGCGGTGAATGGGGTGGCGCCGCCTTGATGTCCCTCGAATGGGGCGATCAGAAGAAGCGTGGCGCGGCAGGTGCGTGGCCGCAGCTGGGGACTTCGATTGGTCTGATTCTGTCGACCTCGGCGGTCATGGGCTCCAGTTATTTCACGGGCGAGCATTTCCTTGAGTGGGGCTGGCGCATTCCGTTCCTGCTCTCCGGGATTCTGGTGGTAGTCGGCCTGGTGGTGCGTCTGGCCATCGAAGAAACCCCATCGTTCGCGGCCAAGAAGCAGAGCCAGCAGATCGAAAAAAGCCCGCTGAAGTTCGTGGTCAAACATCACTGGCGGGAGATCGTCAAAGTGGCGTTCCTGCGGATGTCCGAGCAGATGCCGTTCTATATTTTCACGGCGTTCATTCTCGACTACGCCACGCAGAACGCTCACGTCTCGCGCACCTTCGTCCTGCTTGCAACCTTGTCGGCGGCGGTTCTGGATCTGATCCTGTTGCCGATCTTCTCCAACCTCGCCGACCGAGTGGGTCGCCGCACCATGTATTACTTCGGTTGCGCGGTCTTGATCCTCATGGCGTTCCCGTATTTCTGGGTGCTGAACTCGGGCAACGAAACCTGGATCTTCATCGCCATCACCCTCTCGCTGGTGCCTCACGCCATTCAGTACGGTGCTCAGGCGTCGCTGATTTCCGAACAGTTTCCGGTGCATGTGCGCTACACCGGCGCGGGCGTTGGTTACCAGATGTCGTCGCTGGTGGCGGGCGGTCCTGCGCCCTTGATCGCGTCGTTTCTGCTGGTCAGTTTCGGCACCGGTTATGCGGTCGCCGCGTATCTGGCGGCGGGTGGCGTGATCGCCGCGCTGGCCCTTTCGACCCTCAAGGACCGCAGCGATCAGCACCTCTGATCCGCGAGTCGTTCATTTTTTAGCTGGGAGTTACCGTATGACCATCAAGAAAGTCGCTGTTGTCGGTTCGGGGTACATGGGCGGCGGGATCGCTCAGGTGCTGGCGCTGGGTGGGGCTCAGGTCGTGCTTGGCGATGTGTCCGCCAGTGTTGCCAAAGACAACCTCGAGCGTCTGCTCAAACAGGCCAAAGCGTTCGCCGAAGCCGGGCTGTTTCCGCAGGATGCCCATGCCAGACTGTCGGCCAACCTGACGGCCGCAGCTTCCATCGAGGAAGCCGTGGAAGGCGTCGATTACGTCACCGAAGCCGTGCCGGAGTCGATGGACATCAAGCGCGATGTGTTGAGCCGGGTATCGGCCGCTTGTGCCGCCGACACCCTCATCGGGACCAACACCTCGGCGATTCCGATTGGCGAGCTGGCGAAGTTCGTCAGCCATCCCGAGCGTTTCATGGGCGTACACTGGATGAACCCGGCGCCGTTCATTCCCAGCGTCGAACTGATCGCCAGCGAGCACACGTTGCCTGCGCACGTGGACACCCTCGAAGCGCTCATTCGGGCAGTGGGCAAGGTGCCCGCGCGTGTTGCCGACACCCCGGGTTTCGTCGCCAACCGTTTGCAGTTCGCGCTGTATAAAGAAGCAGTGATGGTGGTGGAGGAGGGGCTGGCGACGCCGGAACAAGTCGACCTGGTGGTGAGCAACGCCTTCGGTTTCCGCCTGGCGTTGTTCGGCCCGTTCGCCATTGGCGACATGGCGGGGCTGGATGTCTATGCTTCGTCGTACAAAACCCTGGCGGGCACCTACGGCGAGCGACTGGCCGCGCCGAAAGCGCTTCAGGAACTGGTGGATGGCGGCAACTTCGGCCTCAAGTCCGGCCATGGATTTCTGGACATCGACACGGCAAAACGTGCCGAGCTGCTGGCCTACCGCGACAAGGCTTACGCGGCATTGAGCAAGCTGCGCGCAGAACTGGGGCCTGCGCCGGGGTTGGTGAGCTAATGAAGTTGTGAGATTTACCCAGTCGCGCTTCTGCCCAGAGGGCGTGGGAGCGCGGCTTGCCAGCGATCTGCCGGGCACCGGCAGCAAGTGCATGGCACGCGGTGTGTCTGACTCACCGAGTGTCTGATTTCACTGCCGGTGCCCGGCAGATCGCTGGCAAGCCGCGCTCCCACGGCCTCCGGCCAGAATCAAAAGCGCGGGCCGGGGTTACATGACTTCGGCGGAATCGAGGCTCAACCCGCTCGCCAGTATTTGCTCAACGGCGGATTGCGGCCGGTCACCGGATCGGTTTCTGGAAACGGCAGGGTCGCCATTCGCTTGATCATCGCTTCGGTCGGCGCCTCTCGGCAGATGTCCCATTGCTGCCCCGGCGGGTAGCCGCCCACCACCAGAAAATCATCGCTGGACCAGAGTCGGCAATGCCCGGTTCCCGTGGGCAACAGCACCACGTCGCCTTTGTTGACCGTCACTTCCTTGCCATTCGGGCCACCTAGCATCAGCCGCGCCGAACCCGCCGCGAAGCCGAGTACTTCGTGGGCGGTGGAGTGGTAATGGTGATAGTCGAACACCCCGTCGCGCCAGGCAGGTTTCCAGCCATTGCGTGTGAACAGGTCTTCCAGTTCCGTGGCCACATCGCCTTCGGAGATGACCCCGGAGTAATGCAGCACCGGCAGCTTCGGATTATTCGGCACCCAGTCGTTGCGCTCGAGTAACAGTGTCTTTGGTGGTTGCATGGTGTCCGCCCCGGCCAGACCGGCCCTCAGCGCCATCGAACCTGCGCTGAGCACCAGTGCGCCCTTGATGAAATTTCGTCGGTCAAACGTCGTCATAAAGGTCGTCACGATAGGTTTCCAGTAACAGCAGACAGATCAAAAGGCGCACTCGTTCCAACCGAAACCGGTCGATTCGTGCCTCAATGGCAAATCTGATTTGTGCCCCACGTGCTGTTTGCTGCCGATCCGGATGGCGATACTTCTGGAGATTCTGCATTCCCAAAAACCGGCCCATGGATGGCCGTCGCGAGGTTGAATAATGATTGTGTTGCGCCGATTTGCACTGCTGATGACCGCTGCCGCGTTCCTCAGCGCCTGTGGTGAATCCTCCAAATTGCCGTTTCAGGCCGGTGTCGGTCCCAAGCCGCAATTGCCCGAACCCACTCACTCGCTGATCCCGACCCTGAAAGTGTCCAAGGCCGTGGGCTGGAGTGGCGGCGATACGCCCCAGGCACCTGAGGGCTTCAAGGTGCAGGCGCTGGCCGAGGGTCTGCAGCATCCGCGTTGGCTGTACAGCTTGCCGAACGGCGATGTGCTGGTTGCCGAAAGCAACACGCCGCCCAAACCGGAAGGCTCCACGGACGGGGGCACGGGGG
>Ga0160447_100431_pt1 | contig 20454 bp, 18 predicted proteins | sample HID1973K_E1MG_FD_108222 | JGI IMG/M metagenome (GOLD analysis project Ga0160447, IMG submission 108222) | Enriched mosquito-associated microbial communities from UW Madison campus, WI, USA - HID1973K_E1 MG | ecosystem: Host-associated > Arthropoda: Insects > Digestive system > Unclassified ...
CCGTGATAGCTGTTGGTAAGAGTGACGTAGCGTTTCTTGTTCGGCTTGCCACGATTGAGCCAGTAATGAAAGCTCATTTTCAGCGCGACTTCGATGCAGGACGAACCATTATCGGCGTAGAAGCAGCGTGTCAGGCCTTCTGGAGTCATGGCGACCAGACGCTCCGACAATTCAATCACTGGCTGATGGCTGAAGCCGGCCAGAATCACGTGCTCGAGCTGATCGACCTGATCCTTGATGCGCTGATTGATACGCGGGTTGGTGTGGCCGAATACGTTGACCCACCAGGAACTGACGGCATCGAGGTAACGCTTGCCTTCGAAGTCCTCCAGCCAGACGCCTTCACCGCGCTTGATTGGAATCAGCGGCAGGTTTTCGTGGTCTTTCATCTGGGTGCAGGGGTGCCACAGGACCTTGAGGTCGCGCTGCATCCACTGATCGTTAAGGCCCATCGTTGATCTCCTGGTGACGACTCGCATGACGCGAGGGCAAACAATCGCGCAAGCCTATGCAATGCATCACCCAGGAACAACCTTTAGCGCATTTTTTAACGCCCGACGGGCGCGCAAATCGTGCTCGATGGACATTGCTGGCGGGCGTTTCCCGGCTGGCGTATCCTGCGCGCTCTTCGAAGAATCGGACGAAAAAATCCGACAATTCTCCCTGCTTTGTTCCGGCGTTCGCTGAATGCTTTCTGGTTGGCTGCGCGCCTGTGCGCTGGTGATGGTTGGGCTGGTCAGCGCTTCAGCGCTTGCCGTGGATAAGCCACATACGGCGATTGTCGTCGGTGGCGGTCTGGCGGGGCTGACCGCCGCTTATGAACTGCAAAACAAGGGCTGGCAAGTCACCTTGCTGGAGGCTAAACCGACGGTCGGCGGTCGCTCAGGCCTGGCGGGCAGCGAGTGGATCGGCAACGCCAAGGCGCAGCCGGTGCTCAATCAGTATCTGGATCGCTTCAAACTCAAACCGGTCCCGGCGCCTGAGTTCGTGCGAACGCCGGGCTATCTGATCGAAGGCGAATATTTCTCCGCCGCCGATCTTGCGACCAAACAGCCTGCTACCGCTGAAGCCATGAAGCGCTACGAAGCAGCGCTGGACGATATCGCACGCTCGATCACCGATCCTGAAAACCCTGCCGCCAACAGCACATTGTTCGCGCTCGACCAGATCAACGTCGCCAACTGGCTGGATCGCCTTGCACTGCCTGCGACGGCGCGTCAGTTGATCAATCAGCAGATCCGGACGCGTTACGACGAACCATCGCGGCTGTCGCTGCTGTATCTCGCTCAGCAGTCGCGGGTCAACCGCAGTGTGGATGATCGTGACCGTCGTGCCGCACGCTTGCCCGGTGGCAGCGCGGTACTGGCCGAAGAGTTCGTCAAACAGCTGAAAGTGATCAAGACCAACTCGCCGGTGTCGGCCATCAACCAGGACAAGGACGGTGTGACCGTCAGAGTTGGTTCGGTGGGTTACGAGGCAGAATACGTCGTGCTCGCCGTACCGCTGCGTGCGCTGAGCAAAATCCAGCTGACGCCTGCGCTTGACGCTCAGCATCAGGGCGCGATCAAGAGCACCAACTACGGCTGGCATGACCAGATCATGCTCAAGTTCAAGACGCCGGTCTGGGACAGCAAGGCGCGCATGTCTGGCGAAATCTACAGCAACACGGGTCTGGGAATGCTCTGGATCGAGCCGGCGCTCAAAGGCGGCGCCAACGCTGTGATCAACCTGTCCGGCGACAATGCGCGGATCATGCAGGCCTTCGGCGACAAGCAGTTGGTGGATCAGGTGCTGATTCGTCTGCATGCTTTCTATCCGCAGGCTCGCGGCGCATTCACCGGCTACGAAATTCGCCGCTCCAGCGTGGACCCTTCCACCGGCGGCGCCTATCTGGCGTTCGGTCCGGGGCAGATCAGCAAATACTGGCGTTTGTGGGAGCGGCCATTGCAGCGTGTAGCGTTTGCCGGTGAGCACACCGACACGCTGTATCCGGGCACGCTGGAAGGTGCGCTGCGTACCGGCCAGCGCGCGGCGGGGCAGGTGCAGGATCTGGCGGCGGGCAAATCTTTCGAGCCTGTAAAAGTCGCTCCGCCGAAAGCGCCTGAACCGGCAGCCAAGGAAAGCGGTGGTGGTATCGGCGGTTTCTTCTCCAACATGTTCGGTGGCTCCAAGCCAGAGCCGAAGCCTGTCGAGAAAACACCAGAGCCAGCACCGGCCCCTGCGCCAGCACCGGCTCCAGTCACGCCGCCACCGGCTCCAGTGGTCGAGCCAGCCAAGCCGGCAGCGGTTGAGCCAGCTAAAAAAGCGCCTGCGAAGAAGGACGCGACCAAGAAAGAGCCAGTGAAGAAGGCCCCAGCCAAACCGGCCGCGACCCATAAGGCCCCGGCCAAGACCGACGCTGCGAAGAAGGCGCCGGCCAAGGCTGCAACCGACAAGGCTGCCGCTCCGGTAGCCCCGGCGGCGGACAGCAAGAATTGATTGCTCACACCCTGAAATGAGAAAGGCGCGGTTTAAATACCGCGCCTTTTTTTTCGTCCGGTGAATAACTGCACTGTCTAGAGTGTTCTTTCAATGCGGCCGCTTACAAACCCGTAGTGGTCCGGCTTGCCGGCGGTGACGTTCGCGAGATGGCCACCGCCGGCAAGCCGGACTGCTACAGAAGGGCGGCGTAACACTCCGTTAATCCGCGAGAAGGAAAAATAGATGCTCGATTTCTATCGTATTTCTCGATATTTCAAAGCAAAATTTTGAGCTTTCTTTCGATAGGTAAAGCGATAGTCTTCTCCCAGCTTCTACAGGCTGCTTTTACAGGAACCGTACCATGCAGTTACGCAACTCTTCTTCTCGCTATGGCTGGGTCAGCATCGTTCTACACTGGGGCGTCGCGCTGACTGTGTTCGGGTTGTTTGCGCTGGGGTTGTGGATGGTCGGTCTGGGTTACTACGACACGTGGCGCAAGGCAGGCCCTGATCTGCACAAGAGCATTGGCATCACTCTCTTTCTTTTCATGCTGGTTAGAGTGGTCTGGCGCTTCGTCAGTCCTCCGCCGCCGCCACCGTCCAATCACAGTCGCTTCGTACGGGTCGCTGCCAAGCTTGGGCATGCGTTCCTGTATCTGGATCTGTTTCTGGTGATGTTCGCCGGCTACCTGATTTCCACCGCTGAAGGTGTCGGAATACCGGTCTTCGGTTTGTTTGAAGTGCCTGCGCTGATCAGCGGACTGCCCGACCAGGCGGACGTTGCCGGCGAAGTGCACCTGTATCTGGCCTGGACCCTGGTGGTCTTTGCTGTACTCCACGGTCTGGCTGCCCTGAAGCACCATTTCATCGACCGTGATGCAACGCTTGTCCGTATGCTTGGCCGTAAGGCCTGACACTCAACTCAACTGAAACAGGAAGACGACGTATGTTGAAAAAGACACTGGCTGCACTGGCTCTGGGTACCGCGCTGCTGTCAGCCGGTCAGGCAATGGCCGCTGATTACACCATCGACAAGGAAGGCCAGCACGCCTTCATCGATTTCAAGATCAGCCACCTGGGCTACAGCTTCATCACCGGTACGTTCAAGGACTGGAGCGGTACCTTCAGCTTCGACGCCGCCAAGCCTGAAGACAGCAAGATCAGCATCGACATCAAGACCGCCAGCGTTGATACCAACCACGCTGAGCGTAACAAGCACATCAGCAGCAAGGACTTCCTGGACGTCGCGACCTATCCTGACGCCAAGTTCGTATCCACCAGCGTCAAGTCGACCGGCAAGAATGCCGATGGCAAGGACACGGCTGACGTAACCGGCGACCTGACCCTGCACGGCGTGACCAAGCCGGTTGTCATCAAGGCAACGTTCAACGGCGAAGGCAAGGATCCGTGGGGCGGCTACCGTGCCGGCTTCAACGGTACCACCACCATCAAGCGCTCTGATTTCGGCAAGATGATGGATCTGGGTCCACAGTCGGACACAGTGACTTTCGACATTTCGTTCGAAGGCGTCAAAGCCAAGTAAGACGGCTTGACACAAGAACGCCGCCCATTGGGCGGCGTTCTTGTTGGTCAAGTTCGTGAATCTATCTGAAAAGCTCGGCATGAGTACCGAGGTCGACAAATATCAAATCGCGTTCAGTAATTTGATAGATCAGAAGGAAAACGCCGCCGACATGGCACTCTCTGGAACCTCCCCACTCACCCCGTAGCTCATGGTTCAGATACTCAGGCGGTAAAGGCTGGCCTTCCCAGATCATCACCATGACAGCAAGCATGGCCTTCATGTCGTGTCGACCGGCTTTGTTGAAGCGATCCCAGGACTTTTTGAATTCCGGTGTGTAATCGATCCGTCTAGGCAGAGTGGCTCGTTTTGGGTTTGGCGCTTTGCTTTCTGCGTGTTTGCGGTGCTTCTCTGCCATCCAGGTCCTCTAACAACTCGTCCATCGAATCAAATCGGCTCCGGATTTCGCGCGCCTGAACCAAGGCTCGGGCAGTTTTATTCGAAGGTACACGCACCTCAAACGGTAGCCCTTGCGTTTCCACGACCTGCAGCAGGAAAAGGCGCATCGCTTCGCTGATGGTTAACCCGCAGGCGCTAAGCACTGCGGTCACTCGCTCCTTCAAATCCTCATCTATGCGGCAGCGTACATCGGTGTTTTTAAGTAATGCGGCCATAGTGATAACCTCTCAAAGAATGTAGCTACATCGTAGCTACGTATTGACGGGCGATTATTGGCTTTTTGATTGCTACTTGGCAAGCGGCGAACATTGCGGCGGCTTTGGAGGAACGTCTCACTCGTGCAGAGACTTCATTCCCGCACAAACAAAAACGCCCCGAACCAGTCGGGGCGTTTTGTTTACCTGCGAAAGCCTTACTGCTTAACCTTCGCGGTTGCGGGTCAGCAGGGCCGGTTTCTCACCGCGTGGGCGGCTTGGCAACTGATCGAGCAACTCGGCCGAAGGAAAGCGATCGCTCTTCGACTCTTTGTGCATGATCTTCGGGGCAGGCTGGCCATCGCGAGGGCCGCGAACGGCTGGCTCTTGACGGGCTGGCTGATCGTCACGGGCCGGGCGACGATTGCGCGGCTGGTCTTCACGACGAGCCTGGCCGTCACGACCCGAACCACTGCGAGGGCCATTGCGCTTGGCCGGAGTGCCAGCCCCTGCGCCTGTGCTCGCGCCGGTGCCAGAGCCGGAACCGCTGCGCGGGCCACTACGGCCAGGAGCCTGACCACGTGGCGCCGGAGCAGAGCCGGTAGCAGGTGCGCCAGGGCGACGGTTGCGGCCTTGCTGGTTCTTGCCCTGGTACGGACTGACGTAGTCGGCGCGGTTGCCGAAATTGTCGACGTCGTCGTCCAGGAACTCATCAGGAGCGCGATCGGCGGATGGAGCCGGTGGGCGCGACGGACGTGCTTCACCGGCCGGAGTGCCTTGGCGAGGCTTCTGCTGACGAGCCGGGCGGGCAGGGCGTTCGCCCGATGCCGCGGCGGCCGCCGGTTTTTCCTTGCCCTTATCCTTGCCTTTGTCCTTGCGACCACCGCCGCCACCGCCACCGCCACCGTTCGGGCCGTCGCCACGCGGACCGCGGGCGTTGCGCGGATTGCGCACGTCAGGGCGTTCGCGAACTTCCGGCTTCTCGGCTTCGACGGCGTTGATGTCGAAGCCCATTAGATCGCCATCTGCAATCTTCTGTTTAGTCATGCGCTCAATGCTCTTGAGCAGCTTCTCTTCGTCAGGCGCGACCAGCGAGATCGCCTCACCGGTGCGACCCGCACGGCCGGTACGACCGATGCGGTGAACGTAATCTTCGTCGACGTTTGGCAGTTCGAAGTTGACCACGTGGGGCAACTGGTCGATGTCCAGACCGCGGGCGGCGATATCGGTCGCGACCATGATGCGAACGGTGCCGGCCTTGAAGTCAGCCAGAGCTTTGGTACGGGCGTTCTGGCTCTTGTTGCCGTGGATCGCCACAGCGCTCAGGCCGTGCTTGTCCAGATACTCGGCCAGACGGTTAGCGCCGTGCTTGGTGCGGGTGAACACCAGCACCTGCTCCCACGCGCCCTGAGTGATCAGGTGCGCCAGCAATGAACGCTTGTGGTTGGCAGGCAGGCGGAAGACCCGTTGCTCGATACGCTCGACCGTGGTGTTCGGCGGAGTGACTTCGATGCGTTCCGGATTGTGCAGCAGCTTGCCGGCCAGTGCGGTGATGTCTGCGGAGAACGTGGCCGAAAACAGCAGGTTCTGACGCTTGGCCGGCAGACGGGCCAGGACTTTCTTCACGTCGTGAACGAAGCCCATATCCAGCATGCGGTCGGCTTCGTCCAGCACGAGGATTTCCACGTGGGACAGGTCGACGCTGCCTTGGCCGGCGAGGTCAAGCAGGCGACCCGGGCAAGCGACCAGTACGTCGACGCCGCGAGCCATGGCCTGAACCTGAGGGTTCATGCCGACACCGCCGAAGATACAGGCGCTGACGAACTTGAGGTTCTTGGCGTAGATCTTGAAGCTGTCGTGGACTTGAGCCGCGAGTTCACGGGTAGGGGTCAGGACCAGAACGCGGGGTTGGCGCGGGCCGTGACGCTGGGATTTGTCCGGGTGACCAGCGGGGAACAGGCGCTCCAGAATCGGGAGAGCGAAACCACCGGTTTTACCAGTACCTGTCTGAGCGGCGACCATCAGATCGCGGCCTTGCAACACGGCGGGAATGGCCCGCTGTTGCACCGGAGTAGGCTGGGTATAGCCAGCAGCCTCGATGGCGCTGACTAAAGCCTCGGAGAGACCGAGGGAAGCAAAGGACATGAGTAATCCTGTCTTAAGTTGGGGCCATGGGCCCGAATAGGGGGAATAACGGCCCGCCGCAAATTGGCAATGGAAGCTCAATTCCGTCCGGTCGTGGCGCGGTCTGCAAGTTCAGCTCGGGCATGAGCGCGGGAAAGAAAATGCGCTGCTGGCGTGATCGAGAAGGCTTCTGTGAGACCGTGCATCCGGGCGTAAGCCTGGCGGGAACGCCGGAGTATAACAGAGCAATCACAATGCGCTGCTTTCATGCTGCTCAACGGTTTTTTCAGCGCTGATCGCCGATGGATCGGTTGGCGAGGCGGGTGAGATCACCGGAAGCTCCCCGGTATAGTGTACAACCAGTTGCGCGTAGGCCGGTTCGCGTTTGAAACGTTTCAATTCCGCGCCGAAACGCGCGACCAGCAAATCCATGCCCACGTTGCGCCGAACTGCCAGGTACATCGGGCGTCGGCTGAGCACTTCAGGCAACTGGCTGACCTGGTCCCGCAGGTTGAGTTGATCGATCATCCGCTGGCCCAGCACTCGATCCGTTACCATCAGATCGATACGGCCACGCACCAGTTTGCCGAAATTCGCCTCGTGGCTCGGCGCAGGCTCGCGCGTGAACAAGGTCGAGTCATCGAAATCGGGACTGTAGAGATATCCCGGCGAGACGCCAATGTTCAAGCCTTGCAGGTCTTCGAGGTTGTGAAACGCGTGAGGTCGGGCGTTGGCCTGAAAAAACACCCAGTTGACGTCTGATAGCGGCTCGGTGGGGTACAGCAACAGGTTCTCGCGTTCGGCGACCTTGAAAATATCCAGCACGCCATCTGCATCCCCTTGTTCGAGCATCATCAGGCAACGCTTCCACGGCAGGAATTGCCACTGCACATCAATGCCCAGGCGCTTGAATACGATGTTGGTCATTTCGTAGTCGAGCCCCGACACCTGTTTGTCGTCGACGATCACATAAGGTGACCAGGGCTCGGTAACGATGCGCAGCCTTTCGCCCAAAGCGCTGAAGCTGAGGCTGGCGAGGAGGGCTGCGAACAGTAATCGGGAAGTCAGAGGCATGGGGCGAGATTACGATGGTCGCCCGCTAAATAGAAGGGGGCGCCAGTCGCACAGGGGAAAGCCCGGGCGTCTGGCGCGCGGATCAGCGTGAAGTCTGACTCTGCACCAGGTGTTGATAGATGGCCGTGCGCTGTCGCCCCAATAGCCTGCGCACTGCCCAATGATCCAACCAGTCATGCAGTTGCGCCGGTGCGATCGGTTTTTTCATTCGTCGCTGTGCATTGTTGAACGCCTTCTCCCACCAGACTGGCGAGCAGGCCCGGTCGAATTCGTTCGAGTACTCGCAGCATCCATAAAGTACCTCGCGCACGAACTGACGTTGCGGTTGTGGCACAGCCAGCGTTGCACTCTTGTATATCAACCGTTGCCAGGTTGCAGGACGCGGAAGCTGCGGCGAGACGTTCGCTGTGTCCTCCAGCGCTTCGGCGTTTAGAGGGGCTTGAGCATGTTTATCCAGCCAGGCACGGACCTTGGCGCGAAACAGCTGTTTGCGGCTCCAGTAGTGATGAATCAGGTCGGCGCATTGATCGATCTTCAGCGAACGGTAAGCAGCAACCCCCAGACAGAATTCTTCCAGGGTGATTGCACCGGGCGTGATGGGAAAGAACTCATCCATCAGATCGATGGATGTTTCCAGCACCGAACTGTTGTTGCGCGTCAGCCCGATCACCCCGGAGTTGACCAGTCGCATCTGGTCGTCAGCCAGATTGCGTTGCGTCAGGGTTTCTGCGAGCGCGGTGTACAGCACCGTTTCCTTGCAGTCGGCATAGCTCAGCTGAAAGGCGTTACATAGCAAGGTATCGGGCTGGACCCTTTCGAACAGCGCCATGGGGCTTGTCTGAAAAAAGGTGTCTGTGTCGATCAGAATCGCTTTTTCCGACTCTTCCAGCACCTTGTGCAGCACCACGTGTTTGCAGCGGAAGTGGTAGCCATGAGGGCCGCTCCACTCGCGGCGGGTCTCGTCATCGAGCGGCCGCACGCGCACTGGCAATTGTGCGTACGGCGCAGGGTTGTCGCTGAAGACCTGAATATCGAATGGTCGGTCACCGGATTCAGCGGATCGGGCGAGGGCGCTGGCAATGCTGAACACAGCTTCCTGATGATAGGTGTGGGCACCGAAGACCAGATAGACCAGTTGTGGGCGTGAAGTTATCGGACTGATTGAAGTCAACTGCTTGGGATTCCGTCTCGTTAAGGCTTTGGCAGGCGTCGTGATGAGCAAGCCTGCCGGTGAAACGTTGCCTTATTGTGACGGGTTCATCCAGCGCGAATTCCGACCCTTCAGCGGGGAAGCTTGAGGTTGTTCCAGACGGCCAGGCTCGGTTCCGCCTGATTCAGGGTGTAGAAGTGCAAACCTGGGGCTCCGCCTTGCAACAAGCGCTCACACATCTCTGTGATCACCTGTTCGCCAAATGCCTGAATGCTCGCCGAATCATCGCCGTAGGCTTCCAGTTGCTTGCGGATCCAGCGCGGGATTTCCGCGCCACACGCGTCGGAGAAGCGTGCCAGTTTGCTGTAGTTGGTGATCGGCATGATGCCCGGGACGATAGGGATACTCACACCCATTTTCTGGACGCGTTCGACAAAGTAGAAGTAGCTGTCGGCGTTGAAGAAGTATTGGGTGATCGCACTGTCTGCGCCGGCATTGGCCTTGCGCACGAAGTTCTTCAAATCGTCTTCGAAGTTACGTGCCTGCGGGTGCATCTCTGGATAAGCGGCCACTTCGATGTGGAAGTGACTGCCGGTTTCTTCGCGAATGAAACTCACCAGATCGTTGGCGTGACGCAATTCGCCGCTGGCCATGCCCATGCCGGATGGCAGGTCACCGCGCAGTGCGACGATACGGGTGATGCCCGCGTCCTTGTACTGGGTCAGCAGACCGCGCAGATCGGCCTTGCTGTCGCCGACGCACGAGAGGTGCGGAGCGGCGGGGATGTTCACTTCCTTTTCCAGCTGCAGCACGGTGTTGATCGTACGGTCGCGCGTGGAACCACCGGCACCGTAGGTGCAGGAGAAGAAGTCGGGGTTGTAGCTGGCCAGGGTACGAGCAGTGGCGAGCAGTTTTTCATGACCAGCATCGGTCTTCGTAGGGAAGAATTCGAAGCTGTAGCGACGGTCTTGGGACATGGTCATAACCTTGGAAGTTTTGAGCCTTGCGCCGACTCATGTAGGAGCGCGCTTGCCCGCGATTGCAGTGGGTCAGATACGCATGGGTGACTGACAAAACGCAATCGCGGGCAAGCGCGCTCCTGCATGGGGCGGTAGTCGTTTCTGTGAGCGCGCGCCCGTAACGGCGGGCACGCTCTCCTGCAGACGTATCAGTAGCGGTAAGCGTGCGGCTTGAACGGACCTTCGACGCTCACACCGATGTAGTCGGCCTGGGTCTTGGTCAGCTTGGTCACGACACCGCCGAAGCCACGTACCATTTCCAGAGCAACTTCTTCGTCCAGCTTCTTCGGCAGCACTTCAACGGTCAGGCGCTCGGCTTTCTGGGCAGGGCTCAGGTCGGCGTACTTCTGGCCGAACAGGAAGATCTGAGCCAGAACCTGGTTGGCGAACGAACCGTCCATGATGCGGCTCGGGTGACCGGTGGCGTTGCCCAGGTTCACCAGACGGCCTTCGGCCAGCAGGATCAGGTAGTCGTCGTTCTGCGGGTCGAATTCGCCAGCGCCGGTGCGGTGGATCTTGTGCACCTGAGGCTTCACTTCTTCCCATGCCCAGTTCTTGCGCATGAAAGCGGTGTCGATTTCGTTGTCGAAGTGACCGATGTTGCAGACCACAGCGCGTTTTTTCAGCGCTTTGAGCATGTTCGAGTCGCAGACGTTGACGTTACCGGTGGTGGTCACAATCAGGTCGATCTTGCCCAGCAGCGCTTTGTCGATGGTCGCTTCGGTGCCGTCGCTTTCACCGTTGATGAACGGGGAAACCAGCTCGAAACCGTCCATGCAGGCTTGCATGGCGCAGATCGGGTCGACTTCGGTGACCTTGACGATCATGCCTTCTTGACGCAGCGACTGAGCCGAGCCCTTGCCCACGTCACCGTAGCCGATGACCAGCGCTTGCTTACCGGACAGCAGGTGGTCGGTACCGCGCTTGATGGCGTCGTTCAGGCTGTGACGGCAGCCGTACTTGTTGTCGTTCTTGCTCTTGGTGACCGAGTCGTTGACGTTGATCGCAGGGATCTTCAGCTCGCCCTTGGCCAGCATGTCCAGCAGGCGGTGAACGCCGGTGGTGGTCTCTTCGGTGACGCCGTGGATGCGATCCAGCATCGCCGGGTATTTCTTGTGCAGCAGCTCGGTCAGGTCGCCGCCGTCGTCGAGGATCATGTTGGCGTCCCATGGCTGACCGTCCTTGAGGATGGTCTGCTCCAGGCACCACTCGTACTCGGCTTCGGTTTCGCCTTTCCAGGCGAAAACAGGGATACCGGCAGCGGCGATGGCGGCAGCGGCCTGATCCTGAGTCGAGAAGATGTTGCAGGACGACCAGCGTACTTCGGCACCCAGGGCAACCAGGGTTTCGATCAGCACGGCAGTCTGAATGGTCATGTGGATGCAGCCGAGGATTTTGGCGCCCTTGAGCGGTTGCTCGCCGGCGTACTTGCGACGCAGACCCATCAGGGCTGGCATTTCGGATTCAGCGATGATGGTCTCGCGACGGCCCCAGGCAGCCAGGGAAATGTCGGCGACTTTGTAGTCGTTGAAATCGTTGGGCGTCAGTACAGCGCTCATAAGAGTCTCCATTCGTAGTGTGCGAATGGGCGCCGTTGTGCGTTTAAGGCTTGCTCAGGCTGCTGATGAGCCTTGAGCAAACAACGCCCCATCCGAGCCTGACAGGTCTGACCTGCTGCAGCGCCCCTCGGACAGGTGGCGGGAAAACGGTATCAAGCGGTGATGACCGTTTTTTGAAGCGGTGGCGATTATAGCGACGACAGGGAATTAGCCCAAGGGGTTGTTGCGTTTAAATGACGGATGACTAATCGAGACCATAGTCGATGCTCAATGGAGGTAAACGGCCAGGGCTGGCACTATGCTGGTCATCAACAGACAGACGATCAGGAGCGAACATGAATTTCCACACTCGCAAATGGGTAAAACCCGAAGATCTCAACCCGAACGGCACGCTGTTCGGTGGCAGCTTGCTGCGCTGGATCGACGAAGAAGCGGCGATCTACGCCATCGTTCAACTGGGCAATCAGCGGGTGGTGACCAAATACATTTCCGAGATCAACTTCGTCAGCGCGTCTCGCCAGGGCGACATCATCGAACTGGGCATCACTGCCACCGAATTCGGCCGGACCTCAATCACCCTGACCTGCCAGGTGCGCAACAAGATCACCCGCAAAAGCATTCTGACGGTTGAAAAGATGGTGTTCGTGAACCTGGGTGAGGATGGGCTTCCAGCGCCGCACGGCAAGACCGAGATCACCTACGTGAAGGATCAGTTCAAGGATGAAATGATTAACGAGTAAACATCGATCCATCGCGCATACAACACTTGTAGGAGCGCGCTTGCCCGCGATTGCGATATGTCAGACACGTTGATGTCGACTGACACTGCTTATCGCGGGCAAGCGCGCTCCTACAATGGAGAAGTGGTGTGCATTACGCTGGATTACGCGCCTTCCAGTCCCGCAACCACTGCAAGCCTTCACTGGTGTCGCCTTTCGGACGATACTCGCAACCCACCCAGCCGGTGTACCCCAACCGGTCGATTTCTTCGAACAGCCACGGGTAGTTCACTTCACCGATATTCGGCTCATGACGATCCGGCACGCCCGCGATCTGAATATGGCCAACCCCTGCAAAATCACGGCGTAGCTTGCTGATCACGTCACCTTCGACGATCTGGCAGTGATAGAAGTCGAACTGCACTTTCAGATTGTCCGCGCCCACTTCCTTGCACACCGCCTGACCCTGATCCTGACGGTTGAGGAAGAAGCCCGGCATGTCGCGGGTATTGATCGGCTCGATCAGCACGGTAATGCCAGCCTTCGCCGCTTCTTGCGCGGCGAAGCTCAGGTTTTCCAGGTACGCCGCGTGGTGCTTCTGACGCAGGTCTTCGTCTGGCAGCAAGCCGGCCATGACATGAATGCGGTCATTGCCCAATACGGCTGCGTACTCCAGAGCTTTCTGGAAACCGTCGCGGAACTCGCCCTCACGCCCTGGCAACGAAGCAATGCCGCGCTCGCCAGCGACCCAATCGCCGGGCGGCGCATTGAACAGCGCCTGCGTCAGGCCGAAGTCGTCCAGACGCCGCTTGATCTCTGCTGCGGTGAAGTCATACGGGAACAGGTACTCCACCGCTTCGAACCCATCACTTGCCGCCGCCGAAAAACGCGCGAGGAAGTCATGTTGCGGATACAGCATGCTGAGGTTGGCAGCGAAACGAGGCATGTTTTTCTCCTGTCTTTATTAGGTCAGACGAATGGCCAGAGCAGCAGCGTCATCAAAAAGCCCAGCGTGCCCAGAACGGTGACCAGGAAGGTCCAGGTACGCAGGCCGTCGCCGACGTTCAGGCCGGCCAGTTTGGTGAACATCCAGTAACCGGCGTCGTTGATGTGCGACATCGCCAGACCGCCACCGCCCATGGCCAGGCACAGCAGGGCCATGTGATTGGCACTCAGGTTCAGGGTGGCGATCAGCGGGCTCAAGATGCCCGCCGTAGTCACCAACGCCACTGTGGTTGAGCCTTGTACGGCGCGCAACAGCAATGTCAGCAGGAAGCCCAGCGCCAGAACCGGCAGACCGGTGTTGCGCAGCGCTTCGGACACCACAGCGCCGATACCGGTATCGACCAGTACCTTGCCGAACACGCCCCCCGCGCCGGCGATCAGAATCACCATCGCCACGCCCGGCAACGCCGAACCGATCACGTCCGAAACCTGGCTGCGGCTCCAGCCACGACGCGAGCCCAGAATCCATGCGCACAGCAGAGTGTCGATCAGCAGGGCCACCAGCGGCGCGCCCAGAACGGTAAACACACTCCGCAACATCGAATCCACTGGCAGCATGGCGGTTGCCAGTGTGCCGAGCAGAATCAGGATGATCGGCAGCAGAATCAACGAAATGATGATGCCGGCGCCCGGAGCCGGGGCTTTTGGCAGGCGCGCGGCCAAGCTGCTGGCGCTTTCTTCCAGGCCCATCGCGTGACCGGTGTGGGTCGCGTCGGCGGTTTTCGAATAGTCGTTGTTGGCCCAGGCGACCAGGTCTTCGTTGGTGATCTGCGGACCATAGACTTCACTGCGGATGTCGTCGGTCATCGGGTAGACCTTGCGGGTCATGCGCCCGGCAATCAGGTAGCCAATCAGGCACAGCACGCCAACGATCGGCAGACCGAACATCAACACGCGACCCAGATCCGCCCCCAACTGACCGGCAGCGGCAACAGCGCCCGGATGCGGCGGCAAGAACGCATGCACCGACAAGAGTGCGGCACACATTGGCAGGGCGAACACCAGCAGCGGCTTGCGAGCAGCACGGGCAACGCCGTAGGCCAGTGGCATGAGGATGATCACCCCCACCTCGAAGAACACCGGAATCCCGACCATGAAGCCAGCCACGGTCAGCGCCAGCGGCGTGCGCTTGTTGCCAAACCGGTTGATCAAAGTCTTGGCCAGTGCCTCAGCGCCACCGGAGAGTTCGATGATGCGTCCGATCATGGCACCCAGCGCGATGATGATCGCGATGTGACCGAGGGTCTTGCCCATGCCGCCTTCGATGGTGGCGACCAGATCGCTCGGCTTCACACCGGCAACCAGCGCCACGATGATGCTGACGAGCATCAAGGCCACGAATGGCTGGAATTTGTATTTGAGGACCAGAAGCAGCAACAGCGCGATGCCGGCTCCTGCAATGGTCATAAGGAGTAATGGAGTCATGTTGTGTGGTGTCCTGTTGTTATTTTGTCCGGCAAGACTGGGGTGCCGGAGACCGCAAAACGGTCCCCGATCAAAACGTCTTCGAGTTACCAGCTCACGCCAAAGGTCTGGCGCAGATCTTCCAGGGCCGCTGCGTCCAGCGGCTCGGGCTTGGGATTGCTCATCAGCCAGAGACGTGCGGTTTCTTCCAGCTCTTCCAGGGCATAAGCGGCCTTGGCGACTGAGCTTTCCCAGACCACGGGGCCGAGGCGTTCCAGCATCACGCCGCGCACACTGTTCGCCAGTTGCGCCACCTGTGCGGCAACTTTCGGCGAGCCGGGGCGCTCATAAGGAATCAGCGGGATGTGGCCGACTTTCATCACTTGATACGGCGTGATCGGTGGAAGGATATCGTTGGGCTGCCAGACCCCAGCCAGGGTCAGGGCCACCAGATGCGTGGAGTGCGTGTGCACGACACCGCCGACGCCCGGATTGCGGTCGTAGACTTCGCGATGCAGCATCAGGGTTTTCGACGGCTTGTCGCCCGAAACCCACTCGCCGGCCAGATTAACCTTGGCAATCGCGGCTGGGTCCAGGCGCCCCAGGCACGCGTCGGTCGGTGTGATCAGCCAGCCGTCATCGAGACGCGCGCTGATGTTGCCAGCGCTGCCAACGGTATAACCGCGACCGAACAGCAAACGACCGATGTCACAGATTTCTTCGCGCAGCTTGTTCTCGGCACTCATTTAGCGGCTCCCTTTACGGTCCCGGCCAGCTGCTTCAGGGCTTTGTCGAAGAAATCGCGGCCACCGAAGTTGCCAGATTTCAGCGCCAGCGCCAGAGGTTGATCGCCGCTGCTGATGGTTGCCGGAACACCCGGGTCGATCTGTGCGCCGATCTTCAACAAGCTGACGCCCAGTGCTTGAACCACTGCGCCCGAGGTCTCGCCGCCTGCGACCACGAAGCGTTTCACGCCCGAGTCCAGCAGGCCGCGAGCGATCTTGCCCAGCGCGTCTTCGACCATGGCGCCGGCGCGCTCTACGCCGAGCTTTTGCTGCACGGCTTTGACTTCTTCCGGACTGCTGGTGGCGTAAATCAAAACGGTTTCACCAGCATCGCGGGCGAAAGCCAGTGCGTCTTCAACGACAGGTTTGCCATCGGCCAGTGCCAGCGGATCGATACGCAGGGCGGGGCGTTTGGCCTCAAGCCAGGCCGCGACCTGGCCGTTGGTGGCGACAGACGCGCTACCGGCGAGCACGACTTCACCGCCATCGACTTGCTCGAGTTGAGCGGCGTCGATGTCGCGCAACTTGCCCGCCTTGCGGAAGTTACCCGGCAGACCCAACGCCAGACCCGAGCCGCCAGTCAACAACGGCAGATCGGCGCAGGCTTCGCCCAGGGTATAGAGATCGGCGTCGGACAGGGCGTCGGCAATGGCCATGGTCACGCCGTCTGCGCGTAGTTCAGCGATGCGCGCGCGCACAGCTTCCGCCCCTTTGGCGATGCTGTCGTAACGCAACAACCCGACTTTTTTTGCGGTCTGCGATTGCAGCACGCGCACCAGATTGGCGTCAGTCATCGGCGTCAGCGGGTGGTTCTGCATGCCGCATTCGTTGAGCAGTTGATCCTGCACGAACAGGTGACCACGGAAGATCGTGCGCCCGTTTTCCGGGAATGCCGGGCAGGCCAGGGTGAAGTCGCTGTTCAAGGCTTCGAGCAGCGCTTCACTGACTTGGCCGATGTTGCCTTTGGCGGTCGAATCGAACGTCGAGCAGTATTTGAAGAAGATCTGCTCGCAGCCGCGATCACGCAGCCATTGCAGCGCTTGCAACGATTCTTCGACTGCTTCTGCAGCTGGCGTGGTGCGGGATTTGAGCGCGATGACGATGGCGTCGGCGTCCAGCTCCGAAAGGGTTTCGGCGTTCGGGATGCCGATACTTTGCACGGTACGCATACCGCCACGCACCAGCATGTTGGCGAGGTCGGTAGCGCCGGTGAAGTCATCGGCGATGCAGCCCAGTAGAGGGCGCGGAGTCGTGGTGCTCATCTGCAATTCCTCAGTCGTTGGCTGCTTTGGCGGCAGGCAAAGTGATGCCCGGGAAGATTTTGATCACGGCCGAGTCATCTTCACGACCGAAGCCTGCAGTCGAAGCCTGCATGAACATCTGGTGCGCGGTGGACGACAGCGGCAGCGGGAATTTGCTGGCGCGGGCGGTATCCAGCACCAGGCCCAGGTCCTTGACGAAGATATCCACAGCCGACAGCGGGGTGTAATCGGCCTTGAGGATGTGCGGCACGCGGTTCTCGAACATCCACGAGTTACCGGCGCTGTTGGTGATCACTTCGTAGAGCGCATCGGCGTCGACGCCTTCGCGCAGGCCCAGCGCCATGGCTTCGGCACTCGCAGCGATATGCACGCCCGCCAGCAGCTGGTTGATGATTTTGACTTTAGAGCCCAGGCCGTGAACGTCGCCCAGACGATAGACCTTGCCCGCCATGCCGTTGAGGATCGCGTCGGCCTTGGCGTAGGACTCAGCCGGGCCGGAAGTCATCATGGTCATTTCACCGGCAGCGGCCTTGGCGGCACCACCAGAGATTGGTGCATCGAGGTACAGCAGACCTTTTTCGGTCAGGCGTTGGCCCAGCTCGATAGCAAAGGTAGGGGCAACGGTGGCGCAACCGATGATCAGGCTGCCTGGCTTGAGCGCGGCAACGGCGCCGTTTTCGCCAAACAGGACGGTTTCAGTCTGCTCGGCATTGACCACGACGGTGATAATCACGTCGCAGGCAGCCGCCATGCTGGCTGGAGAGTCACAAGCAACGCCGCCTTCGCTGGCGAACTGCTCGGTGACGGCGGCACGTACGTCACAGGCATGAACGTTGAAACCGCTGCGCAGCAGCGAACGTGCGATGCCCAAGCCCATGGCACCCAGTCCGACTACGCCGACATTTTTGTTATTCATACATCTCTCCTCGGATTGAGTGCCATCGTTGCGTCAGGCACTCGAACGGTGTTTGTTCTGAGCTGTTAAAGATAGTGAACCTGTGAGCAAATAATGTGAAGTAATATTTTGAATTAACAAAATTTAACATCGATCGTTTTTTGAGCAGCAAAAAGCCCCGGTGTTAAGGCCGGGGCTTTGGGAAGAGCAGACTAGCGAACACATCGCTGTTGTGGGTAGATACCGGTCCTGTAGCAGCACGGCTTGCCGGCGGTAGCGATTTCAAAGGCGCCACCGCCGGCAAGCCGCGCTGCTACAGAAACGGAAGCAGGCTCAGCGGTTTTTTTCCACAGATGCCAGCAGCAACTCCACCCCGTGCGCGCGAATGCTTTCCGCCGCCGCTTCCGCCAGGCCTTCATCGCTGATGATCGTGTCGAACTGCTCAAGACCGGCCACCTTGTACATGCCGAACGTCCCGTACTTGGAACTTGTGGTCAGCAGCACACAGCGCGACGCCGCTTCCATCGCCGCTTGCTTGACCTCGACTTTCAGTGCCGAGGGCGTGGTCGTGCCTCGCTGCAGGTCCCACGAACTGGTGGACATAAAAGCGACATCGGTCGCCAGATGGCGCAACGTTGCGGCTGCCAGCCCTCCAACGCAGGATCGATTCGGATGGTCCAGCATCCCGCCGGTGTGAATCACATCGACATGAGTCGCATCGGCCAGCGCATTGACCACGCCGAAATCGTTGGTCACTACGGTCATTCCGGACAAGGCGATGATGTGCGGCACGATTTCCAGCGTGCTGGTGCCGGCATCCAGGTAAACGGTCATTTCCGGGTGCAGCAAACCAGCGGCAAGTCTGGCCATTGCCTGCTTGTGCGGCAGCTCGACCACAGCCTTGGACTGGTGGCTGGGTTCACTGTGGACCTGACTGGCGATGCGTACGCCTCCGGTCACCGAATAGGCACGCCCGCTCTGTTCCAGCAGCGCGATGTCGCGGCGAACGGTCATGTGCGAGCAGTCGAACATTTCCATCAACTGATGCACGCTCAGTACCTGATGCTTGCGCAACTGACGCAGCATCAATTCTCTACGCTGGTCGGGAATCATGGGCGCTGCACCACTGATGGTGGTGTCTTCTTCGCTGGGCATTCAGGCTCCTGGGGTACGGTATTCAGCCGTTATCGACTGTGATGACTGGCATCTTAGCCAATCGTTCGCGTTGTGACAGCAGCCAGAAGTGCCGGTGCTTATTCTGCAGGCTTGCTGTGTTCGATCTTCGGGAATCCATTATTCTCGCGGACTGCGGGCATTCCGGCCGTCAAACGCTGTCCATTCTCGTGATGAAACCTGAATTCCAGAAAAGGATGCTGAAACCATGACCGTTGCCTTTTGGTGCGTGTTGATCGTGATTCTATTACCCCTTGTGTGTACCTCGATTGCCAAGTTCGGCAGCGGTCGCTTCAGCGCCCGGCAGAACCACAACCCCCGGGATTTTCTCGATGCACTTGAAGGGTTGCCACGTCGCGCCCACGCCGCCCAGCAGAACAGCTTCGAAGCCATTCCGGGTTTCGCAGCAGGTGTGATCATTGCTCACATCGCCGGTGTGGCGCAGTTGGTCACCATTGATGTGCTGGCGGTCTTGTTCGTGACCAGCCGTCTGCTTTACATCATTTTCTACCTGGCGGATCTTGCCGCGTTGCGCTCGCTGGCGTGGTTCATCGGCCTCGGATTAGTGGTGGCGTTGTTCGGTGTCTCCGTCTGATCGGAATGTCGATCCTTCACTTGGGTTTTTCACGGCGCGCGCAGATACTGGCGGCCGTTTTTTCCAGCCAGTCGTCGCCATGAAATCGAAGAGCGTTGGTTTGAAAGGTTTATCCCACAACGGTTTGCCGTTGAGAGCCTGCCTGTTGGTGGCTGCCCTGCTTGGCTTGAGCGCGTGCGGGGGTGTCGATCCGGACTCTCCGCTTGGGCAGCGCAAGGCGATCTTCAAGCAAATGCTCAAAACCAGTGAAGACATCGGCGGGATGCTGCGCGGGAGACTGCCGTTCGATGGCCCAAAATTCGCCGAGGGCGCGGTGAAGCTCGATGCCTTGTCTCACGAACCGTGGAAGCATTTCCCGCCCGTACGTGAGTCCGAGCACACCAGCGCGAAGGATGCGGTCTGGCAGCGGCAGGCGCATTTTCAGGAACTCGCCAAAGCGCTGGAAACCCGAACCGGCGAACTGGTGGTTGCCACGCAGCAACTTCAGTTGACGCCTGCGAACATGATTCCGCCGATGAACAACGTCGAAGATGCCTGCGACGCCTGCCACAAAGAGTTTCGCGATCACTGACAAGGCAATTGCACGCGGGGTTTCGGGGGGGAAGCGGATTGCTGGCGAAAGCGGGGTTCACTTACCATTGACGCCCCATACCGGACCTCCTCGCCAGTAAGCCGGCTTCCGCTGCAGGCTCGCGTCTACTCGTCTTCTTCATCCGGCTGAAGCTGCTCCAGCTTCTGCTGCTCGTCCTGCAACTCCTTCCTTGATTCGGCCAGCTTGTCTTTACGCTTGTTGATTTTCTCCGGATCGCCCTTGCTGTTGGCTTTGTCCAGATCAGCCTGACGACGGCTGACCTCGCGCTTGGCGTCCAGGACTTTCTTCTCCTGTTCTTTGAGCAAACCTGCGTCGGTGCAGTTGGCGGTGACTTCGCTCAAGGCTTTTTCCAGACCGGCCTGCTGATTGCTGTTGCCTGCGGCCTTGGCCTGTTCGATCTGGGTACTGATGTCCTGACGTTTCGCCGCGCAGCCGGTCAACTCGGGCGCCTGTTCGGCAGCGAA
>Ga0160447_100434_pt1 | contig 20425 bp, 22 predicted proteins | sample HID1973K_E1MG_FD_108222 | JGI IMG/M metagenome (GOLD analysis project Ga0160447, IMG submission 108222) | Enriched mosquito-associated microbial communities from UW Madison campus, WI, USA - HID1973K_E1 MG | ecosystem: Host-associated > Arthropoda: Insects > Digestive system > Unclassified ...
CCTGAATGCTTCGTTGCACTATCTCTTATCAATGACCAAATGAAAATATCTTTTTCAGAAAGGGAAGGTGCCTACGTTCATATAGATGTAGACATGCAATCCTTGTTCTTTTATTTACTGTCAAAATCAGCGGATGAATTAGTTTGGATGAAGCATGAGCCATCGGTTGATGTGGCGTGGATTTTAAAGGACATGAAAGTTTTAGAGGATGCTGCATAACATGGATAAGTTATTAAAAGAGTTACGCAAAGGAATTCAAAGCATTCATAATGATGAGTCCACTGGTTATCGTATCTTTGTAGAATCCGCGTTTTCGTCTGTGTTATTAGCATGGAAACGTATTAATGATTTACGAAATGGTGCGGGAACATGGGCCGCAAAAGATTTCTTTGAGCCTTCTCCCTATGATTATTGTTCAGAATCGCTTCAATCATGTATTAGGATTTACTGTGAGATTGTAAGAAACAGTAATCCTTTTGCTGATGTCTTGTCGGAGCTTCATGAGACAATTCTACTGACTGGTAGAAAAGGTGACGGTTTAGGCAAATTTTTCACACCTACGGATGTTGTTGATGTAGTCAGCACGATGACATTGCCTGACGTAGAAATCAGGGCTATAGATTCGGTCAAATCCGTTGGAGATCCCTGCTGTGGTGCTGGTGCGTTCCCGCTTGGTCTACTCAGAAGGCTAGCGGAGGTGGACAAGACAAAGGTTCAAATGATCGATTTAATCTTGAATGACATTGACGAATTTGCCTGTAAATCGACAGTGCTGCAGGTGCTCGCCAATAGCTTGATTCATGGGTTGTCGGTCAATGAGATGTGGATGTATCGATCAAACGTTTTGACTGAGTATAACAAGCCGGGAAGCCTGTTCCTGCGTGTCAAATCTCAATCCAATGTCTTGGGTGAGAGTAGGGTAATGACTCCCTTAGAACGCTTCCTAAGCAGGCTCCATAAGCAAGATGAGCAAAATCTAGTGATCGAATAGTTAATAATGATAAATATCTATAGATAGGAGAAATGATATGATTGAAGTAATGTTAGAAATTGAATGCTGGTATGAAAAATCAAGCTTGAAAGATGTATGGTTTAGTTTCGAAGCTACCGGATTGAAAATTAATTATAAGGCTTATACACGAACTCTAGATTATGACCCTTGGGAATTGCTGGAAATTTTGAAGACTACTAATTGTGATATAGATGATAAACAGTTTCTTGTGCTGCTAGGCATTACCGATTATGACTTTAGCTATACTTTTCTAGCAATTCTTAGAAACCGGCTGGAATCAGAAGCTTGTTCTACGCTGTTTAGCGAATTTGAAAGTTATTTTGAAAGGGTCGGTATACAATTCGTTGGTGGTAGAAAGTACATAAGATTGATTTTTGGAAGTAAACAAATAAAGCTGAAATATTCAGATTTCAAAGATGTGATACGTTTTCATCTAGGTCATTATTTAAATTCAGGAAGCTTAGATGAAGCCTATCAAAAAATGAATTCAAGATATGGTGATGCGTATTTGCGTTAAAATCTTTAGTATCAAATTAAAGCCCTATTAGGGCTTCTATTATTTCGATGGTTATCTTTTTCTGGTTGCCCAAATCAACCATAGCGGTAATCCGAAGGTCACAACGTTGAATGTCATGTCAGTAACATCTTTAATTCCCTCTACTAGTGTTTCGTTACCTCCACATAATTCTACAATTTTGGCTATCAGCATGAAATAGGCTTTCAAATAGCCCATCGTCATAGCATAGAGCACCGGAACAATAACAATAGCCATATAAATAGCATCAACAAATCCTTGTTCTGCTTTCTCCACACATACCATACAGACAGTGAAAAGAATCATTCCATACGTTAGGAAGAATAAAGCTTGTAATAGCATTAAAACTGACTTAATGGAAACCATGTAGACATATTCACCAAGCAATTTTAAAACGGCTGAGTTACGGTTATCAGCATCCATAGGGGAAAATAAGAACATAAATCTAGCTGGAGCCATCAATAGTTTCACTAGAATTTCAATAATCAGCATCACGAACGCAATCACAAACACAAGTGTTGGTGCTGCTAGAATGTATTTAATCAAAAATCCTGAAACCATGATGATAAAACCAATGCTGGCTAATTGCTTAGTAGCAAATTCAAAGCTTTTTAATAGCTTGCTTTTTGGGTTCTTCTCTTTTTTTCCACTGCTGAACTGTGTACCTTCTCTGGATTTGTCGCTTGATTTATCAATCTTAGAAGCAACCTGAGAAATAATGATAGATGAGAAACTAATAAAACTCCCCGCTTCAATCATTCTGTCACCCACATTATTCAGTGCTATGTAGGTAGCATCACCGTCTATGCATTTATACCATGCATCTCTACATGATTCAGTGAAACCCATATCTTTACGAATTTCAGCAAAAGGGTTCAGGATATAGCTAAGGTTTGCCATTAATCCCGATTCATCACCCATATTATTTTGCATCATATTTTCAACATATTCTGTTGAGTCCATTTCTCTTATAGATGCCTTTGATTCTATTGAAGCAAGAAGATTATTTACAATTGGGTCATAATTGATGTCCATCATGCTATTGAAATTCTGGTTTCCTAAAAATGCCATACTAGTATCTACATAAGAACCTCCACCGTCAGAACTGAATGAGTAATTGCTGATTGCTTTAATCATGTCCTTATTCTGTTTTGTAGACCTTAAGCAACTGCTGTAATTTGCGGCAAAACCCGGTCCTAGATGTTTTCTTGCATCCACACAAGCACTGCTGTTGGTTTCATCAATAACGGCTAGTATTTGAGCCGCTTGAATCTTCTCTACGACTGGTTCAACAATCGCTAATAACTCTGCAATGGCTGTAACACTTTCAGCTTCAACTGCCTCTCTGGAACGCATACCATAGACAACATAATTACCTTTCGATGGTTCACCTATGCAACTGATGCTATTTTCATAAGCTGATTCAGCTTTTGTTCCTTTAAGATATTCAATGTATGTTCTTTGTGGTTTGCTAAATGCTTGATAATCAGTAAATTTACTGGACGTTGGATAAGAGCAATGTTCTTCTTCTACCAAACGTGCAATCTTTCTAGCAACATCTCTGTTTTTGAAATAAACGCTTTGAAAGATTGAATTTATTGAATGTGCTGATTGGACAAGAACAGCATTATTAATTTCTTGATTCGGTTTTGTTATGTTGTATGAGCTAATCATGTCAGCTTTAAATCCTTTTAATTTGTCTAGCAAAGCATCTGCATCGCTAGTCATATAGGTGTTGCTGATTAACTTAGCTTTATTGATAATACTGGCTTTTAGGTTGTAATCTGTTTTGATGTCCATACTAGCTGTGGTAGTCAATGCTTTTTCAAAACTCGCATTACCATCTTTTGAACGGTATAAGGAAAAACCGTTTGTGTTGGTTAGAATCTGTGGTGCATCTTGATATTCAACTCTGCGGCTAGCGACTGGAGCAGTAAAATTATCCATCTGGATTTGATATTTGGATGTACTGAGGTCTTTTAATTCCGCTTGGACCATAGCACCAACAATGCTTTTAGCTTTAGCTCTTGTTGTGGTGTAAACCCTTGAAGTCTCAGAAAGGGTATTGGTAGTCAATCCCTCGGCTTGATTAGAAGATAGAATGTTAGAAGCTGTAATGGCTTCAATCCAATTTCCGTGATTCACATAAACCGAATAGAAACGAGTAGCGAACGTTGTATAAGGGTCTTTACCCACTTCACCAAAGGGGTAGGGTGCAACCATTAAAACGCCCACTGCTGGCACAAAAAAGGCCCATCGTTCGTATCTCTTTTTAAGTGGGTCATGTGGGTTTGTTTCGTGTGTGGCTCTGGCCCAAACCAACCTTGCATAAAGCCAGATTGAAAAAGCCACTGCTATAACACCTGACAGCAAGGATACGAAAGCCCATCTGATAGTTCCTGCAGTACCAGATGCTTCTTTTTGTTGCTCTCTCAGGCTTACATCTGCGTCTATCTTGGCCTGTACGCCCGTTCTGGCTTCGTCTTTTGGCCCTACTGTCTGTGAGGCTGTACCAGTACCAAAAAGGGCTAGAAACGTGGTCTGGTCGTCTTCCTTGCAACGTTGACTGCTACCATACTCAACCATGTTTTTATTGTTTTCTTTAACGCCACACGAACCTTCTGTGAAGTTACCTGAATCACATCCAGCAATAAAAGCGGCTGCAAATGTGATGGCGATTAATTTTGTTATTCTCATAGTTATTAAGTGGTTTATGATTTTATATTATCATATATAAGTTTAGTTTCAATATTGACTTAGATAATTATTGTGAAATACTTAATAATAACTATATAAAGCAAATGGGGATAAAATGACTAAAGAAGAAGAGTTTTCAGATTTTGTGAATCGTACTGCAAGAACTACAACATTATTTCAAGCAATAATAGACAATAACCATACAAGCTATGACTTCAAATCAATGAATAAATTTAAGGCTGTAGAAACCTTTCTAGGTAGAACTGCAATTCAGTCTTATATTGATAGCAGACAGATTACTGATGCTACCTACATGGAATTTCATTATCTTTTAAAGAAGTTGTATGATTATGCTAGTGATAAAGCAAAAGAAATGGCTAAAGAAATAGCTGATGGAGGGGAGGGGTTTGATGAAGAGTTAGTTAAGATTTTGGAATATCTAGAAAACTGCATTGCCACTGAAGGTATGACAAGAATCCATGGTGGAAAATTTCAACCTACCAAGCTTGTTGGTTTTCAGTTGCTCGATGCTATGTATGTCGCTATCAAGAATAAGAAAAATGATGTGAATGAGGATTTAGAGTAGGGTCAGCACCAAAAGACAAGCATAAAAAAACCCCAATTAAGGGGTTTTCTGTTTGTTGGTAATTAGTCGATAGTGACTTTTTCGACAGTCCAACCTTTGAATTTTTCAGCGGTTTGATTTTTGATTGCATCTACCAAATTCGAACGGTTTACAGGAATTTCACCACCTGCAATCAGTTCGATTGTGCCGGGTTCAACAACATATTCTTCACCGTCCTTTTTAACTTCGTATCCCAATGCTGCATAAGCATCTTTTGAGAAGTTGAAATCGACGCCGCCTGTAGGACCTTTCTTAACAGGAAAATCAACCACTGTGCCGTCTTTCATGGTGATAACGTATTTTGAAGATTTACGCTTAGCAGTATCAGAATCATCCGAAGATGCCGCTTTAGTAGAACGGGTGCCTTTGGTGGACTTGGAGGCTTCTGTAATGGCCTTGTGGGTGCCGGTAAGGACGTTATAAGCAATCTCGTAGATGATGGTATCGAATTCAGCACGGAAAGCTTTCAGAACCAAAGGAAAGTCATGCTTGCGAATTTCCTTGATAATGTTGCCGTCTTTAGCCTGATTAGTTTTGATTTCTTTACGCTGAGACATCAGGGCTTCAAGTGTATCGAAATCACCAATTGCAGCAGCTTGTTTGATTTGATTTTGAAGGTTCAGTTCAGCTTTGGGAACTGTCACATCATAAAATGAAGACAGAACCTTTTCCGACAAGCCTTTAGCTATCGGATTGTGCAGGCCAGCACTGCTTGCTTCGTTGGTTTCTTCATATTTCTTTTTGTAGTCGATGGTAGGTTCAGCAGGGGTGTTATTGGTGGTAGCGTTCATTCTTGAAACTCCATTTAGCCTAAAATATGGTCTGTACAAGGTTTCTGTTTGCTACCTTGTTGACCATAATAATAGATTAATGGAATAGATTCATCAACAACATTTTTCTTTATTTAATTGATTCTGGTCTATTTTCTGGTCTTTGTTACGTATTTTGACACATCAATAGACTTGAACCCGAAATCATCCATATGCAACATCTCAATTAACGTTAATCCAGAATCATTGAGCTTAATATCGTTAAAGCTCTGAGGATTTCGGTTTGAATAAGCTGAAACCTTAAAGTTTTCTCCATCTTCAGTGTGAGTAAATGACACTTTGATTTTGTAGTTCTTTAGTTTGGTAGTAAACAAGATATGTGCGTCGGTTGATAATGCTCCATGTATCTCATTATATTGAAGTAACAATATGTTAGATGTTATAAGATTATGGTTTTGTAGTAAGTTGCTCACAAATTTCTCTGTATTATCTGTTTTACGAAAACCTGTAGCATACCAATTCAATACGTCCTGTTCAGTTAATAGCTTTTCATTAATAAGAGCGATATGAAGACAGTGTTGAATTAATTTACACTTATAAACTTCATTGTTTTGGCTTCCCCATCTACATAGTTCTGCTAGAGCTACGTTTACCTCACCCTTGAATATTTTGGTGAAATGCTTCACTAAGTCTAAATCAGCCGATTTGTATTTATAAATCAGGATTAAATAAAGCTTCATGAAACTATTGTCTTTCAAATAATCTCGGTCAATATCAAACTCATTATTCCTGTACTGAAGCATTCCACCGAATTTTCCGTTACGAAAAGATTTTCTGTTAAATTGGTATATACCAGTCAAAGTGCCAGCACTTGTAGCACGGTGAGTTACCTTACTTTTCACTTTGGTAGATAGGTAAGTTTTGATGATTGGGTAATAATGTTTAGGGATATATATAAAATCAGGCTTTGTTTTAAGCACCCATTCATTTATTTCATTCGCTAGCTTTTCAGTTTCCTTTACAATGTAGTTATTAATTTTCATTTATATATGAGATGTTGATGCTATTCATTATTACATATGAATTTAGCTTGTCAATTTTAGGCGACTAAAAAAGCCCGTAGGCTTAGTTTACATCTTTGGTTTATTAACCTTGGGTTTCTCTGGATGAATCTCTTTGAAAAGGTCATTCTCATATTTATCTAAACTGTATCCATGTTTTTCAAGCTCTCTGGTAAAGTCTCTACTGACAAATTGATTGCTTAGGTATTTGTCAATGTAGGGTTTTACGCATACAAGCTCAACTCTCTGGTGAGCTATGCTGTGTGCTACTGCACGCATAGCAAGCGAATCTAGCTTGTACATTAAATGGGATTCAGCTTTGACTATACCGCTCGAAATAGCATGTTTTACATCGTCTATCTTCATGAAATCTGTTCTGACAGGTTGTTCAACATCGATTACCTGACCATTTTCTTTAAGTGTCATCATGAACCATCCGCTGTCACCAGCTAGGGTAGTTCGTTTTACATCAATCTCATATTCAAGGTTGTTTATTAGTTTTAAATGTTCATTCATATTTTCCTCATGGTTGGTTAAATGTATTGTGTTTCAATTGCTGATTCTTATTCATGAAGCTTAAAAGCCCTTGCCCTGCCAATCTTGCCTCTCCTACTTCACTTTTTGATAATAAATATTTTTGGGCATCAGTCAACGGAGAGCTTTCTTTATAGGCTTGTTCTTCAAAATATTCATTATTTTTATTATTGGATAGGGGATTACTCATTTCCTTACCTTCTTCAAAACGTTTTCCCCTGCTTTGTTAGTTGTAGAGATTATAGTGTATTCGTAATTTTCCGCTATTGTCCTTTCGTTTTTGCCCCCATTATTCACATCTTCGTTTTCATTCGGTTCTGGAATTTCTTCAAACTCAAAATCATCATCATCATTATCAGTCTTGTTCGAAGATGAGTCATCATCAAAATCAAAGTCATCTATATTATCTTGATTAGGCTGATGGTCTGTTTCATTCAAGTGGACTTTAACTGTGCGATTGTTTGGCACGGTAAATGTATAGTCTGGCGTGGTACTTTCATCGCTATACATATCATTTTCATATTTGGCTATAGCAATGAATCCAAAGTCATAAAATGCTTCTTTCAAGTCTGTCGTTAAACGCCAGCTTAAACGCTGATTAACTTCATTTAGGGAATTTATATACGCTAAATGCTCGTAATTGTTGTGGGGGTTTTTTGTGGCTAATTCGCTTAGCTGTTCGATATATCTGTTGGTGGTCCAAAGTATATCTGATGCATCATTGTTTTTAATGCTGTCGTATAGATTGATTGCTCTGTAATGCATACCTCTTATATTAAAATTTTCTTCATCTCCATCTATAAATCTCTCAACATCATTAAATAAATTGAGTAACTGAAAAAATGAATATGAATATTGAAATGGTAATAGCATGTTTATCCTCGCAAGTTGTTTAATAATATTATTGTATATGAATTTAAAATGTCAACATTACGAGTGCATTTAATTAGTGTGTGTTATTGATTAATTAAATTTATATATTATAATGATTGTATATAAACAACAAAAGGAAGCTATGAAACACAAAGAAATGCTTATTGCTGGAGACTGGTTTAACCAGACATTCGATTTAGTTCCCGCAAAACAAGCAAACATTTCATATGAGCAAGGGGAAAAGTTTTTTGGTGAAACACTTGTAAAGATTAAAGAGATAAACCCAAACCTCACTTTTGAATTTAGCCGCTGGCCTTGCCTTACCATCATGAATGGTGACGAAACTATAGGAGTTTTTGCACATCCTGACGCTAATCAGCGTCATGAGCATACAAAGAAATTTGGCTCTAATGTTGCGTTATTTAACGGTGCATTTGATAACAAAGACATCGTAGAAAACCTAAGAAGCATTCTCCCTCTTTTTAATTCCAGCTTCGAGCAATTGAAAGTTCGTGATGATTTAGGGGAAAGAAAAACGGTTGCTGATTATTCTCTCAACTCTATTACTAAAGGTGCTTTTGACCATGTTCATTTCGCTGAGCTAAGAAGTCTTTATGTCACACCGACTGCATTAGCTGAGAATTTTAACAAGCTAAATGGATATGACAAAGGGTGGATTGATGGTGATAGAGATAGAGAATTATCAGAAGAGTACATTAATCTACTGAAAGAAAACCCAGCATTTTTTAAATTCTCGAATGAGCAGGATGAACAGTTAGATAAAAATTTACAAGAAGCATTTAAAGTGCTTGATGAAAATGTTCCTTTAGCCGACAAACATAACCTTATGGACGCATTGAAAGCTCAAAAGCTTGTAGATGATTACAAGATAAAAGAAAGACGTGAACTAGAAGAAGAAGCTGAACGAATTGAGAAGATAAGAAAAGAACATGACCTTTATTGGCATCCAAAAAAAGGTAATCCCTACGATGATGAAAAACAAAACAAGGTATCATTATGTAATAAATATGGACGTGAATTAGTTTCGTTCAATAAACTGAGTGGTGATGTAAATATACATGCTGCTGGTATGCACAACGAATCAGCTTTAGCCGCTGCTGCTGCCGTAGCATTCGATAGATTTGGTCATGATAAAGTCTACTGGAATGTTAACAGAGGGTTCAGAAAAAACACTTCCCAAGAAGAATTAGCGGTAATCGCGGACAGAACCCTTGAGGCATTAATCAAAGCTGGTTTTGAACCGGAGCAAGTCGTATTCCCTAAAGACCTTCAGTATTTGATTGACCGTAAAATTGAGGAAATGAAGAACATCGCTGTGTTCAGTCAGGCTACACCAGACCAGATTGCAGAAGCTGACAAGGTAATGGATGACTTACCAAAGCAGACTGATGATGTAGTCACTGAAAGCCTTCCAGAAGCTCAGAGCGTCAAGTCTGTGACTATCCCTGATGTGTCTGTGTCCGTTGTTGCAGAAGCTCCAGAATCGCCTTCTGTGATACCTGAAACGGTTGTTGGTGATTCAGTACCTGCAAGCAAAGCCGAAGAGAAAATTGCAAAGAAAATCGTCAATGGTTGTTATTTAGTTAAATCGAAGAAAGCTGATGAACCTGATAAAGATGTTTATCAATTAATCGGTGTAAAAGGAAAAGCAAACATCGATTCTGAATCTGTAATGAGACAAGTTACACAACGTCTAGCTGATGCAGAAGGTATAAAGATTAATCAGATAAATGGCTGCTGGCTGACTCATGATTCAACACCTTTATACACAATTGCTGCTATCAAGAAATTTGAAGCCGACAAGCTCAAAGGTCTTTCTATAGAAGAGCAAGCTGAAATGCGTAAAAATTGGAAGGTTCAGAAAAATTTCCAATTTGCATATGATGTGATTGGTAAAATGAAATCTGAATATAAAGATTCCTTAGAAGTTACTGCTAATCCTAATACTGATATTTCAGGGTTCGATGTGGCTACTACAGTTGAAACTGATGCACCAGCTTATAAAACTAGCGAAGATTTAGAAAAGCATGTTGCTAAAGTTGTGGGTAAACCAGATGCGTTGGATTCTGATGAATACAAAGATTATCAACAAGCAAAAGCGGATAAAGCGGCTGGTTTGGATAGTCCAGATATTAAGAATGGGACTGAAAGAAAGAAATCTGAAATAAGTCCTCTTGATGATTTTGATGTAAATTATGATGAGATTGAAAAGATTGCTAAGGATAAGAAAGACAAATTACCCAAGCTCTTTGAAGAAGAGCACAATAAAAATACTAAAATTAAACTTTAAGGAGAAAACATATGGGATTCAAAGATGATTTAAACAAGATACTCAACCTCTTTGTGAGTGAAATGGGGTTCAAATACATAGAGAAATCTATTGAGAATGAAGTCTTATTGGATGAGTACAGAGGTGTAGTGAATGCTGAAAAGGCAAGATTAAAAGATTTGTCTAAGATGGAAGCCTTTTCGGAAAAATACATTAATGACTTATCTAACGAATTATTCTGGTTGCTACGTAATGAGTTTGTCCATAACGCATCAAACATGAAAGTGGCTCAAGGGTTTTCAGTAGAAGACAGAATCAGAACGGCTTTAAAAGGCGTCGATGTGGATATGATATGTGATGTGCATGATTCAATTACGTGTCGTTTGTGTTTTGGTCAAAGCTATGAAAATGTTCCATCGGGAAGAACAGCAACTGAATTCAAGAAAGTTAATACTGAGCTTCATGGTTGTTACAGCAATTCATGGGAAGAGCAACAATTCTTGAAAGAGAGAATTTCAGAAATCAAGACAGGTGAGTCAGTGGTTAACCCTTTTGTACTTAATCCTGAATTTCGAATCCGTGGTCAGTATGTGTCATTTATTAATGAGCATCGTTTTCAGTACAATAATAAAAGAGGGTTTGAAGGTGAAATTCTTGTAGCTCAATACATAAGAAGCTTTGTCACTGATGTTTATTTCAACAATGAAGACTTTGAGCAAAAAAGATTAAACCTTTCTATTGAGATTGAAACGTTATACGGAAGAATGTTTAGCTATTGGATAGAATATGTGAACAGACAAAGAGGTGTGAGGGTTGCACCAGTAAGAAGACAACTTGAAAATATGAGTGAAGACACAAAAATAAATCAATTGCTTGAAAAGCAATATGCTGATAAAGCTAATCGCTAAAACCTGATTTTAGGTTTAGTGGTTATAACATCGTCAGAAAATTCAGAGAGGAAATCATCCTCTTTTGTTTCGCCCGCTGAATCTGATGTTTTTCCTGAAATAAATTCAAGTATAATCCTCTTTTGTTCCTGAAAGAATCTATCTAAATCCAAAAGCAGACCGGTTTTGTTATCATCGTATAGTTGTTTTAAACCATGAACATGCTGGTTATGGTAAAAATCTTTAGATATAATGATGCTATAGGTTTTGTTTAGATTATCTTGTTGTGATGTCATGCATAGCTTCATGTACTTATCTTTTGTAATGCTAAGCATTAATTCAATCTGGTCTTTTTGTTCGATAATCTTGGCTAAACCTAGCTTGTCGGTCGCTGATTTTATAACCTTTTTACGGTCATTAAGAATCAGGTATATGTCAGACAAAGCATGTGCAAAAACCACATTTAAAAATATGGTTTGGATTTGAGACTTCCCAAAGCTGTTGAGCTTTAAATCATTATTGGTTATTGGCACAAACTCATCAGGTACAGGCTCATCAACCTGATGTGTAGGTTTTAAATAATCACGAATTAACTTTAACATTTCTCGTTTTTTGGTTGTTTCTGAAAGTCTCAATCTGTTGCTTCTGAATATCTATTTTATCTTCGCTAAGCAAGAATAAGCCTCTTCTTCTTAAGATGAATTCAAGATTCTTCATGATGTCACTCTTCGATACTATTATCATTTTTATCTTCCTTTGTGGTTGTTGGTTCTTCTATTATTTCGAATTCAGGTTTAATGGATACCTGTAACTCTCCTTTGAAATTTCCTGCTGGTTGAAGCTTTCCATCTTCGCTGGTTCTGTTGTCTTTGAAATATAAACCTGCTGGATAGATGTCTTCTGTACGTTTTACACCATTTGTAAATTCTGTTACTAAAGTGTAATTGTTGAAAACCAAATCAGCTTCTGTGATTATTTTCAAAACCTTGCTTTTGGCTGGTGTAGTATCACCTTTCTTTTTAGCTTCACGCTCAATAAACATTACTTTGAATATGGTTGGCTTGCCTTTGTTTTTCTCAAGAATTTGTTTCTTTTTTACTTCATCAATGATGTCAAAATTCTCTTTGGCCTGCTCATTTGAAGCAAAGAAGACTTGGTATTGCATCATTACTATTTCTTTTGGATATACATAAATCCCAACATGCCTACACTTCAAGCGTTCATTAATATACAGATTGTACAATTCAATATGGTTTGTCAAAGCTGTTAGGTAAGATTCTAGCGAAGGTACTTTAGCGTCAGCAGCTTCTTTCTTTTTTCTTAATACATTACGCTTAATCACCGCAGCTATTGCACCGGAATGATTGTGTTTTATTGTGGGTTTAGCAATGTAACTATTGAACTTGGAAAGTCTTTCTTTCAAGTCTAATAAGTTAGCATTGGCACACAAATAATCACCCTTGCTGATTAATTCAATTCCAGATTGAGTTAATTTTTCTTTCAATACGTCTAATTCACTTTTGTTGCTTATGTTGTCATTGTTTTTGTCATCCATAGTATCCCCACTGTTAAGCATTAAGTTTGTTTATTCTTTTTTGTCTATTGCGTATTTCATTTTCTTTTACCTGATTTGGTGTTAATAAAGCTGATTCAGTAATGCTGGCTCTAATCGCCTGAATTTCAGGTGCAAACGTCTTTTCAAATCTTTTCCTAACAGGTGAAGTTAATAAAGCGTAATCACTGGTGTCATCCTGTTTCAATCTCATCAGTAGCTCTTTACCTGAATTTATATTTTCTTTACCAATTATTTTTCGAATCTTGTCTTCATGATTTAGATATGAATCTGGTTCAACGTCAAGAAAATTAGCAAGTCTAAAAGCTTTAAGCTTAACTTCTATTGATTTGGATTTGAAGGCTTCTAAATCTTTCTTCACCTTCCCATAAAGGGAATTTAATTGTTCCATGCTGTTTACATAAGCAGTAGCTTTTAGGGAATCACAATTTATGACTTCATTCTTCAATGTTTCCCATGAACCTACTTGAACAGTTTCAAAAAGGTTATTGGTATAATTGTGTAAATCATCAGCAGTCATCATCTTTTGACTCATAGCTACTTTCAAAAGATAATCTAGCGTGCTTTCAGTATATTTCTTTGCTCCCATTCTGCAATCTCATAATTGTTATAATTTCATTATTACATATAAGTTTAGTAATTCAATATCAATAGTGTAATTTCTTTTCATAAAAACAAAGAATCTCAATTGAGATTCATGTGTTTGGTTTTTGCTTCTGGTCATTTGCATTTTCAGTACGCTGGCTTTCTCTTGCCTGTTGCTCTCGATTTCGCATAGCAACGTCCTCTCTGTGTTCACGCATCACATCATCCGCAGTTCTTTCCTTGGGTTTGGCCGGTTCTGCAACTGGTGCTGGTGGCTTAACAGGTAGTGCTACTGGTACAGGTACAGACTGAGCCATAGGTGGTTTGACCATCTCTGTAGGCTTGTACGCATCGAGGTGACGTTGTGCTTGTTCCAGTAGGTGAGGGCACTCTTTCTTCACTGTCTGGATGATAAGGGGGTAAAGCTCCTTCATGTCATCCTTAGTGGCCTTGCCTTTGGCATATGGCTTAGGTGGTGCCATCACCAGTAGTGGGTCTACACCAGACTTTAAAAGGTCCACGAACGCATAGGCGTAGGGGTCGTTGAAGAGCGTTTTCCACTGGTTTGAGACTACCTTGAGGTCAAAGGGCATGCCTTGGGATTTGTACGCCAAAATGGCCTTGTGGTTGCTCTCACGGGCGATCTGTACCTGCTTAGCTTTCTCTTGTTCAAACCACTGCATGTCATCAGCCGTTGGTGTGTACCCTTCGATCTTAAAGTCAGGGCCAGCTTTCATCATGGCTGCTCGCCAGATTTTTCTAGACTGTTCGATGCTGCCGGGTTTGGTGATTCGAATTCCTGTGAATCCATTCTCCAAATACATCTGAATAAGTGCTGTGGCTGCATGGTCAGTATTCGCTGAGAAAGACACCTCTAGAGATTTTTGAGGTTCATACTTAATAATCTTAAAATCAGTTTTGTTGCTTCTATTGTTGATGAATTTTCCATTCTGATACTCATAGTTCTTCTTTAAAGAAATTGCGAATTTTCCACCATGCTCATTCATGTAATCTTCTATGGTTTTGTACTCATACATCAGCTTACGTTTTTTTCTAAAATTCTTTCTTTCTCCAAATCCTTCGAACGTTGCTGATTCATAACCAATAGAAGCCTTTTTAGATGGGTTGACAGTTTTTCCAAGGCTTAGGTTCTTCTCTCTTATATCACGTAAAAGATTGATGTGAGCCGGGTTGGCTTGCAAGAACGGCAAATCTGTTTTTTTAACACCTATTGTTGATAGCTTGATGGTCTCTTTTAGGTCTGAAAAATAAACGCCATACCCTTGGATAATTCCTTTTGCTGTGATGGTAGGAATAAGGTATAGGTTATTATCATTAAGAACCTTTATGAATTCATCAGGTGACAAATTGGAGTTATCAAGAATTAGTTTTTTTGCATCTTCTAAAGTTGACTGAATATCCTTTTTGGCTGAGCTACTTAATTTCTTGAGTTCATAGTATTTGAACAATAAAGTCTTTGCTTTATTGCCACGTTCTGTAAGTGAGTTTAGACTTATCTTTTCACCTTTATATTCAATAATAACGTCTGTGAGTTTTGTTGACTCATGATGTGGAGTGAGTTTTATTCCTTTATCTATGAATGCACGATGTATGCTTTCAACGTCATAATGCTCATCTTTAAGAATTTCTTTGATAAGGTTAATGAATATCTTTTTCTGTTCAGCCGTTTCTGGTCTGAGCTTCCTTGCTGCAGCAAGTGTATTGGTAGGTTCAAGAAACTTTCCGAAGTAAGGATGTTTTTCCATTTCTATGAGAATCATGTTCATTCTTTCTTTTGACATATGTAAGTCTAATTTTTTACCGTTGAAATCCAACGAACTCATTTCTAAGTGAAGGTGTGATTTATATTCTTTATTTACCGGGTCATACTTTATGTGAGGGAATGCTCCAAACAAGTGATTCATTTCTTGTTCGTTGGTAAATCTTTTGTAGAAGAAATCCCTCATGTCCAACAAGAGTTTTACTTGTTCAGACTCTGTAAGTTGTGCAGCTTCCTTTGGTGAAATTGTTAAGACATGGGAATAAGATAAATAAGCTTTTGCAATTTCTGCGACATCTGATTTTTTAGTACCATCAAGAGACTGGTTTTCCAAATACTTTCTCTTTAGCTCAGGTGATGCTAGTTCATCAAAGTGATTAGCAAATACCTTTGCAAACTCTTTAGCATATTCCTTTTTCTTTTCTTCGTATTCCGGCTTGCCGAAGTAAATGGAAGGCGAGGGTAGAGATACCGCATTGGTTAAAATAAGGGAAGGTGCATTTTGCACAACCCCTCTTTCAAACAATTCCAAGGATTCACTTATGTAATAAAATACAGCCGCTTCAAGTCCTTTCTTTCTATGGATAGTAGCTCTTGCCTTGTTAATTATTTTCTTACCATTCTTGGACTTCATGACCTTTTCTTTACCTTCGTGGTCTGGAGTCATTTCATGAGCCGTTGCCATTTTTAACCTCCGTGTTCTTTATTGATTTACCCACCTTCGTTTTTGCTTCAACAAACGTCTTCATCAGGTCCATTACACCTGTGGACTGACCTTTCAAAATTGCTTCATTAAGCCTATGGTTGTATTCATCAAGAATGGTCAACTCTGACATGATGTATTCGTATGTGGCCGGTTCAATAGTGGAAACACTGAATGCTAGATTTTCTTCTATAGCGTTTTTGAAAGCACGACGATTGTAAGGGTCATGTCTGTTTAAATTCTTTTTGAAATACTTGTTGTAGATAGGCTTATTCAGCCTTAAGCAAACATTGGCTTTGCTACCTTTGAGATTTTTATGTATGTCAATTTCTGAAAGACTTTCCTTCATGACTGTGGCGTTCTTACTGGTGTCCATACCGGATATAGTTTTTTTAGTTATCAAAGCTTCCACATTTTCTGTTAAAGCGGACGTTTGAGATATGAACACCTCAACGCAATCTTCAATGTGATTCGCTTTAACCTTGCTTCTGAGTTCTTCTAATTCTTTATAAGCAACTGGTACTGTACCGGACATCGCTCGGTCTTGAAGGGTAATGAAATTTTGGATTGCTTGGGTGATGCATTTTGATAGGTGATGTCTTATGTTTGACTCCATCTTTTTTAACGTATCACGCTGTAATGACTTACTGCTTAGAATGATTTGAAGCAACCCATTGAAGGTTGGTATTTTCATTGCTGCTTGAATTAGCTTCAATTGCTGCAAATAGTCAGGGTTAATGACTAAATCACATCGTTCTTTGGTTTTGGTGGACTTCTCCTGTTCGCTCATTTTATCTCCATGATTGTTATAATTGTAATCTAGCTTTAAGTTTTTCTATGTCTAAAAGCCCTGCTGATTTTAAGAGCTTTAATATTTCTTCTCTGGTCTTAACTGATTTTGCTTCTTCCATTATTTTGTCGATTACTTTGATGACCATCTTATTAGAGGCAACAACTAATTTATGTTCTTCGACCTTTTCTAAATATTCTCTAATAATGATGTCAAATGATTCCTTTTGTTCAGGTAGATGCATCACATCATATCCGTCCGCTTTTGCTTTTAAGATAGATGCTTCTATTCCGGCAATTGTCTTATCCAATTCTAGATTTTGCTTCTCATTTTTTCTTTTTAATGCTTTAAGCTCGTACTCGTTTTTACAAGCCAATGCTTTTACAGCTTCATCAGATTTTATGTTTGTCGTGCTCATGGTTCTCTCCAATATGGTTGATTTTATGGTTAATGATTAACCCTATAATATAAATACTATCACTAGTATTATAATAGTCAATAAACACAATCAATCATTGTGGTTGTGGATTAGCTTTTCTTATAGATTAATACCTAAATACTTAAAATTAACTCATACCAAGTGAAACGCGGTAGTAACTGTCTTGCCACACGGCAAAGACATACATCTTGCTTTAAGAACTTTTCTTGATTTGCGGTTATGCCGTGTGAACTTGCCGTGTAAGGGGTTGCCGTGTGGAAAGACTGAGGGTTGCCGTGTGGTGTTGCCGTGTAAAGCATAGGAAAAGCTATTCTGATAATTTGGCGTGTTGTGGTTGATAAAATTTGTGATTAATAAACAGACATTATAATGCTCTAATCTATTGAATTATAATATATGAGTGATATGATAATAATAACTAACAAATAAAATAACATGCTTAAATCATTCCGCTTCATTTATCTAATAGCATTATTCCCAATGATGGCTCCAATTTCTGTGGCTGACAGTGAAAGATTGTGTGTAGAAAAAAGCGGTCAGGTCATCGCAATTTTGTTGGGACATGACATTGCACCTAACGAAAAAAACAATGCTGGTAATGAGGCAAGCATGAACAAAAAGGGAGTATACAAATGAAAGAGTTAATCGGTAGTATCAAATCAAATTCTACGACAATAATTTTTGTCGCCGTTTGGTTTTCTTTAATACCATATTTTATATTGGTGGCAATGAAATACATTTTGGGATTTGGATTTTTGCAAATGTTCATTTCAATCGTGTTGGTTGAGATTATGATGATTTGCATTTTTCCTTTGTTCAAGAATCTAGGTGTAGTAGTGAAAGCAAATTTAATGATGAACGATAAAGAAGTCTACGATGGAAAATTAGATTTCAGAGCTTTTTCAAATAATAATAAAGGAGGTAAATAATGAAGCTAATAATTTACGCCACTGGGTTTGCTATTCCTTTTTTAGTCTTGTACATGATAACAGTAACACTCATTAATTTCATGGACTTAAATCCTCTAGGTCTTTTCACTTTCTTAATGATGTTAATAAACGTTAAGATAGCTCAAAAGATTTTGACAGTGATAATGGGTAACAGCAAAAAAGAAGATGAACAACTTATGAGAGAAATATGAAATGCATTAAAAAAATACTAGTTGGACTAGTCGCAATATTGGCAATCAACTGCTCATTCGCAGAAGAGATGTCTATAGATGAGATTTCTAGACAAGCGAGAGTTACACACGTTCCTGTTGATGTTACAGATGTTGATTTAAGTAAGCTTTCCGAAGGCGACATATCTGCAAACTATCTTCAAATAATCTGTTCACCATGCGTCATGCTTCCTGTCGTCAAACTCTATGCTGAATACAAAGGTTATCATCCAGATACTCACAAAGAGTCTGGAAGCCCGCTAGGTGCGGTTGTGGAGTCATGGACGCCCATACTATTGTCGTTTCTTGCTACATTCATTCTTCTGATTATTCTCTTCGCAATATTCTTAAAGATGCGAGGTGACAATAAGAATTTCATCCTAAAATTTACAATGATTACCCTGATTAGCTCACTTGTTTTACAACCAGTTATTTTATTTCAAATTGTGGGTGGAATTTCCTTAACGGCTTTTTCTGCTTGGAATTATGGCTCACGTACTGTTGACGTTAGAATGTATTCAAGTAATAAAGCTAAAGATTTAAATAAAGGTGCTTACATTGAGCAAACTACTCTCAATTATTACGACAATACTGATGGTAATTTAATTGCTAACGCAATAGTAGAAGATACTACTAAATCGACATTGCTTCACACACACGGTGATGAGATTGGCAAAGACGGTTGGTTTAATACAAAGTCTGATATTACTGTTGGTCAAGTTTTAGACATCATTCAAAATCAAATATCTGTTAAGCCTGTTGCTCAATATAAAGACGGTGTACCTGATTCCGTCAGTTTTGTGTGGAATGAAAATTTTGAAGAGTACACTGCAAAAAGATTTGGTGCTGCTAATATTCTTTTCCCGATTGAAGTCATGGTCAGTGATTCACAAATAGAAAGTCTCGACAATAGCTATATAAAGGATGTAAAGAAACAAGCTGATGCGGACGGACAAAAAGTATTCACTTCTGGTGGCTTCTACAACGAACTAAATCGTCTAGAAGGTGTGGCTTATGAATTGATAAGTGCGGGTGAAGCTAAAAAAGCAGAAAGCTATTATGATGCTAATATTGCTGATGCTGTAGCTACCGCAATGAAGGCAGGGTTGAAAACAATTTATGAGCGTTACAAGTCAGAAGGTTTGAGTGCAAATGAGTTAACGAGTATTTACCGTGCCTATGGAACACAATTCATAAAATCCGCAAACGGTATTAATACTAACCTTACCATCATCGGTAAGTGGAAATATGCTCAGAAAGCTCAAGCATATTTTAAGATTTATAATGGTTCAGAGAATTTTGAAAAATCAGTTAATAACAGAAAGCTCATTGATACTTTTAACTCGCTTGGTGCAGGAAATTCATGGGCTGATAGCTGGAGAATCTTTGGTTCAATAAATTGGCAATTCGTGACAATTTCAGGTGGAAAAGCTGTATTTACGGGAGTTGATGATACGGATACAGTTAAGATGGAAATGTTCAAAAACAAAGCGTCTGCTTCATTCGTTGCAATGAACCTTTTAAAGTCAAACATTATTCAAGGTGCGGATAATGGACAACGTGCATTTTCTGGCGAGCTAAACCCGTATGCAAGCATGATACAGGGGAACTGGGATATGGGTGCCTTAGCTGCTGTTGCTCTTAATACTGACGCTTTGGGTAAGCTTTTAAATGGTTCTGCATTGCTCAATTCATCATTCAGAAATGCTTACAACGTGACTCGTTATGTTGATGAGAATTCGGTTGGTGTAGACATGGTGAAAATTTTAGGTGAAGGCATTACTAAAGATGCTCTCTTAGATGCACGTTATACTTACATTACTGACAATTACAAACGTCTTATTTTTGACCAAATTGCATCTGCTAAGCAAGCTGTCAATGTGAAGTCACATCAACAAGCTAAAACCTCAACGGGTGGTTCAAGCATTGGAGATACTTTTATATCATTTATGCAAAATCGTTCTTCTATTTTAACCAACTTCAAAGAAGACACTGGTTTACCGCACAACATGTCTATCACCGAAGGTCTTAGATACTGTAATGTTAACAAAGCTGAATGTGATGCTAAATCTACGGGTACTGTGTCTGGTTTATACAGACCAGATTTTCTAG
>Ga0160447_100435_pt1 | contig 20387 bp, 19 predicted proteins | sample HID1973K_E1MG_FD_108222 | JGI IMG/M metagenome (GOLD analysis project Ga0160447, IMG submission 108222) | Enriched mosquito-associated microbial communities from UW Madison campus, WI, USA - HID1973K_E1 MG | ecosystem: Host-associated > Arthropoda: Insects > Digestive system > Unclassified ...
AGGCACAGCGCGTCGTAGCTGGAAACTTCCATACGGATTTTCAGCGAGCGACCCAGGTCGTTGGCCGCCTTGATCAGCTGGAAGTTCAGGTGCGTGCCGCTGCGCAGCGTGACGTATTCGTGGTCCAGGGTTTCGTTGAAACCGACGGATTCTCTCCCGGCCAGCGGGTGATCGTTGGGCACCAGCAATACCAGGCGGTCGTTGCGAAACGGGAAGACCTCGATGTCGGCGCCATGGGGCAGGCGCGTGAAGATGCCGATGTCAGCGCGGTTTTCCGCCACGGCGTTGGTGATCGCCAGGCTCTGCTGCTCTTCAAGCCCGACGTTGATCCGCGGATACAGCGCCATGAACGATTTGATCAGGCTCGGCATGAACTGGGTGATCGCGGAAATATTGGCCAGCACATGGACCGAGCCGCGACGCCCATGGGAGTAGTCGCGCATCTGCACGACGATTTCGTTGAGGTTGTTCAGGGCGCTACGGGCCATGAACAGCAACGACAGACCCGCGTCGGTCGGCGTGATGCCCTTGTTGGTGCGGTTGAGCAGTCGAGAGTCGAGCAACTCTTCCAGCTCGCTCAGTCGCTTGCTCACCGCTGCCGCCGCAATGTGTTCACGCTTGGCGGCGGCTGCGATGGTGCCTTCTTCGACGACACTGACGAACAGGCGCAACGAGACGGGATCGAGCTTCATGTGAGGTACCGGGCGTGCTGGCCAGAATGGCCGCCATAGTACCTCGTCCGTCATCGACTCAGAACGCGCCGGACAACAGATGCCCTGCGTTCGGCACCTGGGCCTTCAGACCGAGGGTCTTGAGCATCTGATAGACAGTGGCGACCGACGCCGACAGCACTGGCCTGTCGAGACGATCCTGTACGACCTGGATAGCAGGCAGAGACGGCATCTGCACGCAGCACGACAGCACCACGCCATCGGCTTGTCCGATGTTCAACTTGTCGGCGTGGGCGACAAGGTTCATGGGGTCCAGACGGCCGACCTCAAGGTTGTCCGAAACTTCCAGGCTGATGGAATCGACCACTTCGATACCGGCCGCTTCGATGTAGTCGATGACCTGTTGGGTCAGTGGTTTCATGTACGGCGTGATGATCGAGACCTTCTTGTAGTTCAGCAGGTTCAGGCTGTCGATCAGAGCGCCAGCAGAGCTGAGCACCGGAGCATTTGACTTGTTGCCAACGACGGTTTTGCCGAGGCGCTCCTGCGAGACTTTGTGATAGCCCGCGCCTTGGCACATGATCGCCACCAGACACGCGTAGGCCATCACATCCACGCGTGCGTCGCTCAGCTCCAGCGCGCAACGGTCGCTGTCGATGTCCATCTTTTTCAGCTCTTCGGGGCTGACATGCATCATGCGCATGCGCGAGGAATGGAACGTGAAACGCTCTTCCGGAAACAGCGAATAGCGTGAGGTCAACATCGCCGGAATTTCGGTTTCCATGGTGGTGTTGGAGCTGGGGACGATTTGGCCGATTCGAAAGTTTTTCATGAAGTGCTCCTTTCATTTCGCCAGGGGCGAGGGGTCAAGTGCGACCGATGTTAGGAGTGACGACAGAGGGCGTATATCAGGCATTGGCGAGCCTGCCATCGCGGATGGCGATGGCAATGGCAATGGCAATGGCAATGGCAACTACAAGGGGAGCGCATCCTTGCCTGAAGACTGCGCATTCGCCAGCAGGATCTCGGCAAACTCCGACGCGGCGCCCAGAAGCGGCTCACCTCGGCGCGTCAGGATTCCGTAATCCTGGGGCGCCAGTTTCAGCGGCGTGTTCAGCACTTTCAGCAGCCCGGTGTCGAGATGTGGTTGAGCCATGGAAGCGGGCAGCATGGCGATCATCGGGCCGGACTGCAGGACTTGCAGGAAGGTCTGCATGGAGATGGTATCGATGGTGTTCTTTGGCGTAGGGATACCGGCCTGGGCAAAGGCCTGTTCCATGCGAGCGCGAATCGGGGTACCCACCGGGTAGAGAATCCACGGCCATTTGCCCAGTTCCTGCAAGGGCGTCTGCTCCAGTTCCGTCAAGGGATGACGACTGTTGACCACCATACAGAACGGCTCCGGCGCCAGCGCCTGGAAATCATAGACCTGCTGCTGGTTTTCGTCGGTGTAACGGGCCACCGCCAGATCGAGCTTCTTGTCGTCCAGCATCTCCATCAGGTGATCGCTGGTCTGCTCGACGATCTCGATGGACAACAACGGCCAACGCTGCTTGAGCTGGACGATGGCATCCGGCAACACCACCGCCGTGGCCGCGAAGATCGCACCGACCTTGAGAAACCCATGCCCGCCTTCGCGCAGGCTGCTGATCTGATCGACGAATTTGTTCGCGTCGTTCAGCGCGATCTGCGCGTAGCGCACCACATGTTCGCCCAGTGCCGTGGGCGGCATATTGCGCGGCAGGCGCTCGAACAGATCGAAGCCCATCAACCGCTCGATTTCGCGCAGCATCTTGCTGACCGCAGGCTGGCTGAGGTTCATGTGCTGCGCGGCTGCGTGCATGTTGCGAGTGCGCGCCAACGTGTCGATGAGCACTAGATGCTTGAACTTCAGCCAATTACAGACCGTCGAGAAGGAAATGTCAGACATGAGTGCGCTCTCAATTCGCGATAACCCAGTGTTATCGATAATTGAGCAGATGTCATTGGAGTTTATCGGCGCGGCTGATTAGGGTCGGCAGAACAAGCATAAAAATCATTGAGGACTCGCCCATGCCTATTCATCTCACCCCTGAAAATACCCTGCCAGCCGACGGCCTGAACGGCACGTTGATTGGCCGTGCCTGGGTGCCCGGCAAGGTCAGTGGGCCTTCACCTGTGGTGTTGCGCAGTGACGGGGTGTTCGATTTATCGACGCGCTTCGCGACCCTGAGCGAGTTGCTTGAATCCGAGTCCCCACTCAAGGCGGTACGCGAAACCCAGGGCACGTTGATCGCCAGCGTCGAAGAACTGCTGGCCAATTCGACCACCCGCCCTGATACAAGCAAGCCTTTCCTGCTCGCCCCCGCCGACCTGCAAGTCATCAAGGCGGCCGGGGTGACCTTCGCCGCCAGCATGATCGAACGGGTGATCGAAGAGCAGGCCGCAGGCGACCCGGCCAAAGCGCAAAACGTGCGCGCCATCGTACACAACGCAATTGGCGACAACCTGCGCAGCATCAAGCCGGGCTCCGAGCAGGCCAGCACACTCAAGGCGTTGCTGATCGAGCAGAAAATGTGGTCGCAATACCTGGAAGTGGGCATCGGCCCGGACGCGGAAATCTTCACCAAGGCGCCGGTGCTCGCGGCAGTCGGCAGCGGCAGTCAGATCGGCATTCATCCCAAGTCCGAATGGAACAACCCGGAGCCGGAAGTGGTACTGGCCGTGAACAGCCGCGGCACGATTCATGGCGCAACCCTGGGAAACGACGTCAATCTTCGCGATTTCGAAGGCCGCAGCGCGCTGCTCTTGAGCAAAGCCAAGGACAACAACGCCTCGTGCTCGATTGGCCCGTTCATTCGCCTGTTCGACGAAACGTTTTCGATGGACGATGTGCGTAACTGCGTCGTGGATTTGCAGGTCAAAGGCGACGACGGCTACGTAATGAAGGGCTCAAGCTCGATGTCGCAGATCAGCCGCGATCCTGAAGACATTGCCGCACAGACCTTGAACGCCAACCATCAATATCCCGATGGCTTCCTGCTCTATCTGGGCACCCTCTTCGCTCCGACAGAAGACCGCGATCACGTGGGCGGCGGTTTCACCCACAAGCTCGGGGATCAGGTCAGTATCAGCAGTCGCCTGCTAGGCGGCCTGCACAATGAAGTGACCCACAGCAGTCAGGCGACGCCGTGGACCTTCGGGGTGGGCGCGTTGATTCGCAACCTCGCGGCGCGCGATCTGCTGACGCGCTGACCGCCAGGGACCATCGCACGACCCACAATTCCAAGAGAGACCCGAACCATGTCCGATACGCCCAAACGCCCCCTGCGCAGCCAGCAATGGTTCGACGACCCGGATCACGCCGACATGACCGCGCTCTATGTCGAGCGCTACATGAACTACGGCCTGACCCGCGAAGAACTGCAATCCGGCCGCCCGATCATCGGCATCGCCCAGACCGGCAGCGACCTTGCACCGTGCAATCGGCATCACCTGGAGCTTGCTCAACGGGTAAAGGCGGGAATCCGCGATGCGGGCGGGATTCCCATGGAATTTCCGGTGCATCCCATGGCCGAGCAGACGCGCCGTCCGACCGCTGCGCTGGATCGAAATCTGGCGTATCTGGGCCTCGTCGAAATCCTCCATGGCTACCCGCTCGACGGCGTCGTCCTGACCACCGGCTGCGACAAAACCACCCCGGCTTGCCTGATGGCCGCTGCCACCACTGACCTGCCGGCCATCGTGCTGTCGGGTGGGCCGATGCTCGACGGTCGCCATAAAGGTGAACTGATCGGTTCCGGGACGGTGCTCTGGCATGCGCGCAATCTGCTGTCGGCGGGTGAGATCAACTACGAAGGCTTCATGGAGATGACCACCGCAGCATCGCCTTCGGTGGGCCACTGCAACACCATGGGTACGGCGCTGTCGATGAACGCGCTGGCCGAAGCGCTGGGCATGTCACTGCCCGGCTGCGCAAGCATTCCAGCGGCTTATCGCGAGCGCGGCCAGATGGCCTACATGACCGGCAAACGCATTTGTGATCTGGTGCGCGAGGACGTTCGTCCCTCGCAGATCATGACCCGCGAAGCGTTCGAGAACGCGATTGCGGTCGCCTCGGCGTTGGGCGCGTCGAGCAACTGTCCGCCCCACCTGATTGCCATCGCCCGCCACATGGGCGTCGATTTGAGCCTGAACGACTGGCAGCGCATTGGCGAAGACGTCCCGTTGTTGGTCAATTGCATGCCCGCCGGGAAATACCTGGGGGAAGGCTTCCACCGCGCCGGCGGCGTTCCGGCCGTGATGCACGAACTGCAAAAAGCCGGAAAACTGCATGAAGACTGTGGTTCAGTCTCGGGGAAAACCATCGGTGAGATCGTGCGCAATGCCGTTGCCCATGACGTCGACGTGATTCGCCCCTACGAAGATCCGCTCAAGCACCGCGCCGGTTTCATCGTGCTCAGCGGCAACTTCTTCGACAGCGCGATCATGAAGATGTCGGTGGTCGGCGAGGCGTTTCGCAAGACCTATCTGTCCGAGCCCGGCGCGGAGAACAGCTTCGAAGCGCGAGCGATTGTGTTCGAAGGGCCGGAGGACTATCACGCCCGCATCAACGATCCGTCGCTGGACATCGATGAGCGCTGCATTCTGGTGATTCGCGGTGCGGGCACGGTGGGTTATCCGGGCAGCGCGGAAGTGGTGAACATGGCGCCACCGGCCGAGCTGATCAAGCGCGGTGTCGACTCATTGCCGTGCCTGGGAGATGGTCGTCAGAGCGGCACATCGGCCAGCCCGTCGATCCTCAATATGTCGCCGGAGGCGGCCGTCGGAGGGGGGCTGGCGCTGCTGAAAACCAACGACCGCCTGCGGGTGGACTTGAATAGCCGCAGCGTCAACGTGCTGGTCAGCGACGAAGAAATGGCCGAGCGCCGCGCGCAGTTCGAGCCGAAAATGCCTGCTTCGCAAACCCCTTGGCAGGAGCTATACCGCCAGTTGGTCGGGCAGTTATCCACCGGAGGTTGCCTGGAACCCGCGACCTTGCATTTGCGAGTGATCGCCAGAAGCGGCGAGCCTCGGCATTCGCATTGAGCCAGCCTTTTTGATCGGACTGCGCCAACGACCTGTAGGGGCGCGCTTGCCCGCGAAAGATTGATCTATCGACAAAAATACGTCGAATGGACCCGGTCTTCGCGGCCAAGCGCGCCTACAGGCTTCGTGCCGATGTTGTGATGGAGCCATTTACAACAACTTCGGCAACCCCCTCTCCATCTCCACAAACCTTGCTTTCAACATCGAGTGCAACTGCTGCACGGCGGGCGAAAACTGTTTGCGGTGTGGGTAAACCAGATTCACTGGCGCGGGTTCGCCGGGATAATCCGGGAGTAGCGATTCGAGCCTTCCGGCCAGCACGTCATCCCGCACGTCCACCCACGACTTGTACGCGATGCCCTCGCCAGCCACCGCCCATCGACGCACCAGATCCGCGTCGTCGGTGAGCAGTGGGCCGGAAACGCTCAAGACCCGACCGCCCACCGGCCATTTGTCATAGACCCGCCCGTGGAGGATGTACATGAGGCAGTCGTGGCGCAGCAGATCATCGGACACCTGCGGGCGACCCTTGCGTGCCAGGTAGTCGGGCGATGCCACCAGCACCCGGCGATTCCACGGAGCGAGCGGCAAGGCAATGTAATTGGCGTCTTCGATCACGCCGCTGCGAATCGCCACATCCACCGGATCCCGAAAAATGTCGGCCACTTGGTCGGAGACGAACAGGCGCAGCGTCAGCGCGGGGTGCTGCCGACGAAAATCGCTCAGCCACTCCAACATCACGTTGCGCCCCAGATCGGATGGCATCGCCACTTGCAGCGAGCCTTGCAGTTCCGAACTCTCTCGGCGCAGCTTTTCCCGCCCCTCTCTCAAGGCATCGAGCACGGTCTGCGCGGTCGGCAAGTACTGCTCGCCTTCAGCGGTCAGACGCAGGCTGCGGGTGGAGCGGGCGAACAGGCGAATGTCCAGCTCGCGCTCCAGACGCTTGATAGCAGCAGCCACCTGTCCCGGCAGCAGATCCACCTCTCGCGCCGCATTGGAAAAGCTGCCCAGCGCAGCGGTACGAATGAACAGCGCCAGATCATCGATGCGGATCATTTTCACTCCAGCTGTGAAAGTGTTGACGCATTGTGCGGGTTTTTCCCAGCGATGGAGAAGAACAAGATAGACCCAACTTCTAGCCATTTCGTCTTCAAGAGAGAACCCCATGAAAGCCATCGCCTTTACTCAGCACGGTCTGCCCATCGAAGATCCCAAATCACTGATGGACATGGACCTGCCAAAACCGACGCCCGGCCCGCGCGATCTGCTGGTCGAAGTCCGCGCGATTTCGGTCAACCCGGTGGACACCAAGATCCGTGCAGGCTCGGCGGCCACCGATCCGAAGGTTGTGGGCTGGGACGCGGTCGGAATCGTTCGCGAAACCGGCAGCGACGTCACGCTGTTCAAGGTCGCAGACGAGGTCTTCTACGCAGGCTCCATTGCTCGCCCCGGCAACTACAGCGAATTCCACCTGGTGGATGAGCGCATCGTCGGCAGCAAGCCCAAATCCATCGACAACGCCCACGCCGCTGCACTTCCGCTCACCTCGATCACTGCCTGGGAGTTGCTGTTCGACCGCCTTGGCGTGCAGGAAGGCGGCGGTGAAGGCGACAGCCTGCTGATCATCGGCGCAGGCGGTGGCGTGGGATCGATTCTGGTCCAACTCGCCCGTCAGCTGACCAGACTGACCGTCATCGGCACCGCTTCACGCCCGGAAACCCAGGACTGGGTGAAAAGCCTTGGCGCACATCATGTGATCGACCATAGCCAGCCGCTGGTTGAGCAACTGGAAAAGATCGGCGTCGGCCAGGTCAGCCATGTCGCCAGCCTCACCCACACCGACAGCTACTTCCCGCAACTGATCGACGCCCTGCGCCCACAAGGGCAACTGGCGCTGATCGACGACCCGAAAACCCTCGACGTGGTGCCGATGAAACGCAAGGCGCTGTCGCTGCACTGGGAACTGATGTTCACCCGCTCGCTGTATGAAACCCCGGACATGATCGCCCAGCATGAGCTGCTCAATCGCGTGTCAGCCCTGATCGACCAAGGCGTGCTCAAGACCACCCTGGGCGAGCATTTCGGCGTCATCAACGCCGCAAACCTGCGCCGAGCCCATGCCGTGATCGAAAGCGGCAAGGCCCGCGGCAAGATCGTGCTCGAAGGGTTCTGATCCAACTGTTCATCCAACTTGCTGCATGTGAAGATCGGCGCCCCGTCGGCGCCGGCTTTCGCCCCCTCATTTCTCGCTTCGGCACTTTTTACTCAGGAGATCACCCGTGCAACTCACCGCACTCGCCAAATCCCGCTACACCACCAAGGCGTTCGACAACAGCCGCAAGATCCCGCAGGAAGCCATCGAGACCCTGCTCGACCAGTTGCGCCACAGCCCGTCATCAGTGAACTCCCAGCCATGGCATTTCATCGTCGCGTCTGACGAGCAGGGCAAGGCACGTCTGGCAAAGGGCGCAGAAGAGGGATTTGCCTACAACGAAGCCAAGATCCTCAATGCCTCCCACGCCATCGTCCTGTGCACTCGCACCGAAATGACGGAAGAACACCTGCAAAGCGTTCTGGCCCAGGAGGAGCAGGACGGGCGTTTCCCGAATGCCGACGCCAAGGCCGGACAGAACAACAGCCGTCGTGGCTACGTGAACATGCACAAGCATGACCTCAAAGACGTACAGCACTGGATGGAAAAGCAAACCTATCTGGCCCTCGGCACCCTGCTGCTGGGCGCTGCATCGCTGGGTCTGGACGCTACGCCGATGGAAGGTTTCGACTTCAAGAAACTCGACGCCGAACTGGGCCTGCGCGAGAAAGGTTTCACCAGTCTGGTCATCGTCGCGTTGGGGTATCGCAGCGAAACCGACTTCAATGCCAAATTGCCGAAGTCGCGTCTGCCGGCCGAGACGGTGTTTACCTATCTATGAATCTGTAGTGGCGTAGCAGCACGGCTTGCTAACGGTATCGATCTTGAGAACGCCACCGCCGGCAAGCCGTGCTGCTACGCAGTGAAGTCGCTGGCGAGCGGTCGTTTGGCGCTAACCACCCATTCCACCCGGCACCTCTCATTTGCCCCAATGCCCTCGCTCTGCTAGTGTCGCGCCGGTTTAACGTCTACCGGGATAGCCGCCATGGCCCGCAAGAAAGCTGCACTGGATTTCGAACAGTCCCTCACGGATTTGCAAACGCTGGTCGAGCGTCTGGAGAACGGCGAGCTGTCGCTGGAAGATTCGTTGACGGCCTTTGAACAGGGAATTCGCCTGACCCGCGAGTGCCAGAGCGCCTTGGCGCAGGCCGAGCAGAAGGTCCAGGTATTGCTGGAGCGCGATGGCGAACTGGCAGAGGAACCCTTCGACGCGGAACAGCCCGAATGATCGCCGAATATCAGGCCCTCAGTCAGGCTCGCGTCAACGCGGCGCTCGACAGCCTGTTCAACGCCCCGGCCCCCGAACTGACCCGCCTTTACGAAGCCATGCGTTACAGCGTCACCAATGGCGGCAAGCGCGTGCGCCCGTTGCTGGTCTACGCCGCCTGCGAGGCTCTGGGCGGTGATGCAGAGCACGCCAACGGCGCAGCCTGCGCGGTTGAATTGATTCACGCGTATTCGCTGGTACACGACGACCTGCCAGCCATGGACGACGACGACCTGCGTCGCGGCCTGCCAACCACTCACAAGGCCTTCGATGAAGCCTGCGCGATTCTGGCCGGTGATGGCCTGCAAAGCCTGGCGTTCAGCGTGCTGACCGACAGCAAGCTGACACCCCAGGACGCCAATACGCGGCTCAAGATGGTCGCCACCCTCGCCCACGCCGCAGGCCCTGCCGGCATGGTCGGCGGGCAAGCCATCGATCTGGGTTCGGTAGGCCTGAAGCTCGATCAGAAGGCGCTGGAATTCATGCACCGGCACAAGACCGGCGCATTGATCGAAGCGAGCGTCAAACTTGGCGCCCTGGCCAGCGGTCAGGCAACGCAGGTTCAACTCGACGCTTTACAGATCTACGCCCGCGCCATCGGCCTGGCGTTTCAGGTGCAGGACGACATTCTCGACGTCGAAAGCGATACCGCGACCCTCGGCAAACGCCAGGGCGCCGATATTGCCCGTGACAAGCCGACCTATCCTGCATTGCTGGGCCTCGAAGAAGCCAAGCAATACGCGCTGGAGTTGCGCGATCAGGCGCTGGTGGCCCTGCGACCTTTCGACGCGGCGGCAGAGCCGCTGCGCGCATTGGCGCGCTATATTGTCGAACGCCGTAACTGATAGCTCCGGCTGCACCCTGTCCCGGCGCTCATCAAACAATGACCCGGCAAACACGCCCTGTAGCAGCACGGCTTGCCGGCGGTCTCGTCCATAAGATCGCTACCGCCGGCAAGCCGTGCTGCTGCGAGGCATGAGGCATTCCAACCACGCCGATTTGAGCATCCATCGGCTGCTGTTCATGTGCAGCTTGCGATGCATCAGGTAAACTGCCGCCTCTTTTACTTATAACGATTCGCCTGATGCCCACGACGTTCAAAGAGATTCCCCGCGAGCGCCCGTCCACGCCACTGCTCGACAAAGCAGCGACGCCGGACGGCCTGCGCCGGTTAGGTGAAGCAGAGCTCGAAGCCCTGGCTGATGAACTGCGCCTGGAGCTGCTCTATACCGTTGGCCAGACCGGGGGACACTTCGGTGCCGGCCTTGGTGTCATTGAGCTGACCGTTGCACTGCATTACGTCTTCGATACCCCCGACGACCGGCTGGTCTGGGACGTCGGGCATCAGGCGTATCCGCACAAGATCCTCACCGGTCGCCGCGAAAAAATGTCGACCCTGCGCCAGAAAGGCGGTGTGGCCGCTTTCCCGCGTCGCAGCGAGAGCGAGTACGACACCTTTGGCGTCGGTCACTCCAGCACCTCCATCAGCGCCGCGCTGGGCATGGCCATTGCCGCCCGGCTGCAAGGCAGCGAACGCAAGTCCATCGCCGTCATCGGTGACGGCGCGCTGACAGCGGGCATGGCCTTCGAGGCGTTGAACCACGCCCCTGAGGTCAACGCCGACATGCTGGTGATCCTCAACGACAACGACATGTCGATCTCACGCAACGTCGGCGGGCTGTCGAACTACCTGGCGAAGATTCTTTCCAGCCGCACTTACGCCAGCATGCGCGAAGGCAGCAAGAAAGTGTTGTCGCGTCTTCCCGGCGCCTGGGAAATCGCCCGTCGCACCGAAGAGTACGCCAAAGGCATGCTGGTGCCCGGCACCCTGTTTGAAGAATTGGGCTGGAACTACATCGGCCCTATCGACGGCCACGATTTGCCGACGCTGATCGCCACCCTGCGCAACATGCGCGACCTCAAGGGCCCGCAGTTCCTGCATGTGGTCACCAAGAAGGGCAAGGGTTTCGCGCCAGCCGAAGTCGATCCGATCGGCTACCACGCCATCACCAAACTCGACCCGCTGGATGCTCCCGCCGCGCCGAAAAAGGCCAGCGGACCGAAGTATTCCGGTGTGTTCGGCCAGTGGCTGTGCGACATGGCCGACGCCGACGAGCGTCTGGTCGGCATTACCCCGGCGATGAAAGAAGGCTCTGATCTGGTGGCGTTCAGCGAACGTTACCCGGAGCGCTATTTCGACGTCGCCATCGCCGAACAGCATGCCGTGACGCTGGCCGCTGGCATGGCCTGTGAAGGCGCCAAACCGGTGGTGGCGATTTATTCGACTTTCCTGCAGCGCGGCTACGACCAACTGATTCACGACGTCGCGGTGCAGAACCTCGACGTGCTGTTCGCCATTGACCGCGCCGGTCTGGTCGGCGAAGACGGCCCGACCCATGCGGGCAGCTTCGATCTGTCCTACTTGCGCTGCATCCCCGGCATGTTGGTGATGACACCGAGCGACGAGAACGAACTGCGCAAGATGCTCAGCACCGGTCACCTGTTCAATGGCCCGGCCGCCGTGCGCTATCCGCGTGGCACCGGCCCGAACGCCGTGATCGACAACAGCCTCGAGCCGCTGGAAATCGGCAAGGGGATCATCCGCCGTCAAGGCAGCAAAGTCGCCATGCTGGTGTTCGGCGTGCAACTGGCCGACGCGCTCAAGGTCGCTGAAAAGCTCGATGCCACCGTCGTCGACATGCGTTTCGTCAAACCCATGGACGAGGCGCTGGTGCGCGAAGTGGCCGCTAGCCACGACCTGCTGGTGACCATCGAAGAAAACGCCATCATGGGCGGCGCGGGCGCTGCGGTCAGCGAGTTTCTGGCGCGGGAGAACATTCTCAAGTCGGTGCTGCATCTGGGCTTGCCGGATGTGTACGTCGAACACGCGAAGCCTGCACAGATGCTGGCTGAATGTGGACTGGATGCGGAAGGGATCGAAGCGTCCATTGCCGAGCGCCTGCGGAAAATCTAACCATTGATCGTTCCCACACTCTGCGTGGGAATGCATCCCATGACGCTCCGCGTCATTCTGCGCTGGACGCAGAGCGCCCGGGGCAGCGTTACCACGCGGAGCGTGGGAACGATCACTGAAACGAACGAACATGAACCTGCACCGCCTCGCCCTTACCCTTTCGCTGCTACCCGTCACCCAAGCCTTCGCCGATCTGCCTGATCGGGAACAGGCCCTGAAACTGTCCGACGTGGTCATCAGTGCCAACCGCCAGGTCGAGCAGCGCGACGCCAGTACCGCCGCCAACACCGTGTTCACCCGCGACGACATCGAGCGCCTGCAACCCAGCAACGTAACCGACCTACTCAATCGCGTGCCGGGCGTCCAGGTTTCACCAAGCGGCGGGCGGGGCAGTCTGCCGGGTATCTACATTCGCGGAACCAAAGCGGCACAAAGTCTGGTGTTGGTCGACGGGCAGCGCATCGCCAACGCCACTTCTGCCGACAGCGCGTTGCAGTACCTCAACGTCGACCAGATCGAGCGTGTGGAAGTCCTGCGTGGTTCGCGCTCGGTCATCTATGGGGCGGACGCCATCGGCGGGGTCATTCAGATATTCACCCGGCGCGGCGCCGAGCAGGGCCTCCAGGCGCGACTGCACAGCGGGTTTGGTAACCGTGACACCTGGCAGCAGAGCCTCGGTTTATCCGGTGGCGATGACCAGACCCACTTCAATCTCAGCACCAGCCTCGACGAAACTGCCGGCATCGACCGCACCGGACCCTCATTCGCCAGCGATGCAGACCACGATGCCTATCGCAACAAGTCCTACAGCGTGAACCTCAGCCACTGGCTGACCGACGATGTGGAAATCGGCTTCAACGCGCTGGATAACAAGGGCAAAACCGAATTCGACAATCCTTTCGGCCTGTTCGACCCCGTCACGTTCAACAGCGTCGGCCAGCAGCAATACAGTGATTTCGAACTGAGCACGCTGGGCACCTACCTGGATGCGCGAATCAACGACCGCTGGAAAACCCGCCTTGAACTCGGCCACAGCGAAAACCGCGAGAAAACCTTCGACAAGCTCAGCGACGACCGCTACGTGTTCAACACCTACCGCGATTCGGTGAACTGGCAGAACGACCTGACCCTCAATGATCGCAACAGCTTGATGCTGGGCGGCGACTGGTATGAAGACCGGGTCAACAGCAGCACGCGATTCGACGAAGACAGCCGCTGGAACCGGGCCGCGTTCATTCAGCATCGTTACAAGGGCGAAGGGTTTTCCACCGAACTGGGGCTGCGCCACGATGACAACCAGCAGTTCGGCAGCCAGAACACCTGGAGCGGCACGCTGACAGTGCCACTCAACGAGGCTAACGACGTGCTGCTTTCCTACAGCGAAGGCTTCCGCGCGCCCACGTTCAATGATCTGTATTACCCGGGGTTCAGCAACCCGAATCTCAAGCCCGAGCACTCCAAGAGCTACGAAGTGCAATGGCGCAGTCGTCTGAGCGACTCCAGCAGGTTCGAAGCGTCTCTGTACCGAACCGATCTCAAGGATGCGATTGCCCTGGACGCCGACTTCAGTCCACAGAACATTGAATCAGCGCGAATCAACGGCCTTGAAGCGTCGCTTGAGCAGCGACTGTTCGGCTGGACCGGCAAACTCGGCGCTTCGATCATCGACCCCCGAGACCGCGACACCGGCCACACGCTCAATCGCCGGGCGCGCCGTACGATGAATCTTGATCTTGATCGCCAGTTCGATCGCCTTGGCGTCGGCGCCAGCTGGCAAGCGGTCAGCGACAGCTACAACGACGAAGCCAACACCCAGTGCATCGGCGGTTACGCGCTGTTCAGTTTGCGCAGCAGCTGGAAGGCCAGTGACGAAGTGAAGCTGGAGTTCAAGCTGGACAACGCGCTGGACAAGCGCTACAGCCGCACGCTGTACAGCTATGACGGCAGCAATTACGGGTATCGCGAAGAAGGCCGGACCTGGATGTTCGGCGTGACCTGGACGCCGGAGCTGTGACTGTTCACCTGTAGGAGCGCGCTTGCCCGCGATGGTGGTAGGTCTGCGACGAATGCGCCAGCTGATGAATCGAACTCGCGGGCAAGCGCGCTCCTACAATCGGTATCAGCGGTTTGGCGAAAGGACTTCACACAATTTCGCCACCGCCTCCAGCATCTGCCCGCTGGCCCGTTCCAGGCCTTTGTCAGGCACCGCCAACAGATGCTGCGTTTTGACGGCCTTTAGCTGCGGCCAGTTGTTCCAAGCCTTCAACAACCGGGGATCGCTCGCCAGGATCAACTCAGGATCGCGCTGTAAAACCGCTTCCAGACTCACCTGCGGCGCTGGCTGATTCAGGTCATCAAACACATTACGCGCGCCACATACGCTCAACGCGTCACTGATGATCTGTCCGCCCCCAACCGTATACAGCGGCTGATCCCACACCTGGTAGAACACGCTCATCGGCACGTCGCGGTGATAACGCTGGCGCAACTCGGTCAGCCGCTGATGAAAATCTCCCGCGACCTTGCGCCCGCGCTCGCCACGCCCCAGACGCTCGCCAATCTGCTCGATCTGATCTGCCAGTTGGTCCAGCGAATGCGGCTCGGCCGTGAAGGTCGGGATGTGCATGCGGCGCAACTGATCGCGCTGGGCAACGCTGACACTGCCCGGCCAGAGCAGCAAAAGATCGGGTTGTAAACTCAGCAAACGCTCCATTTCCAGCTGCCCGTAATGCCCAACCGTCGGCACTGCCGCGACCTGAGCCGGACGCTCTCCACCATCGAGCACGCCGACCAGCAGGTCCGCCGCATCCAGCTCAACGACGATTTCAGTCAGCGAAGGCGCGAGGCTGATCACGCGCTCGGCGGCTAGACTCTGCCCGGCCATCAGTATCAGCACAGAGGCAATGAGCAGGCGCATCAGGCTAACTGGCGTGGAATGCGATAGAGGTACAAGAGAACGACGCTGGACAGCGCGAGCAAAGCCAGTGCAACGGCTTCCAGATCGGCGAACACGGCCAGCGCCGCAATCCATGCGGGGAGACCGGCATACAGGAATGCCATGCGCCGATCGGCTGCGAGGCGTAGCCAGGCAGCAGGTTCTTCAGGGCTATCCAGCGCTTTCTGGGTAGTGACCAACGATCGCTTGTAGACGCCGAATGGCTTGAGACTGAGGAACATCGAGGCGATGCCTGCGATGAACAGTGGCATGGCGAACACCGACGGAGTGCTCGCCCTGTCGCCGCCGAAAAACACGCAGACCACCAGCAGCGGCCCCAGCGTCAATGCCAGTTGCCGCCACCACGCCAGCGCCAGACGACGGCGCACGTTGCCGCGTGTCACGCCGGATCGACCTCGCTCTGATGTTCGTTGCCCATCATGTGGCCGAGCTTGCCGGCTTTGGTCGCCAGATACAGCTTGTTGTGCGGGTTGTGGCCGGTGTGCAACGGTACGCGCTCGGCAACGGTGATACCCATGTCGGTCAAGGCTTTGACCTTGCGCGGGTTGTTGGTCATAAGACGCAGCGACTTGATGCCCAGATGCTCGAGCATCGGCGAGCAAATGGCGTAATCGCGCTGGTCAGCGGCGAAACCCAGGCGTTCGTTCGCTTCCACGGTATCAGCACCGCCATCCTGCAACTCATAGGCACGGATCTTGTTCATCAAGCCGATGCCGCGTCCTTCCTGACGCAAGTACAACAGAACACCCCGGCCTTCGGCAGCAATGGCACGCAACGCAGCTTCGAGCTGGGAGCCGCAATCGCAACGCTGGCTGAACAAGGCGTCGCCAGTCAGACACTCGGAATGCACCCGACCGAGAACAGGGGCGCCATCCGATACATCGCCAAGGGTAAGGACTACGTGCTCGCGACCAGTTTCCTGCTCAAGAAAGCCGTTCATTTTGAAGGTGGCAAAAGGGGTAGGCAGCTTGGAAGCCGCGACAAATACGACGGGCACCGTGTGCTCCTGATCAGTATGAGGGCTGGAAATTAGCAAGGCGGCATTGTAACAGCAGGTTCTCGCAGGCGCTTAGGCTGAATTGTCGGCCATTCAGATCAGGAAGTTTGATCATTGAATGGCCCCGGTCTTGCCCGCACCTTCATCTGCATCGAACGGATAAGGTTGTTTCCAATGGGCGAAGATTGGCCTCAGCTTGCCGGAGCGCACCAGTTGGGCCATGCGCTGATCGAACAGATCACGCAGGAAATGTCCTCGGGCATTGTCGGCAAAGCTCAGAAACAGTGGGATCGAGGTCAGATACGTCGTACGAAAACGTTGCGGCTCCCTGGTCTGCCCAAGGATGAAATCCACTTCGGGCTTGGCGTCGATGTACAGATCAGCGCGGGAGTGATCGAGCATCGACAGAATGTGATCGCGTCTGGCGATCTCATTGAAATGCAGCACATTGGGAAGGTAGTGCTGATACTCATAACCGCGTACCCAGGCCAGACGATAATTGCCCAGGGTCTTCAACGTCGGAGCCGGTTCGGAAGCCAGGCCCAGCGCGTAGATCTCGTCGGTGTCGTAGTGCCATTTGGGATAGAGCGTGCCCTCGACCTCATCCTGGTAAGCGCCCACCCAGGCATCGGCCTCGCCACGTTGCACCAGACCGACCGCCCGCGTATAGGGTTCGGTTCGCAAGGCAACCTTGATACCAGCGGGCTCGAACACCTCGCGCATCAAGTCCCACCCCAGGCCGGTGCCGTTCGCTTCGGTGTAGGCGATCCACTGCTCGCTCACCAGCACGATGTCGTCGGGCTTGTCTGCGGGCACGTCAGCGGCGACCGCGGCGCTCGCCATCCAGCACCCCAACAAGATCACCACGCCAGGCAGCCATTTCATCCCGATGCGGCCCATGAGACGTTTCCTATATCACTCCCCACACCCAGACTAGACCCTGCATCGCGACCCACGCAAAAACCCCGGCCAGAACATCGTCCAGCATGATGCCGACGCCGCCGTGAACGTGCTTGTCAATCCAGTGAATGGGCCACGGTTTGAGAATGTCGAAGAAGCGAAACACCAGGAACCCCACCAACAGCCAGACCCAGCCTTCGGGCACCAGCCACAGGGTGATCCACATGCCGACCATTTCATCCCAGACAATGCCTTCGTGGTCGTGCACGCGCAGATCGTCCGCCACCTTGCCGCACAGCCAGAAGCCGAACAGCATGGTGATGCCCAGCATCAGCCAGTAGCCCCAGTCCGGCAGCATTTGCCACAGAGGAATGAAGGGTACCGCGACCATGGAACCCCACGTGCCGGGCGCCTTGGGCAAGGTGCCGGAACCGAAGCCGAAGGCCAGGAAATGCCAGGGATTGGTCCATACCGACGGCGGAACGTTTTCCGCCGGGACCTGATTAGGATGGTCTGTCACCGTGTCTCCCGAAAATGTTGGTAACCCCGAGTCAACGGAGTGACGTCCTGTCCATATTCATCGATAAGCGCTACGCCCTGCCCTTCGATCACTTGACCGATCACGTAGATCGGCCAGCCAGCGCAGACCAGATCGGCCAGCAATGATGCCGGCAGCGTGAACGCCAGTCTGTAGTCGTCTCCACCACTGAGCGCGGCATTCAGCGCCGCGTCAGGATCGAAGAACGCCCGCAGCGCGTCAGACATCGGCACTTTGTCACGCTCGACCAGCAACCGTACACCCGATGCCAACGCGATATGCCCACAGTCGGCAAGCAGCCCGTCAGAGATATCCAGCGCCGCCGTAGCCTTGCCGCGCAACGCCATGCCCAGCTCGAGCTGCGGTTGTGGCGACCAGTAGCGCGCCAGCAGAGCCTGTGTGGTAGACGCCTCGGCGCTGCGCTGGTTCAACACCAGCGGCAAGGCGCCCGCGCCGTCACCGAGTGGACCGCCAACGCACAGTAAATCACCCGGGCGTGCGCCGCTGCGCTTCAGTGCCTGCCCCGCCGGCACCGAACCGAACACCGTGACTGTCAGGCTCAGGGGTCCGCGAGTGGTATCGCCGCCGATCAGGCGCATCGAGCAGCCTTGGGCCATTGCGTTCAAACCGCGGGCGAACGCCTGCAACCAGTCGGCGGAGACGTCCGGCACGGTCAGGGCAAGGGTGAATGCAAGGGGTTTGGCGCCCATCGCCGCCAGATCGCTGGCAGAGACGCCCAGGGCTCGCTGGCCCAAAAGAAAAGGATCGCAGACGTCGGGAAAATGCACCCCGGCGACCAGCGTATCGGTAGAGATCGCCAATTGCTCGCCAGCGGCTACCGACAATAGGGCGCAGTCGTCGCCGATCCCCAACGCAACACCTTCGCCAGGCTGCGCACAGGGCGCAGCGGCGAAGTAGTTGCGGATCAGCTCGAACTCGCCCATGGCGTCGCACTTTTCCAATGTTCAGGACGGCTAAAGGTTCTGGAGAGATCCAGACGCCTCAGCGCTTGTGGGCCTTGACTTCGACTTCGCGCAGACGCGGAGCCAGCTTGTCGAGAACGCCGTTGACGAACTTGTGGCCGTCGGTCGAACCGTAGACTTTAGCCAGCTCGATGCCTTCGTTGATCACCACGCGATACGGCACGTCGATGCGCTCCAGAAACTCCCAGGTGGACAGGCGCAGGACTGCCAGTTCAACCGGGTCCAGTTCCTCGATGGTGATGTCCAGGCAGGGCGTGAGCGCTACATCGATCTCGGCCTTCTTCGCTGGAACCCCATGCAGGATTTCACGGAAGTAGGCGGCGTCGACATCGCTGAAATCGTTATCGACACGGAACTGCGCTTCGATTTCGTTCAGCGACTGCTTGGCCATGTGCCATTGGTAGAGCGCCTGCATCGCAAGCTTGCGCGCAGCACGGCGCTTTTCACTCTTCGATGGTTTGCCAGCGTCGGCCGGGCGAGGTTCGCGCGGATTGAACTGATCGCTTTCGTCGTTAATCACTTGGCCTCCAACTGCGCCAACAGGCTGACCATCTCGATGGCGGACAGGGCAGCTTCGGCACCTTTGTTACCGGCCTTGGTGCCGGAACGTTCGATGGCCTGCTCGATGGAATCGACCGTCAGCACGCCGAACGCGACCGGAACGCCGAACTCCATGGAAACCTGAGCCAGGCCCTTGGTGCATTCGCCCGCCACGTATTCGAAGTGCGGAGTACCTCCACGGATCACGGCGCCCAGGGCGATGATCGCGGAGAACTCGCTGCGCTGAGCGACTTTCTGCACAACCAGCGGGATTTCGAAAGCACCCGGCGCGCGGATGATGGTGATGTCGCTTTCGCTCACGCCATGGCGAACCAGGGCATCAACGGCACCGCTCACCAGGCTTTCCACGACGAAGCTGTTGAAGCGGCCAACCACCAGGGCATAGCGACCTTGGGGGGCGATGAAGGTACCTTCGATGGTCTTCAGGGTCATTCGGCTGAGTCTCGTGTTTCGTATTAAAGAGCAAGCAAGCGGGCATCGGGCGCGCCTGCAGGGATTTTAGGCCACGAATCGGCGACCGCAGGGACAAAAACCGTGAAAACCCGAGGTTCGCACGGTACATGACCTGCCGGTCTTTATTCGGAGGGCACGTATTCTACAACTTCCAGATCGAAACCGGATATCGCGTTGAACTTCATTGGCGAACTCAACAGGCGCATTTTGCGCACACCCAGGTCGCGAAGGATCTGCGAACCGGCGCCGACCGTGCTGTAAGTGGTCGGTGTCTTGACCGGCGCCGCGCCTGCGGTTTCACGCACATGGGCCAGTACGGCATCGCCATCGAGCGGGTGACCGAGCAGCAGAACGACACCGCTGCCAGCCTCTGCAACCGCAGTCATTGCGGCGCGCAGGCTCCAGCGGCCGGGCTGTTTGACCATCAGCAGGTCGCGCAGCGGGTCCATGTTGTGTACGCGAACCAGGGTCGGCTCTTCAGCGCAAATCTTGCCCAGGGTTAGCGCCAGATGAACATCACCTTCGACCGAATCGCGATAGGTGACCAGATTGAATTGGCCCAACTCGCTGTCCAGCGGCTGCTCGGCAATCCGCTGAACGGTACGTTCGTGGATCATCCGGTAATGGATCAGGTCGGCGATGGTGCCGATCTTGATGTTGTGCTCGGCAGCGAAGGCTTCCAGCTCTGCGCGACGGGACATGGTGCCGTCATCATTCATCACTTCGCAGATCACACCCGTTGGCTCGAAACCGGCCATTCGCGCCAGATCGCACGCCGCTTCAGTGTGGCCAGCGCGAGACAGGGTGCCACCGGCCTGGGCCATCAGCGGAAAGATGTGGCCAGGGCTGACGATGTCTTCGGCCTTGG
>Ga0160447_100436_pt1 | contig 20385 bp, 15 predicted proteins | sample HID1973K_E1MG_FD_108222 | JGI IMG/M metagenome (GOLD analysis project Ga0160447, IMG submission 108222) | Enriched mosquito-associated microbial communities from UW Madison campus, WI, USA - HID1973K_E1 MG | ecosystem: Host-associated > Arthropoda: Insects > Digestive system > Unclassified ...
GCGCCGACGTGCAGCGTCAGCGTCGCGCGCTCGACGCCGCGTGCATCGAGCTCGGCGAAAAGCGCGTCGTCGAAATGCAGGCCGGCAGTCGGTGCGGCCACCGCGCCCGGATTCGCCGCATACACCGTCTGATAGCGCGTTTCGTCGTAGGCGTCGGCGTCGTGCTCGATATACGGCGGCAGCGGCAAGCGCCCGTATTGCTCGATGAGCGTCAGGCATTCGGCCGGAAAGTGCAGCGTGTAGAACGGCTCGACGCGTTCGCCGACGGTCACATCGAATGCATCGGCGAGGCGGATCGTGGTGCCTTCACCCGGGCTCTTGCTCGCGCGAATCTGCGCGAGCGCCGTGGTCGCGCCGGTCAGCCGCTCGACCAGCACCTCGACGCGCCCGCCGCTGGCCTTCTGGCCGAAGAAGCGCGCCTTCAGGACTTTGGTATCGTTGAACACCAAAAGATCGCCCGGCGCGATCAGATCGGGCAGTTCGGAGAAACGCCGGTCGATCAGCGTGGCGGGCGTGGCGCGGTTGTCCACCTCGAGCAGGCGGCTCGCGCTGCGCTCGGCGAGCGCGCTCTGCGCGATCAGCTCGGGCGGCAGATTAAAATCGAAATCGGAAAGCGTGAACATGGCGTGAACGAAGCGCGAACGACACGGGAAACGCGCCGAACAAACCTCATATTGTACTTGCGAAGAGAGTCAATGCCCTTGTCCGACCGCCGCCTGGCTTCCCCGACCGATGCGCTCCCGACTGCGGACGAAGCCGAAGCGCCTGTCGCGCCCAAGCGGGCAAAGACGGCCGAAAGCGCCGAGAAGAAGCCGAAACCCGTCGTCAGGACGGCGGACAAGCTCGCGAAGCTGGGCCTGAAATCCGACATCGATCTCGTGCTGCATCTGCCGATGCGCTATGAGGACGAAACCTCGCTCACGCCCATCGGCGAACTGATTCCGGGCGATATCGCGCAGACCGAAGGCGTCGTGTTCGACAACGAGATCGCGTATCGGCCGCGTCGACAATTGCTCGTGAAGATCAACGACGACGCCGGCGACGAACTCACGCTGCGCTTTCTCAACTTCTACGGCTCGCAGGTCAAGCAGATGGCCATCGGCGTGCGCCTGCGCGTGCGCGGCGACGTGCGCGGCGGCTTTTTCGGCATGGAAATGGTGCATCCAGCCGTGCGTCCCGTCGATGACGGCGCGCCGCTGCCGCAAGCGCTCACACCGGTTTATCCGTCGACGGCGGGCATCTCGCAGGCATACTTGCGCAAGGCAATCGATTCCGCCATTTCGCGCGTGTCGCTGCCGGAACTGCTGCCCGAGCCGATCGCGCGCGCGCATCTCGCGCCGCTGAACGTGCCAGGCCTCCTCGACGCCGTGAAGACGCTGCATCATCCGCGCGCGGATTCGGATGAAACCGCGCTCATCGACGGCACGCATCCGGCGTGGACGCGCATCAAGTTCGAGGAATTGCTCGCGCAGCAACTGTCGCTCAAGCGCGCGCACGAGGAACGGCGCACGCGCGCCGCGCCCGCGATGCCGCGCCGTTCGCCCGACGACGAAACATCGCTCGTCGGGCGGCTGTTGCGCGCGCTGCCGTTCGCGCTGACCGGCGCGCAGCAGCGCGTGGTCGCGGAGATCGCGGGCGAACTCACGCTCGCGCATCCGATGCAGCGTCTTTTGCAAGGCGATGTCGGCAGCGGCAAGACGATCGTCGCGGCGTTGGCGGCGGCGCAGGCCATCGACGCGGGCTATCAGGCCGCGCTCATGGCGCCGACCGAAATCCTCGCGGAGCAGCACGCACGCAAGCTGCGCGGCTGGCTGGAGCCGCTGGGCGTCACCGTCGCGTGGCTCGCGGGCAGCCTGAAAGCGAAGGAAAAGCGCGCCGCGACCGAGGCGGCGGCGCTCGGCACGGCGAAGCTCGTCATCGGCACGCACGCGATCATTCAGGATGCGGTCGAGTTCGCGCGCCTGGGGCTGGTGATCGTCGATGAACAACATCGCTTCGGCGTCGCGCAGCGGCTCGCGTTGCGCGCAAAGGCGCTGAACGCGGCGGACGGCGCGCGGGACTTCCAGCCGCATCAGCTGATGATGTCCGCGACGCCGATCCCGCGCACGCTCGCGATGACCTACTACGCCGATCTCGATGTCTCGACCATCGACGAATTGCCGCCCGGCCGCACGCCGATTCTCACCAAAGTGGTGTCGGACGGGCGCCGAGACGAGATCATCGGCCGCGTGCGCGAGGCCGCGCTGACCGGACGGCAGGTGTACTGGGTCTGTCCGCTGATCGAGGAAAGCGAGACGCTGCAGCTTCAGACCGCCGTCGAGACATATGAAACGCTCGTCGCCGCGTTGCCGGAATTGCGCGTCGGACTGGTTCACGGACGGCTCGCGCCCGCCGAGAAGGCCGGCGTGATGGACGCGTTCTCGCGCAACGAAGTGCAATTGCTCGTCGCGACGACGGTGATCGAAGTCGGCGTGGACGTGCCGAACGCGTCGCTGATGGTGATCGAGCACGCGGAGCGTTTCGGGCTCGCGCAGTTGCATCAGTTGCGCGGGCGCGTGGGGCGGGGCAGCGCGGCGTCCGTGTGCGTGCTGATGTATGCGAACCCGCTGTCGCAGACGGCGCGCGCGCGTCTGCAGACGATGCGCGAAACCACCGATGGCTTCGAGATCGCGCGTCGCGACCTGGAGATTCGCGGTCCCGGCGAGTTTCTCGGCGCGCGGCAATCGGGCGAAGCGATGCTCCGTTTCGCGAGCCTCGAAAACGACGGCTGGCTGATCGAACCCGCACGCGAGGCCGCCGATCAGATGCTCAAGGGCTTCCCCGAAGCGGTGACGCGTCATCTCGCGCGCTGGCTCGGCGCGCGGGAGCACTATTTGAAGGCCTGACTGAACTCGCGCTGGCTGCGTCGGTCCCTATTTAGGCGGCGCGGACGGGTGAATCGGCAAAAGTTGTCGAACCGCTACCTGCAGGTGTATAACTCAAACCTATCGAATCAATGCAATTCATTGGCCGCCAATGACCCTTACTGAACTGAAGTACATCGTCGCGGTTGCGCGCGAGCGGCATTTCGGCCGCGCGGCCGAGGCGTGCTTCGTCAGCCAGCCGACGCTGTCGGTGGCCATCAAGAAGCTCGAAGACGAACTCAACGTGCAGATCTTCGAGCGGGGCACGAGCGAAGTCAGCGTGACGCCGATCGGTGAGCAGATCGTGACGCAGGCGCAGCGCGTGCTCGAACAGACGCTCGCCATCAAGGAGATTGCCAAGCAGGGCAAGGATCCGCTGGTCGGTCCGCTGCGTCTCGGCGTGATCTACACGATCGGGCCGTATCTGCTGCCGACTCTGGTCAAGCAGATGATCAAGGCGGTCCCGCAGATGCCGCTGATGCTCCAGGAGAACTACACGCTCAAGCTGATCGAGCTCCTGAAGCAGGGCGAAATCGATGTCGCCATCATGGCGCTGCCCTTCCCCGAAACCGGGCTGATGGTGCGCGCGCTCTATGACGAGCCGTTCGTCGTCGCGATGCCTTCGGGCCATGCGTGGGAAAACCGCGCGAAGATCGATCCCGACGATCTCAAGCAGGAAACCATGCTGTTGCTCGGCAGCGGCCATTGCTTCCGCGATCACGTGCTCGGCGTGTGCCCCGAACTCATGCGTTTCTCGCAGAACGCGGACGGCATCCAGAAGACCTTCGAAGGATCTTCGCTGGAGACGATCCGGCATATGGTCGCGAGCGGCGTCGGCATCACGGTGCTTCCGCGCATGTCGGTGAGCGAGGTGAGGCCGCATGCGGGCGGCATCGATTCCGGTCTGCTCAGCTACGTGCCGTTCGACGAGCCGGTGCCGGATCGGCGCGTCGTGCTGGCGTGGCGCAAGAGCTTTACGCGCATGCCGGCCATCGACGCCATCTGCGAAGCGATCGCCAATTGCGATCTGCCGGGCGTGAGAAAGCTGGACATGCCCGTCGCAGTGAACTGATCACGCTTTCTATCTTGCAAACGCCGCGCTCTGGCAACGGAGCGCGGCGTTTTTGTTTGTGGTGTCGCGCGCGGGCGAAACCAGAGCAAACCTTGACCTATCGCATATATAAATTTAATCGAATTATAAAAATCGATAGCCTAAGTTAGGATCCTCTTCACGGTCGACGCTTAGCCGACCACGACGAAGAGAGGATTCCATGAGCTTCTTCCACCGCTGGACCAGCCTTCGCGACATGGCGGTTTGCCTTCTCGCCGATCTCGCTGGCGTGGCCTGAGCGCGCGCCCCACATCATCCAACGCAAACGCACAAGCAGGAGTATCACGATGACGACCCAACGACTCACGACCGCCGCAGGCGCACCCGTCGGCGACAACCAGAACGCGCAGACCGCCGGTCCGCGCGGCCCGGTCACGCTGCAGGATTTCTGGCTCGTCGAAAAGCTCGCGCATTTCGACCGCGAAGTGATTCCCGAGCGCCGCGTGCATGCGAAGGGCTCCGGCGCGTTCGGCACGTTTCGCGTGACGCACGATATCTCGCGCTATACGAAGGCGAAGCTGTTCGCCGACATCGGCAAGGAAACGCCGATCTTCATGCGCTTTTCGACGGTCGCGGGCGAGCGCGGCGCGGCCGATGCCGAGCGCGACGTGCGCGGCTTCTCGATCAAGTTCTACACGGATGAAGGCAACTGGGATGTCGTGGGCAATAACACGCCGGTGTTCTTCATCCGCGACCCGCTGAAATTTCCCGACTTCATCCACACGCAAAAACGCGATCCGTACACGAACATGCGCAGCAACGTCGCGGCGTGGGATTTCTGGTCGCGTCATCCGGAATCGCTGCATCAGGTGACGATACTGATGAGCGACCGCGGCATTCCGAAGAACTATCGGAAGATGCACGGCTTCGGCTCGCACACGTTCTCTTTCATCAACGCGGACAACGAGCGCTTCTACGTGAAGTTCCACTTCAAGTCGCAGCAGCCGCTCGAGAACTACACGGATGCCGAAGCGGCCGCCGTGGTCGCGAACGATCGCGAAAGCGCGCAGCGCGATCTCGTCGGCAACATTGACGAGGGCAACTTTCCGCGCTGGAGTTTCCGCATCCAGGTGATGACGGAAGAACAGGCCGCGCAGTCGAAGACGAATCCGTTCGACATCACGAAAGTGTGGCCGCACAAGGACTATCCGCTGATCGATGTCGGTGTGATCGAACTCAACCGCAACGCGCAGAACTATTTCGCGGACGTGGAGCAGGCCGCGTTCACGCCCGCGAACGTGGTGCCGGGCATCGGCTTCTCGCCGGACCGGCTGTTGCAGGGCCGCCTGTTCTCATATGGCGACACGCAGCGTTATCGCCTGGGCATCAACCATCACCAGATTCCGGTGAATGCGCCGCGCGCGCCGGTCGCCAATTCGTTTCATCGCGATGGCGCGATGCGTACCGACGGCAATCTCGGCGGCCGCGTGAACTACGAGCCGAACCGCTACGGCGAATTCGCGCAGGACGCCAGCGTGAACGAGCCGCCGCTCGCGGGCGGCACGGTGTACCGCTACGACCATCGCGAGGACGACGATTACTACAGCCAGCCGGCGGCGCTTTTCCGGCTCTTCGACGACGCGCAGCGCGAACGCTTCTTCGGCAACATCGCGCGGCACATCCACGGCGTGCCGAACGAGATCGTCGCGCGGCAGATCGGGCACTTCCGCCGCATCGATCCGGCTTATGCGCAGGGCGTGACCGACGCGCTCGCGAAGCTCGGCCAGATCGTCGACGAGAAAGACACGGCCGCCGTCTGAACACACGGGAGAAAACATCATGTCTCAAGCGCTGGATCACATCGCTCAGGCCGTCGGGCATATCGAGGCGACGAGCCGTCAGGCTTCGCGCGGCGTGCGCGTCGCGCTCGCGTTCGGCATTGTCGCGGCGGGGTATGGGCTGGTCGTCGCGAGCGGGATCGTCGGCGCCTGAGCGCGGCATCAGAGCGCAGTGCAATGCGCTTTGAAGCCCCGTCGCGCAATGAGTCGTTCCCCGTTTCTACGGTAGACTGTCGGACGCTCGAAACGCCGCGCGGCAACACGAAGCGCGCGGCGTCCGCACCGTTCGAATCACTCTCTCACGGAGTCATCATGGCGAAGAAAGGCACTGCACCCGCCGTCAACATCGGCATCAGCGACAAGGACCGCAAGAAGATCGCCGAGGGGCTGTCCCGGCTGCTGGCCGATACCTACACGCTGTATCTGAAGACGCACAACTTTCACTGGAACGTCACGGGTCCGATGTTCAACACGCTGCATCTGATGTTCGAGACGCAGTACAACGAACTCGCGCTCGCCGTCGATTCGATCGCGGAACGCATCCGTGCGCTCGGCGTGCATGCGCCGGGCAGCTACAAGGAGTTCGCGAAGCTCTCGTCGATTCCCGAAGCGGACGGCGTGCCGGCTGCCGAAGAGATGATCCGCCAGCTGGTGGAAGGTCAGGAAGCCGTGGTGCGTACGGCGCGCGAGATTTTCCCGTCGACCGAAGCCGCCAACGACGAACCGACCGCCGACCTGCTCACGCAGCGCATGCAGACGCACGAGAAGACCGCGTGGATGCTGCGCGCGATGCTGGCCTGAGACGTTTCTGGTTTCGAAGCGAACAAACCCCGCACTCGAGCGGGGTTTGTGCTTTTCAAGCTGTTCTAAAATAGCCGCATCGCGTTTCTCCGCAACGAACTCCGCCATGCTCGCCCGTCTTCCGCTCTACATGCGCCTCGTGCGCCTCGACAAGCCCATCGGCAGCCTGCTGCTGCTGTGGCCGACGCTCAACGCGCTGTGGATCGCATCCGATGGCCGTCCGTCGCCGATGCTGCTCGTCATCTTCACCATCGGCACGATCCTGATGCGCTCGGCGGGCTGCGCGATCAACGACTACGCCGACCGCGATTTCGACCGCCACGTGAAGCGCACCGCCGAGCGGCCGATCACGTCGGGCAAGATCAAGGCTTGGGAAGCGGTGGCGCTCGCGGCGGCGCTCGCGCTCGTCGCGTTTCTGCTGATCCTGCCGCTCAACACGCTCACGAAGGAGCTGTCGGTGTTCGCGCTGTTCGTCGCGGGCACGTATCCGTTCACGAAGCGTTTCTTCGCGATTCCGCAGGCGTACCTCGGCATCGCGTTCGGCTTCGGCATTCCGATGGCCTTTGCCGCCGTGCAGAACCACGTGCCGATGATCGCGTGGATCATGCTCGCGGCGAACGTGTTCTGGTCGGTCGCATACGACACCGAATACGCGATGGTCGACCGCGACGACGACATCAAGATCGGCATTCGCACGTCCGCGCTTACGTTCGGCAGATTCGACGTGCTCGCCGTCATGCTGTGCTATGCGGTGACGCTTGCGATTTACGTGGGCATCGGCATCGCGCTGGGTTACGGCTGGCTCTATTGGCTGGGCTGGCTCGCGGCGGCGGGCTGCGCGGTGTATCACTACGGGCTGATCCGCAACCGCGAGCGGATGGCGTGCTTTGCCGCGTTCAAGCACAACAACTGGCTCGGAGGGATGCTGTTCGCGGGAATCGCGCTGCATTACGCGCTGGCGAGCTAACTCTTTTCGCGTGAATCGGGAGCTGCAACGTGTGCAATGCATGTTGCAGCAGGCGTGAAGACTGCTTTGTGTCAATATCCGAAACAGTCTAAGAACGACAAATTTCTTCGCATTACGGCTTCACGGCGATATCTTTTGATAAGTTCATAGTTTAAGCATTTAGCTAACTATGGAATGGCCGAAGCAAGCTGTTTCATACCGCCCGGCCATTCGTCATCAAACGCGCCGGCCCTTCTTTCAACATGCCTAACGAATGCCGCGGGGTTTGCTTCGCGGCGGCGTTCGTTCGCCTGTATCACTCAGAGTCTGTTAAACATGGGATCCCTTGCACGCTTCGATCTGGGCAGGCTGGTTGCCGGACATCAGGTCGCTTGTCTCGTCGAGACCGGCTACGGACGCGGTGATTCGTGCCGCGCCGCGTTGGCCGCCGGTTTCCGTAAAGCGCTGTCGTGCGAAATCTTCGAGCCGCTTTTCGCGGAGGTGAAGCAGAGCGAACAGCTCCATGTTGCGAACACGGACAGCCTGACGTTCCTGCGTTCGCCAACGGTGCAAGGCGTGCTGGGCGAGCAACGCTGCCTCGTTTTTCTGGATGCACATTACCCCGGCGCGGACTATGGCGGCAAGAGCTACAAGAGTCAGGAGCATAGTGCGACGGAACGCCTGCCGCTGATCGCCGAGCTCGAAGCGCTGCGCGGCCGGGTGGATAACGCGCTCATCATTCTGGACGACGTGCGCATCTACCGGCGCGACTTCCAGACGAGCACGGGGACGCTGCCGGATTGGGCCGAGAATGGCTTCGATCAGGAAGCGACCTTCCTCGCGCTGCTCGCATCCTTCGACTCCACGCACGCGTTGCACTGGCACGGTGAAGATACCGGCTATGCGGTGCTTTGGCCGCGCGCCTGGGGCGACTACGGCCTCAAAAAATGGGTACTGCCCGGCGACCAGACTCAGCCTTTGGTGCTCGGGCTGGGCGTGCCGGGCACGACCTGCATATCGATCAATCGCCGCCTGCTCGACGCGCGCTTCAGCAATCGCTGGCTGGTGGGCAACGGGCTCGATATCGGCGGCGGCAACGACAGCATCGCGCTGTACCGCACGTTGTTCCCGCGCATCCAAGGCGTGACGGTCTATGAGTGGGCGCAGGGCGACGCGCAAATCCTCGACAACGTGCGTGACGACAGCTTCGATTTCGTCTACTCGGCGCACTGCCTCGAACACGTGATGGACCCGCGCGTCGCATTGCGCCACTGGCTGCGCGTGCTCAAGCCGGGCGGGCATCTCGTCATCACCGTGCCGGACGAGGACATGTACGAGCAGGGCGCGTGGCCATCGACGTTCAACGACGACCACAAACACACGTTCACGCTCTTCAAGCGCGAGAGCTGGTCGCCTGTCTCGATCAATGTGCTGGATCTGCTACGCGAATTCGAGCGTGAAGTGAGCGTGAAGAAGGTCGAATGCCTCGATCACAGCTTCCTGCACGGCATGGAACGTTACGATCAGACGCGCACCGCGTTTGCGGAGTGCGGCATCGAGTTCGTCGTGCAGAAGCTTTGAGCCAGGCGCGGCGGGCGTGCATGCAGGTTCAGGCACCGCCCAGCTCATCCCCCATCTCTTTCGCCCGCGCCTCTGCCGCCAGCGCGCCGCGCACGATCGCGTCCTTCACGCCCTGAGCGTCGAACGAGGCGAGCGCTGCCGCCGTCGTGCCGCCCTTCGAGGTCACGCGCTCGCGCAGCACGCTCGCCGGCTCGCCCGATTGCGCCGCCAGTTGCGCCGCGCCGGTGAAGGTGGCGACCGCGAGCGCGCGGCCCTGCTCCTCGTCCATGCCGAGCCGGCGCGCGGCTTCCTGCATCGCTTCGATGAAATAGAACACGTAGGCCGGGCCGCTGCCGGAAATCGCGGTGACGGCGTCGAGCTTCGCTTCGTCGTCGAACCACACGGCCGTGCCGACCGCTTCCAGCACTTGCGACGCAAGCGCCTTCGCCGCATCGCTCACGCCGGGCAACGCCGCGAGGCCCGTCACGCCCATGCCGATCAAGGCAGGCGTGTTCGGCATCGTGCGAACGATCTGCGTATAGCCGTTCAGCCAGCGCGACAGATCGCTCGCGCGAATGCCCGCCGCGATGCTGATGATCGTCTGCTTCGACAGATGCGGCGCGAGCGCTTCGGCCACGCCTTTGAGCACTTGCGGCTTCACGGCGAGCACGATCGCGTCGTAGCCCGCGAGCGTCGCGTCGACGGCCGCGCCGGTCGCGATGCCGAATTGCTTCGCGGTGCGCTCGCGCGCTTCGTCGTTGATGTCGACGGCGTAGATATCGGACGCCGGCGTGCCGCGCTTGACGAGACCGCCGATGAGCGCCGCGGCCATGTTGCCGCCGCCGATGAATGCAATTTTCATGATTGAAGGTGGGGTCAGGTGGTGTAAGTGCGCGCGCCGAAAATCGCGGTGCCGATACGCACCATCGTCGCGCCTTCGAGCACGGCGGCTTCGAGGTCGGCGGACATGCCCATCGAGAGCGTGTCGAGATCGAGGCCGTCGGCGCGCAGCGTATTCATCAGATCGCGCAGACGGGCGTGCGGCGCGCGCTGCGCATCGAGTGTTTCGGCAGGCTCGGGTATCGCCATCAGGCCGCGCAGGCGTAGGCCGGGCAGGGCGGCCACGGCATGCGCAAGCGCGATGGCCTCATCCGGTTCGACGCCGCTCTTCGAGTCCTCGCCGCTCACGTTCACCTGAATGCAGACGTTGAGCGCGCTCGCGCCTTCGGGACGCTGCGCCGCAAGCCGCTCGGCGATCTTTAGCCGGTCGATGGAATGCACCCAGTCGAACTGCTCGGCGACGAGCTTCGTCTTGTTTGACTGCAGCGGCCCGATGAAATGCCATTCGATTTCAGCGCGCAGATCGGCGAGTTCGGCGATCTTCGCGATGCCTTCCTGCACGTAGTTCTCGCCGAACGCGCGCTGGCCGGCCTCGAAGGCGGCGCGCACGTCGTTCGCGGGAAAGGTCTTGGACACGGCGAGCAGCTTGACGCAAGCCGCATCGCGCGACGCGTCGTGCGCCGCCTTCGCGATGCGTTGCCGGACTTCTTCGAGATGTTGGGCGATGGACATGCTGGGCGTTCAGTTCGATCGAGCCACTCATTATACGAAGCGGCGTCAACCGTACAGGAGATGCTCCAGCAGTTGAATCCAGTGCGTGACGGGCGTCGACGTGCCGCTTTGCAGATGCGCGATGCAGCCGACATTCGCCGACACGATCAGCTGCGGCTCCAGCTTCTCCAGCCGGTCGAGCTTCTGGTTGCGCAGCGTGTACGAGAGCTTCGGCTGCAGGACCGAGTACGTGCCGGCCGATCCGCAACACAAGTGACTATCCACGGGCAGGCGCACTTCGAGCCCGAGCGCGGTCAGCAGATGCTCGACGCGTCCGCGAATCTGCTGCCCGTGCTGCAGGGTGCACGGCGGATGGAACGCGACCGTATGCACGCCGCGCCGGCGCGCGAGCGAGACGAGTTCTTCCTCGAACATCGGCAGGATTTCGGCGAGATCGCGCGTCAGTTCGACGATCTTCTGCGCCTTCGACGCATACGCCGGATCGTTGCGCAGCAAGTGCGCGTACTCCTTCACCGTCGCGCCGCAGCCCGATGCGTTCATCACGATAGCCTCGACGCCGCTTTCCACATACGGCCACCAGGCGTCGATGTTGTTGCGCACGTCGTCGAGTGCGTCTTCGTTGTAGCCGAGATGCAGGCGGATCGCGCCGCAGCAGCCCGCGCCCGGCGCCGTGACGATCTCGATGCCGAGCGCATCGAACACGCGCGCGGTCGCCGTGTTGACGTTGGGCATCATCGCGGGTTGCACGCAACCGGCGAGCATCAGCATCTTGCGTTCGTGTTTGTTCGTGGGCGCGACGAGGGGCCGCTCGGGCACGGGAATCTTCGCGCGCAGCTTGCGCGGCAGGATGCCGCGAAACTGCTGACCGAGCTTCATCGCGGGCGTGAAGAGCGTGCTGTTCGGCAGGAAGCTCGCGAGCAGACGCCGTTGCAGCCGATGACGCATCGGCCGCTCGACCTTCTCTTCGACGACCTTGCGCCCGATCTCGACGAGCCGTCCGTACTGCACGCCCGACGGGCAGGTGCTCTCGCAATTGCGGCACGTAAGGCAGCGGTCCAGATGCAGTTGCGTGCTGCGTGAGACCGGAGCGCCTTCGAACATCTGCTTCATCAGATAGATGCGTCCGCGCGGCCCGTCGAGTTCGTCGCCGAGTATCTGGTACGTCGGGCAGGTCGCCGTGCAGAAGCCGCAGTGCACGCACTTGCGCAGGATGGCGTCGGCTTCGTCGCCATCGGCCGTGCCGCGGATGAAATCGGCGAGATTGGTTTGCATCGAGGCGCCTAGAAGTCGGGATACAGACGAGCGCGATTGAAGATGCGCGCCGGATCGAATGCGGCTTTCAATCCACGATGAATCTTCATCAGCGGCGCGGGCAGCGGCGTGAAGACGCCCGCATTGCGATCGTAGGCGGACCCGGCGCGGAAGATCGTCGCGTGGCCGCCCGCCTGCTTCGCGCTGATACGGACGGTCTGCGGATCGGTGTCGGTGATCCACCAGCGCTGCGCGCCGCCCCATTCCATCAGTTGCGCGCCCGGCAGATGCAGCGGCTCCGCGATCGACGGCAACGCGAGCCGCCACAGCGCCGAGCGCGGCTCGATCACGGCGAAGAACGGGTCCGTCTGCTCGCGCATGCCGATCCAGAAACGGTCCGCTTCGACCGCATCGACGACTTCGCCGCCGAGCGTGTTGCGCGCCGTCTTGACGGCGGCTTCCGCGCCCGCGAGACGCAGCGCGAGCGTGCCGTCGCGCCACGCGCTGCCGCAGATCGGCAACGGATGGCCGCCCCATTCGTTGAGCTTGCGCACGCCGTCGGTGGCGTGCATGTCGAATTTCAGCGTGGCTTCGGCGACAGGGCGCGGCAGCACCTTGATCGACAGTTCGATAATCAGCCCGAGCGTGCCGAGCGATCCGGCGAGCAGGCGCGCGACGTCATAACCCGCCACGTTCTTCACCACCTGACCGCCGAAGTGCAGCACTTGCCCGTGCCCGTTCATGACGACCGCGCCGAGCACGAAATCGCGTGGTGCGCCGGTCCAGGCGCGGCGCGGGCCGGCGAGCCCGGCGGCGATGCAGCCGCCCAGCGTCGCGTTGCGCCCGAAGTGCGGCGGCTCGAACGGCAGCATTTGATTGTGCTCGCGCAGTGCCGCTTCGATCTCGGCGAGCGGCGTGCCGCTTCGCGCGGTGATGACGAGTTCCGCCGGATCGTAGGCGACGATGCCGCGATACGCGCGCGTGTCGAGGATCTCTCCCTGGAGCGTCTGGCCGTACCAGTCCTTCGTGCCGCCGCCGCGGATGCGCAGCAGCGTGCCGGTTTCGGTGGCCCGGGCGATCCTCTCCGACCAGCCGGCGACGATGTCGTCCTGTTCCATGGTGTCCCGCTTTATCGTCGAACTCGGAATTCGACTTCTGGTTTCGGCTTTCTTACGGCTGTCCGGTCGATTGTACCGGCCGCTTAACGCCGTAGCACTCGGAGAAACGTGGATAGCGGAACGCGCGCCGCGCCTCGCGGGATTTCAGAAGCGCGGCAATTCGGGGTGCGGCAGCAGCCCGCCCCGGATATGCATCTTGCCGTACTCGGCGCAGCGCGCGCGCGTCGGGATGCCCTTGTCGGGATTGAGCAGCCCCGGCGGATCGAACGCGCGCTTGACGGCGAAGAACGCGTCGCGCTCTTCCGGCGAAAATTGCACGCACATCGAATTGATTTTCTCGATGCCGACGCCGTGCTCGCCCGTCACCGTGCCGCCCAGCTCGACGCAACACTCCAGAATGTCGCAGCCGAAAGCCTCGGCGCGATGCCATTCGTCGAGATCGTTGCCGTTGAAAAGAATCAGCGGGTGCATGTTGCCGTCGCCGGCATGGAACACGTTGATGCAGCGCAGCGCGTACTTCTTCTCCATCTCTTCGATGCGCTTGAGCAGCGGCCCGATCGCTCGGCGCGGCACGGTGCCGTCCATGCAGTAATAGTCGGGCGAGATGCGGCCCGCCGCCGGGAACGCGTTCTTGCGGCCGGACCAGAATTTCAGGCGTTCGGTCTCGGAGCGCGAAATCTGGATGCGCGCCGCGCCGTGCTCGCGCAGCACAGCCGTCATGCGGACGATTTCCTCGGCGACTTCGTCGTGCGTGCCGTCGGATTCGCACAGCAGGATCGCGGCGGCGTCGAGGTCGTAGCCCGCGTTGACGAACTCCTCGACGGCGCGCGTCGCGGGTTTGTCCATCATTTCGAGGCCCGCCGGGATGATGCCCGCCGCGATGATCGCCGCGACCGCGTTGCCGCCTTTCACGACATCGTCGAAGCTCGCCATGATGACTTGCGCCGTCTGCGGCTTCGGAATCAGCTTGACGGTGATCTCGGTGACGATCGCGAACATGCCTTCGCTGCCGATCAGCACCGCGAGCAGATCGAGGCCCGGCGCGTCGGGGCCGAGCGAGCCGAACTCGACGACATCGCCGTCCATCGTCACCGCGCGCACGCGCAGGACGTTGTGCACGGTGAGGCCGTATTTCAGGCAGTGCACGCCGCCGGAGTTCTCGGAGACATTGCCGCCGATGGTGCAGGCGATCTGCGACGACGGATCGGGCGCGTAGTACAAACCATAAGGCGCGGCCGCTTCGGAAATGGCCAGATTGCGCACGCCGGGCTGCACGGTCGCAGTGCGCGCGTAGGGATCGACTTCGACGATCTTGCGAAAACGCGCGAGCGACAACACGATGCCGTGGCGGATCGGCATTGCGCCGCCCGAGAGGCCGGTGCCCGCGCCGCGCGGCACGATCGGAATGGAAAGACGCGCGCAGATCTGCACGACGCGTTGCACCTGCGCCTCGGTTTCCGGCAGCGCGACCGCGAGCGGCAGGCGCCGATATGCGGCGAGACCGTCGCACTCATACGGCGCGGTGTCTTCCTCGCGAAAGAGCAGGCAATGCGTCGGCAGCACGGCCATCAGTGCCTGCACGACTTCACGCTGTCGCGCGGCGAGCTGATCTTCGCTCAACGCGGGCGCGTCCTCGTGCGGCAGGTTGGGCGACATCCGCTCGGACTTGAGTTCGTCGGGTGCGTTCACGTCTCCTCCTTTTTACGCCTGCGCGGTCAGTGCCGCTCGCTTATTCATGCGTGCATCTTGCGCGACTTCGTCAGCCTTCGAAAGCGAAGATTTTCCCCGGGTTCATCAGGTTCCTGGGATCGAGCGCCTGTTTGATGGCGCGCATCGTCGCGATGGCGTCCTCGCCGTGCTCCTCGATCATGAAGCCCATCTTGTGCAGCCCGACGCCGTGTTCGCCGGTGCAGGTGCCGCCCATTTTCAGGGCGCGTCCCACGATCAGCTTGTTGATGCGCTCGGCTTCTTCCAGTTCTTCGGGTTTGTTCGGATCGAGCAGCATCGCGACGTGGAAGTTGCCGTCGCCGACATGGCCGACGATCGGGCTCGGCAGATACGAGCCTTGCAAATCCTTTTCCGTTTCCTCGACGCATTCGGCGAGACGCGAAATCGGCACGCAGACGTCGGTGGTGACGGCGCGGCAGCCGGGCTTCAGTTGCAGCATCGCGAAATAGGCCGAGTGGCGGGCGTTCCACAGACGGCTGCGGTCTTCGGGGCGCGTCGCCCATTCGAAGTCCTCTCCCTTGTTCTCCGCGACGATCTCCTGCACGGTCTGCGCCTGTTCCTTGACGCCTGCTTCGGTGCCGTGGAATTCGAAGAACAGCATCGGCGACTCGCGCAGCGTCAGGTTCGAGTGACGGTTGATCGCGCGCACGGCGAGCTTGTCGACGAACTCGACGCGCGCGATCGGCACGCCCATCTGAATGGTCTCGATGACGGCGCGTACGGCATCGCCCATCGACGGGAACGCGCACACGGCGGCGGAAATCGCTTCGGGCTGCGGATAGAGGCGCACGGTGATTTCCGTGATGACGCCGAGCGTGCCTTCCGAGCCGACGAAAAGACGCGTGAGGTCATAGCCCGCCGACGATTTGCGGGCGCGCGTGCCGGTCTTGATGACGCGGCCATCGGCGAGCACGACGGTGAGCGCGAGGACGTTTTCGCGCATCGAACCGTAGCGCACGGCGTTGGTGCCGGAGGCGCGCGTCGCGGACATGCCGCCGATGCTGGCGTCCGCGCCGGGGTCGATCGGGAAGAACAGGCCGGTGTCCTTGAGCGCTTCGTTCAGTTGTTTGCGGGAGATGCCGGGTTGCACCGTGACCGTGAGATCCTCGGCGTTGATCGAGACAACCTGATTCATCTCGGACAGGTCGATGGAGACGCCGCCTTGCACCGCGAGCAGATGGCCTTCGAGCGAGGAGCCGTTGCCGTAGGGGATGATCGGGACGTCGTGCTCGGCGCAGAGTTTGACGATGGTTTGCACTTCGTCCGTGCTGCGCGCGAAGACGACGGCGTCGGGGAGTTGCGGGTCGAACGGGGACTCGTCGCGGCCGTGGTGTTCTCTTACGGCCTGCGCTGTCGAGACGCGGCCGGCGAATTTTTGCTTCAGGGCTTCGAGAAGCGTGGCGGGGAAGGGGCGCTTTTCGAGCGCGTGGTGTTCGGTGGGGTGATTCACGTGCGTGTCTCCGGGCGGTGCGGATTTGTGTTCTTGGCTTGCGCGCTTGGTATGCGCGTTGCGGGTTTGTTCTGCGGTTGGCGCGAAATACCGTACGGTGGTTATCTCATTTTACGCCGTCGGTGGGAAGGCTGGCGGGGCGGGGTTTTGGGCGCGTTTTCGCCGCGTCGGCGTGCCTATAATGGGCCGGGTTTTTGTGCGCTTTTCAGGGAGTCAGTGATGGGTCACCGCTTGAGCAAGATCGCCACGCGTACCGGCGATGATGGGACCACGGGGTTGGGCGATGGCAGCCGCGTGTCGAAGGACGATGCGCGCATCGCCGCGATCGGCGATGTGGATGAGTTGAATTCGTGTATCGGCGTTTTGTTGTGTGAGCCGATGCCTTCGGACGTTAGAGCGGCACTGACGCAGATTCAGAATGATTTGTTTGATCTTGGTGGGGAGTTGTCCATTCCGGGGCATTCGATGATTCAGGAATCGCATCTCGCGCGACTGGATGCCTGGCTGGAAGAGTACAACGCGACGCTGCCGCCGTTGAAGGAGTTTATTTTGCCGGGTGGGTCGAGGGCGGCGGCGTTGGCGCATGTGGCGCGGACGGTTTGTCGAAGGGCAGAGAGGGGGATTGTGGCGCTGGGAAGGGCTGATACTGCTGGAGTTGGTGAGGTGCCGCGGAGGTATGTGAATCGATTATCCGATCTTTTTTTTGTTTTCGCGAGAGTGCTTAATCGCGCGGATGGCGGTGCGGACATACTCTGGCAAACCGAAGGAAGAAAATCCGTATAAGTTTGATATGAGTTATTTGCGTAATAATCGCTTCGTTTGGCGCTTCAAATTTTGAAATCGTTGAAATTATTTGTTCGCGGAAGAGGGATCCGTGAGGGGGTACGAACAGACGATCGAATTTCCGCGCGTATATTTAATTAATAAAAAATATTGTTGACTAAAAGCCAGTCGTTTGTTTGGATGAGTGAATGAATGGGACGTGATCTCGGCGATGTAGCGGTGACGATCAAGGACTTCCTAGACTGTGATTGGAAGCGCATCATTGAGCAATCGGAACGCGAGGGAAATTTCGGCGTATGGCAAGCCCTGAGCAAGGCTGCCGATGCGGCGGTCGATGAAGAGTTGCTGCAAAGGGCCAAGTGCCTCTGGTTACTCGCCGACGCAAATTCCATGATGCTCGTACCGGAGAAAGCTTGTAATCCATTTCAACCGGCAATAGTTCTTGTCGATCGCCGCTCAGCGGTCCCGACTGATTTTAGAGAAACTGAATTACGGATTTTTGCCGAGTTTATCGAACATGTGGACCATCCATGGATTAAGTCGAGACTCGGAGACCTATGCTGGATGCTGCTAAAACCCAGAGACATAAAATTTGCACTGGTGGCCATAGATGCCTATACACAAATTTCCCTTGATCTCGAAAGTTGGCAGTCTGGCGGGGATAACTGCTGGCAGAGAGCCGTAAGTCTTGCGTTAATGCTTAGACAGGGTTCGGGAGACAGGTTGAAAGAAATTGAACTCTCGATATGGACAGCGTTTGACCGAGCCAAGGAAGACGAAGGATCCATGACGCTTTGGCTCGCGCAGTTACTTGGTCGGAATGGGTTCTGCAAGGCCAATGCTAATGAACTCGCAGTTCGGCTGAGACTGATAGCTGAGACACGCTTTGATCGCGGAAACCTTCATGATGCGAGAGAATATTTCGCAGAGGCCGCACGTTGGTACGATGATCCTGAAGAGTTTGCTCAAGTAATTCTGCGCTTAGCGGAGGCATGGGAAGCTGAAGCTGACGCGCAAATCGAACGGAAAGACGGAGGCTGCATTGCGGCGGCAGGTTTTATCGAAAAAGCGATCCAAACGCTTCGCCGTATTCCACGAGCACAGCGCGACCACGCGAACGTTGAACAACGTGTAGCGCGACTACGTGAAAAGCTATCTTCAGCCGGGCAGGCAGCTCTAGGTGAGATGCGGATTATTTCGTCTGAGCCTTTTGATATATCCGATATGATCTCAACTGCGATTGACCTGGTCCAAGGGAAGTCCGCGACTGACGCGCTCGCAGCTTTTGTGAGTTTGAGTCGGGGCGCACAGACTGATCAATTGTGCGAGCAAGCGGAGAAGAAGTTGAAGCGTTTTTCGCTGCAATCATTCTTCGCCGCGACTCATTTTTCACGTGATGGTCGAGTCGTTGCGAAACTACCAAGCTTGAGATCCAACGCAGAGGATCCTGAAGGTTACAAGATCGCGCTTTGGGCAGAAATGATCCGATTTTATCGAATGCAGATCGGATTGAAAGTGCAAGGATCAATATTGCCAGCCATTGAGATATTGAGATTGGAACATAGGCTTCATCTGCGTGATTTTGTCGTTATTGCTGAGCGTTCGTCTCTAGTTTCTGTCGAGCGGGCTAATCTACTGGGGCGCGGGCTGTCCGCAGGCTACGATGGCGATTTCGTTGTAGCCATTCACGTCCTCGTCCCGCAGATCGAAGAGTTCGTGCGTTGGCACTTGAAGGAATCCGGTACCAAAACCACCACTATTGATTCGAACGGCATAGAAACGGAAAATGGTCTGGGTACCCTGCTAGAGCTTCCGAGCGCAGTGGACATATTTGGAAAAGATCTCGTTTTCGAACTCAAGGCATTGCTCTGCGATCCGCTTGGCCCAAACTTGCGCAACGAGCTAGCGCACGGGCTTTTGGGGGAAGAAGAATGCTTTTCAAGTTACGCAATCTATTTATGGTGGTTGGTTTTGAAAATCACCTTCGGCCCCTATTGGAATTCACTGCACAAAGCAGAGTGGGACTATTCCACTTTAGTGGAGGAGGGCAGGGCGCTCCTCCACCTCCCGTTCAGTTTCCTCCGCCTCTCACCACCCGCCGCTGCTTTACCGCCTCCGCCAGCCCTTCCAGCACTTTCACGCTCTCATCCCACCCAATACAAGCATCGGTGACGCTTTGCCCGTACGTAAGTTCGCATCCTTCTTTGAGGTCTTGCCGCCCAGCAACAAGATGCGATTCAACCATTACTCCAACAATCCGCTCATCGCCGGCCGCGAGTTGCTTGCCAATATCTTCGCAGACAGGAATCTGATTCTCATGCTTCTTCGAGCTATTAGCATGACTCGCATCAATCATTAACCGCGCCGCCAGACCCGCTTTCCCAATATCACTACAAGCAGCATCGACACTCGCCGCATCATAATTAGGCGCCTTACCGCCGCGCAAAATGATGTGGCAATCCTCATTACCCGCAGTCGAAACAATCGCCGAATGCCCGCCCTTGGTCACAGAGAGAAAATGGTGCGGCTGCGAAGCCGCCTTGATCGCATCGACAGCAATCTTCACATTGCCATCGGTGCCATTCTTGAACCCGACCGGGCACGACAACCCAGACGCCAGTTCGCGGTGAACTTGAGACTCCGTCGTCCGCGCCCCGATCGCTCCCCACGAAATCAGATCGGCGATGTACTGCGGGCTGATCATATCGAGATATTCGGTACCGGCAGGCAACCCGATCTCATTGATCCGCATCAGCAATTCACGCGCGGCCCGCAAGCCATCGTTGATCTTGAAGCTGTTATCCATATGCGGATCATTGATGAGCCCCTTCCAGCCAACTGTCGTGCGCGGCTTCTCGAAATACACCCGCATCACGATCTCGAGTTCACCAGCAAACCGCTTACGCTGCTCGATCAACCTCCCCGCGTACTCCATGGCGGCCTTCGGATCATGAATCGAGCAAGGCCCGATGATCACGATCAACCGGTCATCCATCCCATGAAGAATGCGATGCATCGACTGCCGCGCGTTGTAGATCAGCTCGGAAACAGGTTCGGCGCAAGGGAATTCGCGGATCAGATGCGCGGGCGGGGTCAGCTCTTTCAGCTCACGGATACGAACATCATCGGTATTGTGCGGGGGCATGTCGGTTCTCCAACGGCAACGTTCTAATCAAACTAAGAGACGAAAAAAAACCGCCAGACTCGCTGGCGGTTTTTTCGGGAATTCGGTCTTTTCAACCTGTGTACGACTCACCCCTCTCGATCCGCCAGCGGCTTGAGATGCCAAAAGAAATAAAAGTAAAACTTGGCGGACATGATGGATCGAAGGTGTGTCGAAAAAGTTGTGACTGCTTTTATAACCGCAAACGCACGGCGCTGACA